>Ga0116231_10001171_pt1 | contig 52534 bp, 32 predicted proteins | sample S1TSphgellanicum_2_FD_89695 | JGI IMG/M metagenome (GOLD analysis project Ga0116231, IMG submission 89695) | Host-associated microbial communities from peat moss isolated from Minnesota, USA - S1T2_Fd - Sphagnum magellanicum MG | ecosystem: Host-associated > Plants > Peat moss > Unclassified...
AAAGAAAAAGCTTGTTGAAAAAAATCCAAAATCAAAAGTTTTTAAAATTTAAATCCCAAAATTCAAAAAAAAATATTAAAATTTCATTTTGTTCATTTAAAAAATATTTTGGGAATTTAATTCCTTCAATTAACAATTTATTTTGTTTTTTTTTTTTTTTTTTTTGGGTCACATAGGTCATCATTTTTTCATTCAACTTGTTTTTATTTTCACAAGATCAAAAAACCTAGACTTCTTGAAAGAAAAAATTGATTCTATTTTTCCTTTTCTTTCAAGGAGTCCAATTTGTAATCTTGTAAACTCCCAAGACTTAAAGACTCTTTGCAATTTTTTTTCTATTTTTTGGACTTATACATATGATTTTTATTTTTCAAGGAGTTCATTTCTTGGTCTTGTGACCTCATAAGATAAAAAGTAAAGTTTTGAATTTAAAAGTGATTTTTCCCAATAAAAAGTCCACTTTTTGGTCTTCCAAGCTCACAAGACCCCCCACAAAAAAGAAAAAGAAAAAGCTTGTTGAAAAAAATCCATTTTTTGAACTTGCAAAAACCGAAAGTTATTATTATTATTATTAAATCCTAAAGTATTTTAGAAATTAAAAAAATATTATAATAATTTGCAAAGAATAAAAAGTGGACTTTCTAAATTTTGTTGAAGAATTTGGTGGAAATTTGTAACAGTTGTGTGGCAAAAACAGAATTTGTTGCACAAAAAGTTTCTCGTCAAGTTGTTGCAGCAAATTTTTTTGTTTCTGCGAATTCGTCGCAGCAGCGGTTTGATTGTGGTGGGTGGTAACCATGGCGGTGCGGATGAGACCCTGCTTGTTGGCACACAAAGCGCTGCACAGTGCGTCGATCGCTGCCAGTTCGAGTTCTTCTTCTTCCCTCCATGCTTCTCCCGGAGTAAGTTTGATGGGTTGTCTCAGAAGACTCTCACAGCTCTCGTGCACTTCTTCTATAGGGCAGCAACGATTCCATTTGCTTGGCGCGACTTTGCATTTACAAGGGCAGCAACCCAACAAGGGATGGAGGTGGAAAACGCAGGGGGCTGCAAGTGGTGGTGCCAAGGAGAACAATGGAATGAAGTAAGTGGACCTAACAACCTCAGAATCGGAGAGCCTCCAATTTTTGATGCAGAAGCACATGATCGGAAGCTCAAGTTTTTTTAGGATTTTGTTTCAGGTTCTTGGAAAACTCTAATTCGTAACCACAACTCCTGAAGGCGCAGGATTTACTCGTGTGACATATAGTCTTGCCCTGTATCATTGCACTGTATTATTTTCATGCTTGATCTGGCAACCAATGCCATGCCAAGGTCCAGCACAGATAGATGATGACGACTGTCAGATTTACTGACAGGATGCTCGTCCTGAGATCAATCAGATTCTTTGGTCGTCTGGTTTCTCGCTTTCCTGTTGAAGCCGTCTCTGGGTTCTGTCCACTTTCAAGCTCAGTTTGATTCTTTCAGCCTCAAGCATATAAACAACTAAACCCTAAAAAGTGTGAAGAAAAGAGACATCACTTCACTATCTGTTGTAGTCTGTCAAGCTCTGTCTTCTCTCATGGATGTTCCACAACAGTCACTTGTCAGATCAAATGCGAGAAACCAGATGTGTGTAAGCAGTCTGCCATGGTGTCATGTGTTAAGTATTCTCCCACCTCCCCCCCAAAACCCTAAAGTTTTTCTCCACTTGCTGCATTCTGATTCAGCACAATGTCTCTGGCTGCAAGTGTTTTGCACAACAAACTGTATGAGCATATTGTCCTGTGTCAGCTGAAGTGACTATGTTACGCACCTGGTGGCAGCAAACAGGTGGGGCAGGCCCGTTCCCTCTTCACTGGCATTGTGGAAGAGATGGGTATTGTGAGAGAGGTTGAAGTACTGGAGAATGGCGGGTTTGAAATGACTGTTGAGGCAAGTACGGTGCTGGAGGATGTGAAGCTTGGGGATAGCATTGCTGTCAATGGCACATGTTTGACAGTGACACGCTTCAACTCAGCCTCCTTCTCTGTAGGACTGGCTCCAGAGACGCTGCGGCGGACGTCTCTTGGAGAGGCAGCAGTAGGGTCACCTGTAAACCTTGAGCGCTCACTACAACCTTCATCACGAATGGGGGGTCATTTTGTTCAGGGCCATGTGGATGGAACAGGGACAATTGAGTCGATGGAACCTGAGGAAGATTCACTTTGGGTCAAAGTCAAGACCAGCCCTGAGCTTTTACGCTATATTGTTCCAAAGGGGTATATTGCTGTGGATGGAACAAGTCTCACTGTAGTTGACGTTCTTGATGATGAGAATGCATTTACATTCATGCTCATTGCCTATACACAGCAGCACATTGTTGTACCTAGGAAGAAGGTCAGTCATCTTCCCATTTTGTTTTCATAATCTCCTTTGTTATTGATGCACAGGACATTGTCTGCATAGTGTACAAAACTTGACCCTCTCACTGTTGCACTTCACCCACAGTGACCATTATTACACTAGAGGGTTTGAATCACTGAAGTTTTCAGTACTCTGCAGCTGCCAAGGTACTGGGGTGATGCCAGTAGTATGTTCTAACCTAAAAACCCTAACGTAGTTCTGACACCTGCAGCTGTGCTAGACAAATGCCATTTTTATAGGGAATATAGTGGTTATGTTCTCACATTTTTGACAAGAACTATGTCATGTGCAGATTGGAGCGGCAGTGAATCTGGAGGTTGACATTGTTGGAAAATATGTAGAGCGGATGATGAAAGGCTATAATGCTTCTGTGACCTCCTTAGCATGAAGAGTGCTGTTGAAGGTCTTCTCTATCTTTTGGTGCATTGCTGACAAGTTGCCAATTTGTTGTCCAACGGAAGGGACAAAGGTACAGTACACTGGTGTTGATGTCAAGACTTTGTGTATCCTCCAGCTCCATTTGTGCTTCTGAATGATCTTACTTTGCATAGAACCTTTGAGCAAGATTGTTCCAAGCTTTGTGCTAAATACGTTCCTCTTGCTGGATGTTATGGTGCAGGCAATCTATGAGTGTTCACTTGATTGTGTAGCTACAAGCTCATAACAGAAGGGGTTGCAGTGACCTTGTCAGACCATATTGCTGCATATGTGGAATGGATGTTTACTGATTTTGATCTGGATTGGGCTAAGAGGATGCTTTGGTTCAAAGATGTGATGTGTTTATTATGTTGCTCATGGACTTGCATAATGTTTTGATTGATTTTTAGGGAACAAGGTTGACATCAACTTGAATACTGCAGGTGCAACCTCTTCAGATCTGTACTATGGTCTTGCCTTCTGGGTGTCTCATGTAATGTTAATTACTTCCGATTGCAGTCTTTTTGTCTTATGGTTTGAGCTAATTCACCACTTGGTGACAGGCAACCTTGAGTATTGAGCCATGCATATGTACCTTCCTGCTCTTCCATCCCTCTGTACTGTGATCAATTAATGAAAGAATCTTCATGAATATATTTTCTTCTTTTGCATATGAGTTCCTCCATGTTGTGAACCTCTTCTTGAAGGAGATGACCAAGAGCACTCCACAGTTGATTATGAGCTCTTATGACCAAGAGCACTCATGCAGATTGAAGAAGAAATGAGAAGCTTACATTAGACACAAAAGCTCATATCTTGTAGTGAAGATTGAAGGAATGAGGAGCTTACATTAGGGGTGAAGCTCAGATTCATACTCAGCTGATGTCCTCAACATGGAATGCATGAATTCATATCCCCAAGAAGGAGAAGAAGAAGAAGAAAGAAAAACATGGATACTGTATGCTCAGTGCAAGAAGGTGGTTTGAGAATTTGCCCACATGGTTCAAAGCACTTTGCAAAAGCATCATGGTGATATCATCATTGTGCTATTTATCTGTTGCCAAAAATGATACAAAGAAAGACACGAGGAAAACAACAAGAGAGATGGTTAGGATTCAACAGCACTCTGAGAAGAGCAGAAAACACTACAAAAGAATGTGGGTATTCTCATAAACAAGGCTGGCACCTCATGCTGCCACATGAAATAAACTTCATGGTTTCATCCATTACAATATACAATATGTGATGTTTATTGTGGCGTATATTACATTAAACTTACAACTTGACGTTTAAGTTATGACACATATTACAATTGTGTGAGAAAAACCACATTCTCTTGTAGTTAAAAGCTAAGTCCTAGGGGCCAGAAGAAGAGGTCATAGAATTTTCTGCTCTCTAACAGTTCAATTTCTGCTGGAGAGAAGAAAAGGAACTCAAAAAGCTCTCTTCTGGTTTGCTGCTGCTGAAATGTAACGCCTTGCAAAATTGAGATTAGAGTTTCATAGGTAGAAAAGAAGAGAGAGCTTAGGGTTAGGGTTTTACTCTCAAGACTCAGATTGCATCTTCTTCTGTGATTCCCTGATCTGTTTTCGCCCATTGGAATGTGCAATTCGACATTTCTGTATTAGTTTTTTTGGCAGAAACCTCGCATCAAAACCAAAGTACACATTATTCAAGCTTTGATCAAAAGAAAAGTCTTCATCCTCATCTTTCTTTTTTCTTCTTGGCACTGATAAGAAGAAGAGATGTGGAATCAGATTGCTGTAAGGAAAGCTGGCAATTGCATGATCTGATTGTGGGTACAAAGATGTTTTTACCAGAAGCCATTGCTACAGTATACAATTGCAGGGCTGCTAGTGAACCAGCAGCAGTACTGAATCATTTTTACCCCATCTGTAACGGGCTCTTGAGCATTCATCAAAGGACTGCACAAACTGCTAGAGCTTGCAACAAGCTGCACACTAGAGCATCAGATTCTTCAGGTACCTATGCAATAATATTTCCATTTTAATTTAATTTAATTTTCTGAGAATGCTCAACAGCCCTAAGCTGCAGCAGCATCATACCTGCATAAACTTCTGCAGTTTTTGCAAGTTTCTTTGGAGTTGGAGACGCTCTTGGACGTAAGTTACGCATCTCATTTGCTACTGCAATTCTTTATTTCTACACCCAAGAGGTTTTTGAGGCAGTTTCCAAAAAATTTCTGGAGAATTGTACCTTGCTCTTTCTTGATTGGGTCCACAGAAGAACCCCTGAAACCAGATATACCAGAACCATGGATTCTAACCTAGCCATCTGCATTGATTTTAACCTAACCATTTGCATTGATTTGTTTGGGTCCATCTCCTTTCTGTGTTTTGGTGTATGTCCAGAGAGTTTGGACATGTGCATGAGTTGTTGTTGTGCTTGTGCTTTTTGCAGAGAAGGGATTGATAGGTAGGCTGTGTGGAGCAACAGTTTTTCTCAATTTGGTCATTTTTGTTGATGGGATTTCAGTGCAGGGAGTGGAATCAGAAAGGGATGATGCAGGGCAGCAGCAGCAGCATCCTGTACTGGTGGTTGTGGGAGGGGGAGCTGCTGGTATTTTTGGAGCCTTACAAGCAAAGACAGTGTTCCCACAAATGCAAGTCATAGTTCTAGAGAAGGGCAAGCTATTGTCCAAGGTTTGGATCTCTTCATTCAAGATCCTTTGGGTTTAGGGTTTAGGTTCTTCTTGTGCCACATCAGAGATGATAGAGATAAAAATTGCAATTGTAAAATTGCAATAAGAAAAGATGCACTTTTCTTGATGGGCTATTGGGAGCCCACAGACATGGGGGGAAGGAAAAAGAACAGAACAGGGAAGACAAAGGATTTATGAAGAAAAGAAGCAAAAAGATGAAAGGGCATAAGGGAAGAGTGCTTCTTAACAGAGGTGTACAAGTATGAGAGGAATGGAAATGCATGGTATCCAGGAGAAGCCTATTTGCAGTGGGACACAAGAGAGAGGAAGAGAGAGAGTTCACAAGAAATTGCTTGGTTGAGTCTTACAGGTTTTCAATCTCTAGCTTTCTACTCAATTTTGACATAATGGGTGGAGTTTTCATGACGAGCAGGTAAGAATATCTGGTGGTGGCCGTTGCAATGTGACCACTGGCCTTTTTGTAGAACCCCTGGTATGATTTCTTATCCATCATTTCCTTGTATATATATGTGTATTTCTGCTACCTCTGAAAGTACTGGTTTGATTTAATGAGTCTGTTTGTCAAACATGTAATGATAGGTTGTGCTTCACAAAGGCTACATAATGTCTGCTGAAGGTTTTTTGGTCTAACACACTAAAACATTGACAAATGATTATGCAGAAGATTGTCAAAATTTTCTGCTTCTCTGCTAAGTTTGACACTATTGCTTCTGTTTCTGTCCTGGCAGGCATTGGCAGAACAGTATCCACGAGGACATAAGGAATTGCGGGGCTCCTTTTTCCGTTCACATGGTCCGAGGGATACGGTGACCTGGTTTTCAGAACGTGGGGTTGTCCTAAAGGTATCATCCTCAATCTCATACAACACATTTTGGATAGAATAAAGATCAGAATGCAGGTTTTCCTTCTGATGAATCTTGGAACCATAGGATGAAGTTGAATTTGTAGAGATTCTGTGGGACAGACAGAAGAGGATGGGCGCATGTTTCCAGTAACTGACAGCTCCACCACTATTGTTGATTGCCTGATGAACGAGACTCACCGCCTGGGAGGTTTGTTATCCTTTCTGCAAAGCACTTTTTTCTATTTCATGGTGAAAAGTGTCCCTAAACCCCAAACCTTACAGAAGAGAAAAGCTCTGAACTTCCCTGATGAAAGTGGTTTTCTATATTTGATTCAAAGATTGGACAAAGTCGTAGATACAAGCAATGTTCTCTGCACCACCAGCGTTGGAACATTGTTCCTGAACTTTTCTGCTGGTTGAACTTAGACCTGAGTTCCAAATGTTTGAAATTTTGGTTGAGAGTAAAATTGCTCTGAGCTTTGGAGGCCATTGATTGTGGCAGTAGTGTTGCAGACTCGAGCATCTGTGAGCAGCATCTCTATCAATGAAAATGGGAAGTTTGCACTTCATCTTGTGACAACCAATGGGGCCTCAAATGAAGTTGCAGCTGACTATGTGCTTCTTGCAACTGGCAGCTCCCAGCAGGTGTGATATTGAGCAGGGACTTTAGCCTAAGTGATTGCTGTAGCTCAAAAAATCAGTAACATGATACCCATGTGAAGAAATCTAGGGAGTTTGCAGGAGTTTGAAGGCAGCCTTTGATTGCCACATAGATCTAGAAACAGAAAGTTCGAACTGATCTAGTAATTCTGATTTTTGCAGGGTTATGGACTGGCGGTGCAATTGGGTCACTCTATTGTGGAGCCACAACCTAGCCTTTTCACCTTCAAGGTCAAAGATACAGTGCTTACAGAATTGGCAGGGGTAATCAATTGTTTGTCCCACTAAATTTGACTCTCTTACAATTGGGAAAAGCCTTGCAGTATATGCCAAGTTGCATCACTTTGTGCTGCTTGGCTTAAATGTGTTTGTTGACTGCAGATAAGTCTCAGTCACATCCAAGCAGAATTAGAGTTGCCTGGACAAAAACGTCGAGATCCACATCTTTTGCAAGTAAGTTTTTTGTGAATACTATTATTTCTTATGCACAGTTTGCAAACTTTAGAAAGTCCAAGGGAAGGATGTATGTAGCTAGCTGAACATGTGTAATGGGCATGAATATAGTGGGGGTCTCATAGATTTTCTGTGGAAGTGGGAGCAATTCTTCAACTCATCAAATGCACTAGAACAATTGCTTGAGGTGTTTTCCTTTGCAGTTCTGATGTCGAAATTGACAAGAGATGATGCTGAAATTTTGTTATGTTGGGTCTTACTTTTTTGCAGACGGGACCACTCCTAATTACACATTGGGGCTTAAGTGGCCCATTGATTCTCCGCCTCTCTGCTTGGGCTGCTCGGTATCTTCATTCATCAAATTATCAAGGTACAGGCACACATCCCACTTCTACAGTTTCAGTCATCTTTTAAGCAATCTCTTTCACCTCTAAACCCTAAACCCTAAAATCCTGCGAAACTAGAACAATGTACCTTTGACAGGCTTGAATCAAGGGGTTCATGGTCCTAGTGCACACGCTGTGTTCTTGATTTGCAGGTTGAATTTTGGAAGATAATTCAAAGGCACAGGCCTTCTGATGAGGTGGAAAATACCCTTTGTGGTTGATTGATCCTCTATCATGTCACCAATACTGGATACTTCATTTTCATGACAAGAACTGCTTTGAAACAGGGACATTGTGGGTTGATTTTGCACCAAGCATGGATGTCAATGAAGTGTTTGAGACCTTGGTTAATCACAAAATCTCCTTTCCGGTAAAACTTTTCTGACCCTCTTGCTCTCCTTTCTGGAGACTAAAAGTCATGGATATTTTATACTTTTTTTTCTGTTTCCTCCAACTTGAACTAAGAATTCTTTCACAGAGAGCCATTGGGGATTCCGGGAAGGCATACACCTAACCGCTTTTTTGGTTTTGTAGACCCGACAGCTGGGTGGGCCAGCACCTGGCAAGTTTTTGTTCGTTCGCCGATTCTGGCACTACTTGTTGCAACGAGAGGTTTGTCCCCCACAACATCCTATGCCAAAAGATTGTACAAAGATCAACAGTCATTTGGACTTCTCAACTTTTCAAATGACACAGGATGCAGAAAAAATCCAGCCAATCTTCTGCCATTCTATTATCTGGCTTATCTAGCTTGTTGAGAGTGTCCTTTCAGTCACCAGGTGTTGTGAGTTTTTCCGTCTCATGCAGAGTTTGGATAAAACGGCTCTATGGGCTACTGTGCCCAAAAAGTCCTTATGGCAATTGGCAACACTTCTAAAACGATGTGCCTTCCTTGTTTCTGGCAAAGTAAGTTCAAGTTGAAAGTATCTGTGGGACTGCCTGTGATTCCAATATATTCTCAGTGGAATGTCTGCCATCCTAGTCGGGCTAGATGATGGATAGTGAATCAAGAATTGCCCTGGCCACTGACACTGTGCCCAACAGCTTAAGGAAGAATTTCTGTTTGAAGAAAAAGATGGTATTTTTTGTCATTCACAACTGATTGGTAACTTCACCTTAGCAGTTGGGAGAATTTGTGTAATTGTGTTGAATGGTGACCTTTTTTGTGTAGGGCGAATTCAAGGATGAGTTTGTAACTGCAGGTGGAGTCCCTCTTACAGAGGTAAGAAAAACATGCCCAGAAGAGGGCGGATGAATAGTTTCACATTCCTATACCTTCTGGGTAGTGTTCTTTGATAAGTGGTTATGGAAGTGGTACATAGGAATCCATTGCTAGAGATATATAAGACTCTTTGCCCATCCAGTTTCAGGATTAGGGAGTAAACATGCAGCAGCCCACATGACTTTTTTACTTGGATGGCTATTTTTGATTGGTGATCTATTATACCTTACACTTTTAGATCACAAAGTGTCTCTAAGTTCTAGAACAAATTTGTAACTGGTCTTGTGAATTTTGGCATCCAGGGTTCACAGGCTCATGAATAAAAAAATATAGGAACAATGTACAGTCATGTTTGCTTTTCTCTATTACTGATGAAATTGTGCACAACAGGTGGATTTGAAGACCATGGAGAGCAAATTATGCCCCCATCTATTCTTTGCAGGAGAGGTATTACTTGTGGATTAGTATTCCTCTAGTTTGAGGTTTGATAAGTGCAGTATTTGCAGCAAAGTTGATGATGCATCACTTTTTTGTTACTAAATTTGTGGAATTTGATGAGCAACTGTTGAAGTGCTTTGTGTAGTGAAAGTTGATGGATTTGCCAGCACCCTAAAGTGCATCTCTGTGTAGATTTCTTCATGAGACATTACAGGGTGGGTTTAGGGATTTAGGGTTTAAGGGTTTAGGGTTAAACTCTCTACCTGAATAATGGGTGTCTTAACCTTGTCCAACATGGATGGAATGGGTAAGTAAATTGCTTAACTGCAAAGTATATTAACACCATTTGATTTGTTCCACCAGGTTCTAAATATTGATGGAATAACAGGTGGTTTCAACTTTCAGGTAAACAGTTTTGCCACTGCAATATCACCATACCTGAAAGCTTTTATAAACATTTTCAGGTAGTTGCAAGCTGTAGCTTTTCAAACCCATCACTGAAGAGGGTCTTATTTTCCCTCACGGTCTAGGGGAGAATACTTGCTATGAAGTCAAGATGATGCTAATGTATGCATAACTTGCTCTCCACTTTTTACAGAATGCATGGACAGGAGGCTATATTTCAGGGATGGCAATCGCATCTTTAGCATCAAAGACGTTTGAAGTGAAACTTCCATCATCAGCCCAGATCTTGTAAGATCACTTTTTCTCAACTAGAATTTTTTTCCTACTCTTCTTTGATGACATCCAGAAACCAAATGAATGCCCTGATCTGGAGAGAGAAAGCTACATTCAAAAGATAAAAGGTGCAGGATGGGTTTTATACCTATTAGGTTTTTTTTGTGACAATTTGGCATGCCAATAAAGGTATGATTTATTTTGTACATCAACATTCAACCCCCACCCAATATGCCACCATCACAATAACTTGAAACTAGCATGTTGGAAATAAGAACCCAATCTTTTTTCCCATATGCAAGGGGCCACGTGGGATATCAACAGCCCACAATCTATAGAGCCCATGAATCTTGTGGCAAGCTATTGCATTGTCCTTCCAAAATTGCATTCTGTTAACAATGGCTTATGGGAAGTGAACACATTGTACACCTAAAGACTAGAAAGTCACTTGTGTGCAAAGAATCAACATCTCAAATCTGCCACAATTTAGATAGTTTTTGAGTCTGAAAAAGGATTTAAGTGAAACTGAATGTCTGATAGAGGACACAGCTGTCACCATTCAAAGCTTATAAATGCCTGAATTCAGTGATAGTATCATTAATGTGTCAGGTGGTAGCTACATTCGTGCCATCTTCTTTGATCATGCAACAAGCACCTACTATTGTGCTTACCCAGGTACAACGATTTCAAACTTGTAGTCTGGCTTACTGTATAACTGGAAAATTCCTAATAGAATGGGAAGTCGCTGATACATATAAAAAATTCATTTCAATTTGTACAATCCCCACAAATGGGCATCTAGAAACAACCTGCCCAGGTGTGCAAAGACCAATCTGTTCTCCAATCACTCTTACATTTGATGAAAAATTCTCTTGCTGTATCATCTGGGATCTCAATCTCCCAAATGGTCAGACCATTTTGTGGTGGGTAGAACAACTACCATCTTCCCAAGTGTATTGTATTTCTTCCCCCAAGTGTAAATCTCATGACCTGTCTTGCAATGCTTACTTCGTGCAGCCTATTCTGCTCTATCAGCCAGCCCTCCTCAGGTATGAAGTGGAGTCTGTAGATTGTATGCATACCAGTTTACAAACCTTTTGGCAAAAGCATCTGACAAATTGTGTGGTGATTACAAAGAAGAACAAAGTGTGAATGATCAAAATGCAGCACTAAACTTCTGTGATTTTGAAGAGACTTGAAGCAAGTTGTTTGGTACACCAAATGTGAGGTTATGTAATATGCAGCAACTGAGAACACACCACGACGGGACCCCACATTATGACAGTATGACATTACATTTATTCAAATACTTGGGTGGTGAAAAACTAGAGGCAGGTACCCATATTGTTAACCTTGGAGAAGGTGACAAAAGGGTTCTGGCTAATTAGACAACTTGACTAACTTGTTGGTGCAATCTCTTGTAATGTATGGAGGCCTATTTGAGCATAATAGTGCTTCCAAGCTTGTGTGTTTGGTGCAGGTTGTGTTGTATTTTAAAGCACAAAAACAGGGGTCACATTCAATGAAGAACAAGCAAGCTCTTTATGTCATTGGCATGCATTGCATGGCACATTGTACCAACCTTGCCATCCAACCCCTTTCAACTTGTCCATTGTTCATAAAATTGTAGCCCCATTGCAGTCTATGTCCAATTATTTTGCAGCATAACCTAAGTGACACCTAGAGAGCATTGCAAGCTTGCAAAGTTCATCGAGGCAAGAGGTATGAACATTCTTAATAGGAACATATTTAAACAAAATGGATGAACATGTTGTCTCCATCTAAATGTCCTTGGTGAGTAAAAATAAAAGTTTGGTTATGCAAATGAACAATGATAGTGCATCCATCTCTATAGTTAAGAGTAACTATGAACTATTGTGTGATGTTGAAACAACTATGGATTGACATGCATGAAGCCAATGCTTAAAGTTGTCCAAGGTTTATCAATGTTTGCTTACTTGGGGAGGGAGACCTTTGTATGTGATTTTGTGCTTGCAAGTGGTAATTTAATTGTGTCAAGCTAATTTGTACATAACGTATATGTAGACCCTTTCAAGATCTATTCTACTGAATTGTTTCCAACCTTCAAAGATATTTCAAATTGTTGTGATGTTCTATTCATTGTTTGGTGGGTTAGGCCAACACCAATATTGAGTATGTTGCCTTCTTGCTAAGGTGGCCCATTTTTGGCGTTATCACAATGACAATTTTTGTAACGTGAGTGTAAATGGATAATGTGCATATGATGTGGGTATTTGTTATGCATAATTTACACAATTCAATGATCCATGAACTTGTAAAGTTAAAGTCATTGACTTTGAAATTTAATAGCAATATTCACACATGGAATTTAAAGTGGTGAAATAATTGATATTATGATTTAATTAGGGACTTTGCTTTAATTAAATAATGTATCAATAAAATCAAAATTTAGAGATTTTGCACCATGTCAAGTGTTGATTGTGATTAATTGACAAAGTTTATCAATCCAACTAGGATCATATATGCACATTACTGGTTGTAGGGTCATTTTTTCTTTGAAAAACCAAATTTTTTGTGACCGTTGCATAGATTTGTAGATCATATGGCATTAAAATTGATGCATTTCCAATTCTTGTAAATGCTTGTATTCACATATTCATTATGTATTATGTTTTAAAAATCTTAAGTAAGAGATGATAATAACTAAAACATGGGATGCAAAAGCATAAGAATGTGCTTGTAACTAGTGCTTTCACTATTTAATGAACTTTTAAAAAGTTTTAATAATTATTTAATGAATTATGGATTTAAATATTATTATTTTTACTTAATTCAACTTCTTGGGTGGCCACAAACCCTTGTGATAGCCACCACATATTTGTAGATTTTCACAACTTTAAGGCAAAATTGTAAATTTTCCTTTCCTTTCAAAGTTACTTATTCCCAAAGTAATTGTTGGCCAACAAAACTTGAACAAAATTATCATTGTTCTACACAACTCTCACATATAATAACATACACAATTTACATTTAGTAAAGTGAAACATACAAAGTGATAAGTGACAAAAATACAATTATACATGGTGGCCAATAGGTTGTCATTTTCAAAATTTTAAAAAAAATTTGAAATTATTTGAAAATGATTGTTTATGAAAATTTTAATATATACACCTTTACATGAATATAATATAATGCAACATCTTTTTAGGTCATAAGAATTTCCAAAAACTTTAGCGACTTTTCAGTCATGATTTTAAAAATATTCCTTTTAAATGACTAATCATGTATGTCATGCCACATCACATTCATTAGCTAAACAATTCTTATAATGATTCATCTTTTTACTGGCCCAAGCTAATGGATGCACATGTGTAGATTTTGGGTGCACCCATCCAATTGATGGGTTGTTTTGAAGTTTATGTATCTACGTGTTGGGTTTCTTTTCAAAATATGAATGTTGGGTAATTGATTTAATGTTGCAACCCTAACATTGGGTTCAAGATTGAATGTGAAGTTCAAAGGCCCATGAGGCCAAGATTGTGTTTAGGTGTGAAACACATTGTAAGATATTGCCCTCTTATTTTCAAAACACATTTGATTTGAAAAATATATAAACATCAAAAATTTTGGGACAACAAAAGTTCCAGTTTTGGAACTCCCATTTGAAAGTCCCAAGGAAAGGTGACATTTGGATGTAGTCCCCATGAGGAGGCACAAAATATACTATAAGGAGAGGAATAATGCCTTCTCCCAAAGGGTGTGGGTTGTGTGAAACTTGTGCTCGAAGTTATCCCTATTAAGTCCATTGCACCATTTCCATTTGACTTACATTAACCGCCCTCTTTTTTTAGTTGTGTAGGTTGATTTCATTTTGAACTCTTATTTGTGAGTTCATTCTAATCCCATCCTGGAACTCCAACATGTCTTCTGACCCTTAAAGTGTTGTGAATTAAGGAACGTGCCCTGATTCTCTTCTTCTTCTTCTATTTCACTTTAGGACCAACCTTTGGGTCTTTTGAGGAGTTTGAAGGTGTGTCATTTAATCATGCCTTTATATCATTTTATATTTTTGGGTTCTCACTTGCATTTTTGTATCTTGAGGTTTCATATCACTATGAAATGTAAAAAACAATTCATTGACTAATTTTTAAATAAAATTTGTTTGATAAACATACAAATAATTAGCTTCAATTCCTTTAAATCTTATTAAATGATATTTAAAAAAAAATATTTGAAAGATTATGCAAGAATTGATTAAAATAAAACACATCAATTTTAAAGTAAACTAAAAATTTAATATAACATTCATTTTTGAGATATAATTTTGAAAATTAATTTATGTTATTTAAAAAAATTCAATAAAGCTTTGATGAAGATTTAATAACAAAAATCATAATGAAATTAATTTTTAATTGATTAATTTGTTTATATTGTTTTGCCTTTTATGTTATAAAATTTTATTATTGCCTTAAGATAGTAGACATGCATGTATAGTTTGAGGTTTTACTAAGCATGTACGGGGCAAACACAACTAATTGGACTTTTTTGGTTCTCAGATAACAAATGGACCTTGTAACTAGATGCTAAACTTACCGTTCTTACTTATTTGGCCATTTTAATTGATACTTTTGTCACCTTAAATTCATGCCTAGTGGTGCTTGGCTTGGACCCTTGCTCAATGAATTACTTTTAGCCCAACAAGCCTTTTTTTTGTTATTACCATGGAGAGCAACAATGTCAAGTTAACAATCAATCCTCCTATTGATTATAACCATAACTCCAAATTGTGGGCTGAATTAACATCCAACCATATTATTCATCATCACTAGTTCCAAGTTGATGAAACTTGTGGAACTTTCAATTGTCATTATTCTTGGTAGTGTTGAAAAGGAGGGAACATGTTTTACCTTGAATCTTGTGAAATCCAAGCTTCAATATCAATTGACAAAGGTATAGGCCGCGTGATTCAAATTAATGTGGAAGATTTTTATAAACTTGAGACATTTCCATTCTACAACTCCATTTGGGAGTGGAGCAAGGCCAAGGCTTAGCATGAATTGCAATCATAATTTTCATTCATGGTCTTGGATGCTAATATGCAGTTTAGGGGTACTAATGTGAATTTATGTGTAGGTACACCTTCCACTCCAATTGGGGAGAATCCAAAAATGGATTGGGGTTCAACCAACGTATTGATTAACAATGAATTTTTTTATAGTTTGTGAGTGTGGTTTTTGCAGTTTTTGGTTGGGGTTTCTAGCTAGTTATAAACGTAATGACATTTTTTGTGCTTAAAGCTTTTGGTTGTAGCGACAATTACACCTTCATGTTATGGGACATACTCACATTTGGTGCTCACAGAATTTAGTGTAGCATTTTGAATTTGATGTTGCATTTTTCCTTGTAACATTATTGGCATAAGCAAAAAAAATCCATGCAGCAAAATTTTACAAAGAATGAATGTTGCTAGCATGTTTTTTCAGCATCCTACAAAGCATGTCACTAGCAAACTCAACCAAGCACAATTGGATGTAACTAGTGAAGCTACAACCCAATTTAAAAAATAAAACACTTGTGGTGGGGAAAAGTTTAAAGTAAACTAAAGAACAATAGTTCTGGGGCTTCCATCCAAGTAAAGGATTAATTGTGAACCAAAACATAAAGTATGAAACAATATACCAAAGTTGTCTTTTTGGGCAGCAATGGAAACTGGAATACATGTTGCTCCCACAAGTTTGCATCCAAATCATTACTCATGTTGTTTTGTCCCCTCAGAAGAGGAGTGATGCAAAAATTTCCCAACCAATCAATGATGAATGACAATTCTTAGAACATTTCTGAGAACTTTTCTTGGGTTAATGCCTTGCTTCAAGCGAAGACACTTTTCAACTCTAGCTATTGGGGGCAAAATGATTCTTCGAAGTGATTCTTCCTTCAAGCACTCAGAAAGTGCCTAGGTTGGCAAATTTACTCAATGACTATATGACACCACTATAATTGAGCTGGCTATCATGGGGAACATCTAGCATGACTTGGTAATGATCAATTGGACCCACAATTGCTTGTGAAATAGTTACTAGTCCCAACAACTAGGGGTATTGGACTGATGCTAACCAGAAAACAAAACAGATGCCTCGAATAGACTGCAACTGGCTGTCAAATATTGGCGACATGCAAGGCCACTTTGAAGGATGCAAAAAGAAGATAAGAAAATAAATTTCTGGTAGATTCAAAATTCAAGTCATGATTTACCATACCAGCATCAGTCTGTCACAAGTCTAACCAACACTTGGCAAAACTCAGCAGTTGTTTCAAGACTCAATGTTTGGTTTTTTTTTTAAAAAGCATGGATTTGCCTGTGCTAAAGTGAATTTCAAGGCAGATTATAACAAGTAGTCAAGATTTAGAAGGCATCAAATTAGGAATCTATTAGCAATTTAGGACTTGTTGATGTCCCCTTGCAAGGCAGAATCTAATCTAACAATAGTTTGCCCAGGCTATGAACCTATAAGTGGTATCTGGACTCAAGACTTAAACAAAAGATCAAACAATTTTGAAGACAACCCATTGAGCTATTACTATTCAAAACCATACTTTTCTGTTGGCAAATTTGCAGCCATCAAGAATGGCTTACATAGTCTTATATGTACTTTCATGCTTCAAGATGACCCAGGTAAGTTGTTGATGATTGCTGGCCTTTCTTATAGCCTTTACAGGGTGAATCCAAAATGAGGCTCCAAAAATTAGTGCCAGGCCCAAGGCAGAGGTGGTGCCTAGGGTTTTCAAAGTTTTTTAATAACCTAGCCTGTTCAAATCATTCACTAAATGTCGCACTGAAAGTCATCTTGTTACATAACATGCCCAAAACATAATATATTTGGAATTATAGTTTTATATATTTAAAAATAACAGAGTGTAGTGACTCAGTTTATATGGAAAGAAAGAGGAAACACTTTCACCAAAGTTGGGCAATTTTTGAGAACCGACACCTTCGGTTTTCTCATAGAGTTGTAAGAATTAGCTCAATTCCAACTCAGTTTTACAAGAATTGTTCAAGGTATCAAAATAATTGTTTAAAAATTTCAGTCAGTTCTCAAGTTACAGGTTTTTCACATATGTAAGAGTAGTTGGTTATTTCCAACAATCCTCACAATTAGATTATTGAATTTATTCTACTCAAACAATGAGGTGTGCAATGTGCACTCAAAATATTCTCCAATTTAGCACCATAGTTTTTCTAATATTCTTTACTCAAAATGTGGGCATGTATTGTATATCCCTGAGCTAATGGGAAGCCCTTATCATATTAATGTGTTGATACCAACACGTTGGGAAGCATTAAAAATAATGTCACTGAATGTGATCCATTGAAATAAAAACATGGAGCTTTGGGATGCACGCACATTGTGATGCACCGACAACCAATAAAAGAATAATTTCACATGACTCTTTTTAGAGTAGATAGCCCCCTAATCCAGACCTTTAAAGCTGGGAATTGCCTTTGGATTTTTTTATACCTTGGGTGATTCTCATATTTTGCATTTTCAATTTATAGAACAGTCATCAAGTGAATGGTTCTCACTTCAATGAGAATTGAGAGGATGGGTATCACATTGTATGATACCTGAAAAATTGTTTATGACAGAACCGACTAGTACCTAACCCAATTTTGAATGCCTATTCCACTCCTGCCCAACACTGGTCCTAACCAGTGTTGTGTGTGTAAATGGTTTGGGACTTGCACTCTGTGTAATTGTAAAAATAAATTTTTTAATATAGTTTTACACAGTCCAGTAAACTATATATATATATATATTTTTTTTACATGGCTTTGTAAAACAATGTAAATATATAACAATGTAAAATATATGATTTTTACTTGAGGAGATTAAAAAAATTAAAAACATCAGCGTTCAAGGGTAGGGGGACCTCAGTTTTTGTGGTGAACTGAGTTTCACCCTGTCCCTCCTTTTTCCTAGCGCCTCCATCACTGCTCCTACTTGTAAAGCCATTATAATTTGTCTTGAACCTTGTGCATTAATTGCTGATTTTCAGCATTTCATTTCCAAATCTAATAAATTTCCTTACTTTATGGAATCCCCTGAAAGAAGGGTTTGGGGTGAAAGGAGACCCAAAGACAGAGTGACTTTACAAATAACTTTAGTATTTACACTTACACTGGATTTACACACTGTATATACGATTATTGACACTCACACAGGGCCGTGTAATTGTACATGACAAATATTTACACTGGTCTCGTGTAAGTGTAAAAAATTTGGACATGTAAGTGTAAATGATTTACACTTACACTGGATTTACACACTGTATATACGATTATTGACACTCACACGCACAACACTGGTCGTAACCCTTCCCCAAAGAAGACATCACAAACACGCTGGCCCTGCCAATAGATAAGATGTTGTACATCGACCTACTATGTCCACACTCTGAACACCAAAACAATCCAATCCAATCTAAAGAGTCTAAACACTTTCACCAAAGAAATCAGTTCACCTAATATGAAACTGGTTCTAATAGTGTAAAAGTTCCAAAAGTTGGATCCAATGCGATAGTCCCTGTCCCTATGGGGGCAGGGCCCAACAAAGGTACCTACATGGTTGGTTACAAGAATACCTAGGTTGGCAATTACCCTAGTTGAATAGTAAGTTTGGAAAAAATTAAATATATTTTTTCACATGCTGAAATTTTCAAAAAAATATTTATCTCATAAAAAGAAATTGTGAAGGAAAATGAAGTATCTTTTGGAATATTCAGGAATATAGAGCTTTTTGAAATGGAATTTTCAATAATTATTGAACAGAGATGCTATGAACCTGCTATTCAACTATGATATGTAGCTGGGTTGAATATGTGGTGACAACATCTAACATGCCCCCGGGTGGGTAAAGTAGACCGACAAACTACTCCCAAATTCCCAATGCAACTAGTTCCAACTGCTGATTTCGTAAGGACCAAGTCCATGGTTAATCCCATTAAGGCTATTGGTTTAGTGTTCTAGTATGGGCTAGTATTGGCTTGAGGACCAGATGCAGGTTACTCAATTGTTAGTATGACAAAGGGCCCAACAGAACCTGAAGGCCATCATCATAGGGATAAGGAAAAGGGGGCATTTATGGAGCTCACAGAAAGTGCAAGGTATGGGGCCAGACACAGTTGCAAGGGATGCCCTGTACCTAACTACTCATAGCACCATTTCAACACCAAATTGATTCTTATAACCAATAAGTGCACAAGTCAGGAGTGTTTTTGTTACTTCAGCAATAGGTCAGATTTGAGTCCCTACACAAACATGAGACACACATGGAAAGCTATCACGAGTTATAAACTTGATAGATCTGTTTGCAAATACATAACCAACACACAATGACTTATATGAAAAATAATTTTCCATTTCACAGTTGGATCAGTCTTTTCTTTTCTTTTTGTGAGAAAAAGCCAAAAGCCTTTACCGTTTTTTGAAACAGGAATATTCTATCATGATTCCCTTTTTTATTAAAAACAATTTGCCAAATTGCCAGAGAAAACAGTTTTTTGGGGGGAGGGTGTCACTGCATTCATATGTATTGACTACAATATTTAAAAGTTCTTGGAACTGTCGTTTGTTAATTTGAGATCTTCCTACAGATGCTCTCCACTCTGGCTCCATCAGGAAATAGAAAATAAAAACACTGAGTTGGATCTAAGTATTACCTACTCTTTGTTGGAAAAAAAACAATCTTTTATTGAGTCCCCAATCGACTCAGAATCAGGTCACCCTAGAAGCAGCTCAGCTCATCAAGTAATGGTTCTACCCTTTATGACAAGTTCAAACTTCAATCTAGAGCTTCTCATTTAGATCTATGCATTTCTTTGGAGGATGCTCATTCACAAGTACTCCAGATGAAACTCACACATTGGGTCAAGTTTGAACATAAAGTTTATGTCCAAATCCTACACCAATGCTTAATATCTTCCCTATGGGGGAGACTCGAAAGAGCCAATAAAAGAATCCAGAACATCTAGTACACAAGTATCAGAAAGCCTAAAGAACAGGACAAAAAAGTAAACGTTCCGAATCCCAAAACAAATGTACCTATATGAAAATAATAGCAAGAAAAGTCAAAAAGCCATAAAAAAATTGGGGAGATCATGGGGGGGTAAGGTTGGAAATCATGATTATAAAAAAACAAATAGAACACCCAGCTATCCAGCCAGGGAGGAGGGGAGAGTGAGGAAATTTCAATTCAAAGTTCAAAGATATTATGTCTAATGCTAATATTAGAATACAATATTATATAAATACTAATGATCAGTGGTTGGAGGGACCCTCAGGGGACTCAATCACACAAATCACACACCTAAAGTTGATAGACACCTAGTATTGGTTTGATTGGTATCAAATAGACTATAAGGTGTAGTTGAAGTATAGAATCTTATGGGAGGTCCACCAGTAGCCTAGCAGTATGTATAATGGTTTGTAAAGAGTAATTTTGATGTATCTTTTGAAGCTTTAAATAGCCTGAAATTGAGTTTGGACTTGCAAACATGCATTGGATGGATTCCTTGCTTTAAATGACATGATTTACTGAATTTGGACCAGCCTCTGTTTTGCTGATTTTACATAAAAATTTGGAATTTTTTTGGTCTCAAAATTCAATGATTTTTTGAAATGTTTTTGCCAAAAGTTGAAATAAAATCGAAATATAAAATATCAACAGTCTACTATACATGGGTCAACTAGGAAGCCAAAAGTATAGAATAATGTTGAAATATTTTCCTTTCCTATTTTTAATTGCCAAATTTGGATCATCACTATCTCAGCTACATCACAAAATTGAAGGGAGGGGAAGCCAAACAAAAAACAGCATTCTCCTTTTGGGCCTATAAATATACACAAGCTAACGTGTAGTTGTTCGAACACACATGTTATAATTGCTCTCCAAAAGGGCCAATAAGAAAACCTATGATTCACTTTTAACTCAAAGTTTCACAAATCATGAATCACATAACCCAAACTCTCGACTTCCAAGAAGTCTATGATAATAGAAAAAAGAAAACCATCAACATCACCAAGGGAGGTCTGAATTGGGACCCGGAAATGGGGAGTATAGTACAAATCAGGGAGTGTGTAGTTAAATAGTGTAAAGTTAGGGGACTCTTTAGTATGTATATTGTACCTACTAGTATGTACACAGCAGCCAGTCACTATAAGTGTCTGCACTGCAGCTCTGCCACGGGCTAGTTTGACGAGAGAATTCGGCGACTAGCCGCGTAGAGTCGGATCACTCGGGGTGACATTATCGTGAATTCCAGGAGCTCTAGTGTTGCTAGTTAGTGTTGTGAACAGCGAGCAACTAGAGCTCTAGTGTTGTGTTGCTCGCTAGTGAGCAACTGGAGCTTTGGTGTTGCTTTGAGCTCTGGTGTTGCTAGCTAGTGTTGTGATCAGGGAGCAACTGGAGCTCTAGTGTTGCTAGCTAGTGCTGTGACAAGAGAGGTATCGGAGATCTAGTGTTGCTTGGAGCTCTGGTGTTGCTCGCTAGTGCTGTGATCAGGGAGCAACTGGAGCTCTAGTGTTGCTGGCTAGTGCTGTGAACAGCGAGTTGCTTTCTAGCTCGATCTGTTAATGTCGAGCTTTCTTCCACAAACATAACAGCACTTATAGGCTAGTTTTTTTTCTTATTGGGGTGGAACTGCTATTCATGAATCTTCTGATTCATTAATTAGTTGAGGATGTAAGCTCCTGATCCAATGCAAATTTCTAGTCTTTTTATTGCAAGAAAAAAGTTTTGTTGTCGAGTGACTTCTAATGTTCAAGCTCACGTATTAGCTTGATGATCATGTCTATAGTCTAGTGTGTAGCGATTAAGATAGAAGTTCACATCCAAGCTCATGTACTAGCTTGATGATGTCTAGAGTCTAGTGGGTAGTGATTAAGAGAGAAGGAGTGCTAGATCGATCCCTGGGTGTGGAGTGATCAGTGTTGGGGGGCAGTTGCTGGGGTAATTAAGTGGCGGCAATTATGTCTGTTGCTAATGGGTTCCACGGTAGGAGGGGAGCGACACCACCAGGAGGAGCGACCACATTCGATCTTTTTAGCTGGTCGGACACTCCTGATGTCACAGATCGGTCACGGGCTCCGGTTCGTCATACTGCTAGGAATGATAGCAATGCGTTTTTGTCTGCAGTCGATCAAAGAACTAGTACTACTACTGGTGACTACAGTCCTGTAGCTCGGCCTGCCATTCGTATGCAGCAGCCTGCGGGAGGAATCAGTACTATTACATTTAGTGAAGCTCAGTTATCGTCTGAAGAAGCGGATGCCTTGCTCAAGAAAAACAGACCTGCTTCGGATTTGAAGAGAAGGGAAATGTACGGGAGTGGTATTTTTCCAGCTTGTGGTCATGATGGCGGCGAGGCTGCTGCTAGCAATGGTGGTGCAACAACGTCGTCTACACCTGCAGTACTAGACATGATGAGAACTAGTGTTCGATGCCACCAGCCAGCGGGTGGAGTCAGCCAGATATCCTTTGGTGGGGATCACAATAGCGTATCACCCAAGAAGCCAGTGACGGTTCCCGAAGTAGCCAAGCAGAAAGAGCTGAGCGGGACTGTCGAGACCACGGATGATTTTGCAGCTCGCCGCGTTTGCTCTAATGCCAAATCCAAGGAACTAATTGGCAGCAAAATTTTTGCTCCAATTTTTGACTCACCGAAGCTTCCATCTCGATTAGGAGCTGATCAGGAGAAATTGATCAGCAGGGAAGAGTACACAAAGGGTCTACTAGAAGATGGTTCCGCCGCAGCTGGCGAGAATGTCCTCCTCCATACATCCGTCAAAGTTTCCAATCCTGCAGGAGGTCGTTGCCAAATCTCGTTTGGTCCAGAAATAGACGAGACTACTAGTGACTTGATTGCTCGCAAGTTACATGATAACAAGGTGGCGGAGCTTTCAGGCCACGGCATTTTCATTGATTCAGATCATCAGCTGGGCCCTGCTCATCATCATCATCGTAAATTAATGGCATCAGACTCTAAGTCTAGCCTTCTTCATCACCAGCTTAGTAAAGCCAAGCTCAAGGAGATTTCTGGCAGCGACATCTTCTCTGACGACAAACCTGCAGCTCGAGATTTAATCGGTGGGATTAGGAAACCACCTGGTGGTGGAAGCACAATCTCCCTTCAGTAGCTCTCTTAGAGACTTACCCAGCTTGAATCATCCAAACCCATTCCTTCAATTCTTAACAATGCAAATTAGTCTTAGCCTAGTGTGATTAGTCTTATTTGTAATTAGTCTTAGTGTGATCAGTCTTTTTCTTTTTCTGAGGTTAAATGGTTGTGACCGCATGAAGTTAGAACTGTGAGCTGCGGCAAATGACCAAAACAAATGCTGGTTCTGAAATGGATATGCCAGATTATAAATTTGGACATCTAGAGAGGTATTTTCCTCTGTTCAATGGGAAGTTCTCAAGCTTTGTGGTAAAAGCTCAACAGAGCAAGCTTGACACAGATCACCTCCCATCACATGTTGTGTTTAAATTGTTATAAGGTCCCAATTCTTCGTTGGATCAGTAAAGGAGAGTGTTTTTTTTTTCCTTTTTGGGAACTTGCTTTTTCCCTTTCTACATTATGCTTTGTTTCTGTTGTTGCAAAGGAGATGACACACGTTTCTGACCTGTTTTAGACTACATAAGTAATTGGTAGGTAGTTTGGGGGGGGTGAGGGCGGTCACTTTGTATTTTTTGGGTAACCCTTATGTTGGGAAGATACTATTCTGTTGCCTAATTATGAATGGGATAAATGTTATTGTCTACCTTTTGTTGGCGTTGCCTACCAAGGCAAGGATATTGTGTTTAGATTCATTATAGAGTACAGTAGCTTAAAAGATTTTGGCCCCTAGGTAATAGATCTGTTTTTATATGAGGATTTTTGAAAGATGATATTTTGGCTTGTGTTGAAACTTGAGATTAGTTATAGAGTTATAATTTCTTGTATTTTGGTTCTTTAAAAAGTTTTTTTGGAGATTATATTTTTGGATGGTGAAATATTTGAGTTTCCATAATTCTTCTTTTGCCTTAAAATACTCTTTAATGTAAATGGCAAGGCCACAGTGTGACACACCCCTTGTTTACTTATTACTATGATACTTTTGAAAATTAAATAATCTCCATTTTTTAATAAATGAAAAAAACTCCTCTAAACTCTATTTTCAAAAGTCTTGTCGAATATTTTATTAATACATTCAATATTTTTTTGGGGTCTTAATTTATGTTCTAAATGCTCATAAAATTGACTTCCAAAATAATAAATCTATCATTTTCTGAAGTGAACATCATTTCTGTAATAAGGTACAAGTGAGTTTCCTTTTTGGTAGGCCTTGGGTAAACCAGGCCTTGGTACCACAGTAAAAAACTGAATATTTTTGGGGCTGCTTCTAACCATGGTAAATATCCCATCCTAAGACTAAATTGAGGTCTCTGAGTCCAAATTTAACATTTCCTCCGTGGCATATGGCTGCTAAAAGGCCTAACTCAAGAAGGCTAAGTGTGAGTGCACCTACTCTCATACAGTGGTAAAACCCTCAATCTTTTTGGGTTTCTTCTAAACATTATAAATATTTTGTCCTTACACTTCTACCATGGCAAAGCCCTCAATGTTTTTGATTTGCTTCTAAACCTTATAAATATTCTATCCTTAGACAAAATTATGGCTACTAAGGCCAAATTTAGCATTTTCAGGGTTTGATATCTAGCCACTGAGAGGCCTCACTCAAGAAGCCTTACCTCACCAGTGTAGGTGGTGGTTCACTCTGGCCACAAGTATGTTAGATGTGGCCTTTCTCATACTAAAACATGCATGCATGTTTCACTGGGTTGGTGAGTTACATGTGAGTTTCTGCAAGAAGAGAGAAAGAGTCCTTTTTTTTCCTTAGTGAGATGATGATGATGATGATGATCACATGCCTGACTGGCAGCAGCTAGCTTCTGTATTTTCTACTACAGCTGCTCACTCATACACCTGTTATAGTTCATTGACATCATTAGAGTGTGTTTCTCAAAATATTTTTATAAAAGTTATTGGAGTCTAGAGTTTAGTCAAAACAGTGGGTTGTTCAGATCTTCAGACATTATTCCAGAGTCCAGACGTTCTGACTCTCTCGAAATCTTCAACTAGCTTATAGCAGCCAAATGTGCAATGTAATAAGTACTTGACACCTTCACCTAACTCTGAACTTTTCAACTTCCTGGTTCTTCACTTTTTGCATTATTTTATTGCCAAGGCTGGGGGGCCAGAGTGAACAAGCACCCACCAGTGCACCAAGAAGGATGAATGGTTTGTGAACAGAAAACACTTTTTGGTTGTACTCATGTTCCATAGCTAACCACAGTGGTTAGTTATATACTAACCATCCACACTCATCTACCTCTCCAGTAGCCACCAAGTGTATTGCCTACTTACATAATAATCACTTCCATTATCTACCATCTCTTAGAGCATCCCCTCTTGTATTGGGTATCTAAGCCTACATCAATATTTCTTACATTCATTATTACTTATTTACATAACCCAAGCTGTATCTATATATAAACTTGAAAATGGGACTTTGAAAGTAGAGTACCACTAATAGCAAATCAAGTGGACTAATCAAATAATTTATCAATTCACAGTAATAATGGGAGATTGTGTCCTGGAGATAAATCAAGCAATCTAATCTATCTACATTAGGATTTAGACTATACTTTGACTTCTGCCAATTAGGGCATCGTCTGGAAATATGCTATACCAAAACCATTGTTTTGAACCAAACCGACAAGTTTTTATTGTTCTACAGTCAAAACATGCTCTTCAATGTGTGGTGGGGATGCTCTTACTTACGATACTCACCTACTTATTGAACAAGTAATTGTGTATGTAGAGTGAGGGTGAAGTTGAAAGGTTTACAAGATACTAGGTTATCATGGTGGAACCTTTGCAACTCAGTTGTAGTTCATCTATAACTAGTCATAAGTGTTTCGGGTGGATGGATGTTACACAAGTAGGTGCTGGGTTACATAATCCAGGGCGGGGATGGGCAGGAATAGAGTAGGTATAAAAAGTCCCTGGAACTGAACATCAGAATGGGACAAGAGAGGTCTCCTCCACCTTTGGTTGTCAGGAAAAAAAATTGGTACATTGGGTAGGTGGAGAGCCAGACAGAACTGCCTAGAAATCAAAACCCAAGTAGGTAGTAAAAAGGTTGCTTTCGAACGATGAATAATACCATGAGAGAGTGTCAGATTATCCATAGCATACCGCTTTGGTCAATCAATGCTCCCATGAATGCAACATCTAGAAAGAAATGTTCTTCTAGGCGGAGTCTTCTCATCATGAAGGCACCATCCTGGGTATGGCATAATCTGACATGCTCTGGATTTCTCTATCACCAAAGCTCTTACCTCCTTGGCATGCTCTTACAGTTTACCTCCTTAGAGCATCTCCAGAGGTCCTCAGTATGTAACCCTGCAAAAATATTTTTCACATCCAAGTTCAGTTATACACTTTGTAGCAACCCCACCCATAAAACTGAAACTGGGATAGCAAATAGTTGGGGGACTACTAATAGCAAACCAGCTGGACCAATCATTATGATGGGCCAATCAGAAAACTGAGCAGCAGTCAGAGCATGTTTATTAAATTGTTTTCTGCAGGTGTACACCGTTGCTGCGCCCTTCACCAGCCACCGCAAACTGTGGAATTATGCTGAGCCAAAACCATTTTCCTCAGCCAAGCCAGAATGTTTTTACTTTTCTTCATCCAATTTTACTGTGCAGGATCACATTCTGAGCACTGCTGGAGATGCTCTTATAATGCTATTGTTATATATTCCTACTTTTTTCAATGCATTTATTGGCTCTGCCCATAGGGTAGAGACTACTCATTTGTGTAGGATTTGCGCACAAAATTTTGGCGTGAACTACCCAATGTGCAAGTGACATCTCGAGTACTATGTGTGCATATGATTGAATGGAATGTTGCATATAATTGCATGCATCTTGCCATAAACGGCAAACTGGTGACTCATCACATGATGAGCTGCTTGGTTTTTTTGGCAAGTATCTTGGTAGCCAAGATTTTTTCTTAGAATCTCGAGTTTGAAAAACTGGCAAATTTTTCCTTATAAAAGAAAACTTAACTGAAATTATACCGAGAAAACATATTTTCCCTAAAAAAATTCCAAAAAAGTTTGCCAAAGAAATGCTGATCTGGGCCATGCTAGGAAACATCACCTGGGACAAATAGGTTATTGAAGCAACAACTTGGAACCTCTTTAGCAGAGGGGCATGGAGTAGCGCCAGTTCATGTGCTAAAGAAACATGGGGGAAGTAAGGGAGGTGAGCCCAATGAATTATTTGAACCAAAAGAATAATTCCATACCAAGCAGCCCTTTTCTTATTGGTGAAATTTTGCCAAAAAGAAAAATTGAAAATTAAAAATTTGAAGATGAAGTGATTTAGAGGTGTTCAATTGCTAGAAGTTTTTACATCTGGTTTTCAATGTGTAGCCAAAAAAATAGAAGGATGATTGAAGTTTTGTACTTCATATATGGTTTATAGCCATCTATTTGACTAAATCCTCCTAGGGATGGTCACCATTTTGGCTAAAAACAAAAATTCTAAAAAAAAACCAATATCGAGCCTTCTTGTGCCAATGTTTTTTTGGTGGCAAAAGATCACCAAATGGCAAATCAAAAAATGGTTGCGCAACTTGTAAGCACGAAATGAAAAATGAAAAATGAAAAAATTCATCAAAAACTAGGGCTTGCAACAACAATGTGGTGACATTGTGATGTATGTCTAAACCTCCATAAACACTCCATCAAGTGATAATCGAGAGCTTTTCACTGCTTGCTACATTTCCATTGAAGCTTTTTGCCACCTTCTACACCTCCATTAAACTTTGTTGCTATACTACACATATATTGAAACCATTATGACTTTTGCTTTAAGTTGCTTGTCAATGCTAGGTTTCTTCATCTCTATGTACATTGCAAATTTTGATATGTTTTCTATGTATTTCAAAATCCAATGTGTTCATTTTGGGGGTTGCATCGATTTCAAGAGCTTGTACTAGAGGTGATCGTGCATTGTGAATTCTAGGCTTCAAATGAGAAAAAGGATATGATTGCCAACAACAAAACTTGGACTCAACACTCATCTTCATAATGGAGATTGGGGCTTTTCATTTCAAGGCAAATATTTCATTTCCTCTTATGGAGTCCTTGCTCATCATCCTTTTGTATTCCTACTTTTCACCATGCCCCTTCTTATAATTCCCAACAATTTTAGGTTCAAACCTTAGTTCCCTCTTGTTGCACATGCCAAAAATTTTAATGTGGAAAATTATGATCTAGTCATGATATGCTTATTTCTAACACTATTCATGTTACTTATACTTCAAAAAATCCTATAGGTTGAATAACAAAGAAAATGAAACAAAATTACCAAGGTATGAAACACTTTCAAGATCGATGGGTTGTGTGACTTCTTTGGACAAAGTCCATAATAATTGTGACAAGAAATGGTCATCATGTTCAATGTACAATTTGCTCCAAAATTGAAGGCAAGTATAAGATATTTATGTGTAAATCTACTCAAACATGTAAGCAAGTGCAAGGTGAAAGTTGCAAGTTGTGGGGTAGAAATTGTGTCTTTCTGCTTCAATCTTAAGATCCAACATGCACATAATTAGAAAGTTTACACTATTGCCAATTGCCCTTCTATTTTGGATCTTGTTGCAAAAGTTCCCCATGACAAGAAACACAAGTTTGTCCAATTTTTTGTTGTTTTCTATCTATTGTCCAAGATCAAATGATGACTAATTTTGAGGGCTTGAGGAATTATTTTTTCATGGTGCTTAAGGTCAAGTACATGCTCAAGAAGCATTGGAGTGATTCATTGGGTTGGGAAATCACTAAGTTGGTGAATGATTTGTTGTTGCAATCCACTCATGATGTTGTCAAAATTATTAATTTTTTATTCATGAATGCAAATGAAGTGACAACGTTGGGCAATGCTTCTTAGATCTTTCATTACCTCTATGTTGTTCAAGCTTGAAAACACATCCTACTTGTGGTTTGTATGGAAAAGGTTGATGTGCAAAGGATAATTAATAATGTGTTTCAATCAATGTTAAAGGCTTTGTTGACGTTTGGGGATGTGAACATTTAGTAATTGGGAAGCAAGCTTGCTTCCATGGGACTTGGGTGTAAATCACAACAAATGTTTTTCAATGTTTAAAAGCCAATGTGATTACTCAAATGAAAGAAATAGTTGCTTTATTTGTGATGGGAGTTCAATACTTTGTTCATTGAACAAATTTGGCTATGATGGTCTTATCAAATTTTAGTTCACTTGTTCGGTTGAAGGTTCTATTGCAACTTATGCATGCATTTTTCTCTCATTCACTTAAAAAGCACCTTAAATTTCAGAAATTGTGTGAGGTGTTCAGAAAAAGAAGAAACAAGTTGTTCATGAATGTGAAAACAATGGATAATTATGTTATTTTTTATGAAATGTGTTATGGAACAATATCCGCACCTAATTACAAGATACATGTTGATGTTCCCAAGAGTAACATTGCCAATGAAAACTTGAACCTCCTCTATGCCTAGGATTTTATTTTGGAGTTACATGTAATCATCTTGCTTTTGGATTTTGTGCATGTCCTAATCAAAATGCGCTAGTTTCATGATGTGTTTATATGTCACTTTATTGATGCAATGAAGGTGTGTTAGCTTGAACTTTACCAATGTTATGTTAAACCATACACTAAGTTTGATAACCCAACTTTTGATGAATTACATGTTCTTGAATCATTCAACAACAAGAATTTTTTAATGAATTGGTGCACAAATTTGAACAGAAAACTTGACTGTCTCATTATTGAATTTGCAAGTTTTAATTTTTTTTGTCAACTAATGTTATTTTACATCAAGTTTTTTGAAACATGTGTTGAGGCCAAAGTTCCCTTTGATTATGGTTCATGTGAAATCAAGTTGTGAGGAATCTACCAAAGCTCCAATAAATGAATAGATTTTCAAACCATTAGTTGATGTCAACATTGAGTGTGATCTACCCAAACTTATGGGCTCAAAACCCAAATCACGTTGGTGATAATTTTCACCAATGTTTGATTGTCATCAAGGCTATTTATTGCAACCTTTATCAAATCAATTAAAATGGGGTGTGGGGGTGGAATCTCACCTTAATGGTCCTTCTTTAAAATGATTATGGTTAAATAGTGAAGCAATCATGAAAGAGCTTTCTGTTGTCAACCCCATCACCTAGTTTTGAGCCAAAATTGATTTTTTTTCCATACTCAAGCACAAGTTGTCCTTAAAATTTATTAAGCTCATTAAAATAACTTATGTTCAAATCTTGGAGTTTGTGGGAGATGAACATTGCTTTTTAGCAATGGTGTTCATAAAAACAAAGCTAAGAAACTACTTGACCTGCCACTTGGATTTGTGCATTCAATTATATGCACAATAGTTTTACACAATTGTAAACTTCCCATTTGAAAAGGTCATAAACTTGTGGGGTAGCACAAAACCACAATATTGTGTCAATTCTTGAAACTAAATGTTCATTTCCAAATGGTAGTTAGGTTTTGTTTTTTGAGTCCTTTGTTGGGGCACCTTGCATTATCCATAATACACAATGCACATTTATAATGAATCTACCTTTTTTTGTCTTCTAAAACTCATGAATTGTACATTCATCTGGGTGCAAGTATGTAGAAAGGAGCCAATGGGATCACTTTACAAAAGGATTATGAAACCTTTTTAGTCTTTTTTCCCTTTTTCATATGAAAGAATTTTTAAATGAACTCTTTTGCAAATTGTTATTAAAAATACACATAGTTGCCCCAATAGATCACATGATTTGTGTTAATCATTGTTGAATAAATATGAATTTTTCAAAGTGTGTAAATTCTACCAGATTCTACATTTCATTTTCAAAATTTATCATAATTTTGAATCATACCAAAATATGTTACTTGCTTTAGGTTTTTGTTTTTTGTATCATAAACTACAACTTTGTTTTGTATGTCATGCACATTACACCCCATTTACATGTGGTAAAGGACTTTTGAAAATTTAAAAATTTGAAAAATACTTTGAATTTTTAAGAAAATTTAATTCCATATTTTTAAAATTGTGAGTGTTTTTTGAACTTGGGTAGTAGGTTGCTATCATCTAAATTTTTTTACAATCAAAATTCTGTTACTTTAATAATCTTTTAATTAGTCCTTTATAAAATTAACCACACCTGAACCAACACCTATTCAAGTTCAAACGTCCTTTTTAAAAAACCAAAACCCAAAATTCCTCAACTTTCATATTAGTCACTTAGCACAACTTGGAATGATTAACCTAACTTTAAAATGTCACAAGAAAAACATATGTAAAAAAGTTCATAGTTTTCACCACTATTTAACATGGTTTTTGGCTCCTTTCTTTGTACTCACACCCATCTGATTCTTTTTGGATGTTATGTAATCTTAAAACTTGAATCCTAAGTTGCTAGCTTATTGCACTTGTTTGTTGATCAAATAGGATTTAGGAGTGGAACATGTGGCATGGAATAAGGAATCATGATGGGGTTTGTGTTTATATCTTGTCATATTTCCATTTTGCTAGTTATATTATGGTTGGTAGTTGTGTTGGGTTGTGAGTGCAAGAACATTGTTTTGCACTAGATAAAGTTGTTTTTAAGGCTAAAGTTCAACTCCCAAAGTAATGGCTTGCTCAATGGTGCAATGTGCACATTGCATAAAACTTGGATTGTTATGAACTTAAATTTAAAGGAAAGGTTTGAAATGTGGAGTTCATTCTACAACCCCTTTTGTTGCCAAATGCAAACTTTTCAAATGTCTTCAATAGCCACATTAACTATTAAGAACAATTACAAAGCCACCAACCTCTTACACTTGAAAACATTGTGGTAACCAAATAATTAACAATAATAAAATAATAACCAATTTTTTTCTAAATGGCTCAAATAGCCATATTACACATCATTTCCTCCTAATTGTAACAATTTTGAAAAATACCCCAAAAACAAAATGTTGCTTCTCACCCCATGAATTCCAAACAAAAAATATTACAATTAAGTGATGTAACTAATAATTATGGAAGCCAAGTATATAATCCATATCAATAAAAAACCATGCCTAAATTGATTTGATGGTCTTCTTCTCCATAATCTCCTAGTTCCAATTTTCTTCATTCATAACATCTCTTTTTTTTTCATTTATTGTTGTTTAATTGATTTTTTAAAAAGTTTATTCTTCAAGTCACCTTGTTTTTGAGCCCTAGTTTGACACTTCAATCTCAATTTCATCCCCAATTTGAACGTAGCCAAAAAATTTACATTTTTAAAATTAAATTTCCTATCAATTCACAAGTTTTGCAATGTTTTATTCTTACAATACTTGATTTATTGAATAATATGAATAGCCATGGAAGTGTAGATATAAAGAAAATCCAAAACTAGGGGAAGTGTAACTTGTATGAGAATCAAATTAAGTGAAACATAAAGTTTGGGCCCCTTTTTGTCTTTTCTCTGTGAATTGTTTTCAACTTGATTTTAGAATTCATCCATAGTGCCTCAATACCTTGATTAATTTGTGACTTTGATTTTGGGTGAAAGCATGGTGCACTATACCAAAATGGACATCACACACTATTTTTTCAAGAAATGAAATTTAAAATAATGTTACATGATAATTGGATTGAATAAATTTTATGGTTTGGACTCAAATATGTATGATAGTTTATATATGTAGTGAAATGCCTAGAACATTTTTGCAATTAGAATTGGTTGCATATTTTTTTGGTTTTAAAGCAATAGATGTGTCATGTAACAAGTTACGTGGACTTTGTTTTCACTAAGAATAAATTATTTCCTAAATTTCAATCACATGAATTGATCAAACATATTATATATGACATGTGGAAACCGAAATTCAAGAAAAAATATTTTATTTTATTTTCATGTGCGCTTTGAATTGAGATATCTTTAAAAGTCCATAATGGACATAAAAATGAAAAATTGGAAAACAATATCTAGGAACAATATATTTGTATTATGAATATGAAGATGGTGTGAAACCAATAATCACATTCAATAAGGCCCAAGGCATGATGAACATGTAACAATTTTCCTATCCAGACATAACTATGATTGGAAAAATAAATAAATAAATGAAATATAAAAAAAATCCACATTGAGATTAACCATTATAATTGACTTATATAGGAATAAAACAAGCTATAGACCAAGGTGATTAAAATATTTAAGAAAAAGTTATGAACTTTAGAAAATGAATATAATGCAAAATGTTGGAATTGTGAGAATAAAGAATTGAAAAAATTGTGTACCAAGTGAATTTTGTATGTGCCACTTTTGGTCCATTGCACCGTGTGAATTTTGCATGTGCCACTTTTGGTCCACTGCACCATGCTTTCACCCTTTTATAGGTACTGTTTTAAATTGGTACCCATGAGATTAAATAAATGGCTTAGGATTAATGTATGTCCAAATGTTGTATAAGCACATTACCTTAAATGTATGAGGTGCTTCACCACCAAAAATTGAACACATTTCAATTGCATAAAATAAAACAAAATGCAACAAACTTGCATGGCAAATAAATTAAACCCCAAGGTATGTCTCTCATGGACAATGAAAACAATAACCTAAGTATAATGGTTAAAGTTTTGGTTGTTTGAATAACAAGGGGGTTTATCCATTAGGGAACTAGTTTGAGTTGATTGGTTATCGAAAATAGTCTAGGTGTAATTTGGGGAACTTTCTATTTTTGAAATACAAAAGCAACGAAAGTTCTAAGAATGATGTATTGTAAAATTCAATGAAGAATGATCTAGTGCAATGAAACTTGGCTTACAATTGGCAACATTATTTCACAAATTAAAATCTTGATCCATCTTTGAATCTTCCACTTGATTTTATAGCTCATGCACATGATGAATGTTTTTTTAAAGAATTTTGTGATGTAGCCAAATGGTGGTTGTGCATAGGAAGATGTTGTGAACACATGGCCATCATCCATAGGAAATACAAATCTCTAATAGTCTTTCTATATTTTTGGTTATTTACTCAAAATCATATATAAAAACCTTGTGACTTTTACCTTTTTGGAAAAAAAACCTTTTGGTAATTAAAATCTTCCAAAATCACTTCTTTTTTAAATTGTTTAAAATTTTTATTTTTGGAAAATTTTCACCACTTAGAAAAAGGTTGCACATGATTATGTTGCACATTAACAACCTTAGCTAGGAATACCATGACTTAAATTCATAATAGATTTCTTACAAATTAACATTCTTAAAATTTATAATCAATATCAATAGAATTTTATAATAATCATTTTCTAATGGAAAAAATTACTCAAAATTCAATAACTCCCACACCTTAAGTCTAAAAAAATACAAAATTACCTACATAAAATCCTAACCATGAGGAATTTCCCACAATATCAAAAGTGCATCCCAATTTTATTTCAATTTTTATTTTATTTTACTGAATTTCCAATGACAAAATTGTTGAATATTCAATAATTCTTACACTATAAGTTTAAACATTACAAAATCACTTCAATGCACCTAACTCTTCGAGTGCTTTCCAATAGTACTTAAAGTGCAATGGGAGGTGTTATGGTTTGGGAGATATCAAAACAAAAACAAAAAATTACATTATTGCAACCTTCTTAAATAATAAGATGGGTGTCCATTGGAAAATGATTATTGTAGTACTTGAACGAATTCGGCAACAAATTGTCGAATAATTAATTAAATATCAAATCTTAACTTTAGTAATTGGTTTTTTAATTAAATTTTTTTGGCAGATAACATTTATAAAAAATAATCAACATAACAAACTAAGTGTGTCTAGATTGTCACATCTTTAAAATCTAGGATTAATAAGTTTGAAGTTCAAACCTTGATGATCAAATATTTCATAATTCAATTCTATAAAAATTATTAAAATTTGGCACAAATAAGAAATAATTTGGAAAATTTTTGGAAAAATAAAAAATTATTTAATTTATGCCAAAACCGTTTGTGTACCATGGTAACATTTTATGGCCGATGTGGTAAGCATTGGTTGGGTTGTGGATGGCTTGATGTTGTTATAAAATCATGGTCTTAAAATAAACTAAGATGAAATGACATTGACATTGAAATTTTAATCTCAATTCATTCAAAATGGAGTATGTGAAAACTAAAAACTTAGTAAAATTACTTTTGAAAGGTGTTATTATGGCTTAAAACAATCTTTAAAAAACCAATAGATGTGGCATCAAGAGAAATGTGGCTTGGTGTGAAAAGGCATGAATTAGGGTACATTCATGGTCAGGGTACACAAAAGGAATGTTTCACCCCAAAATCACTTTCAAAACAATAGTTTGAATGACCATTACATTTACGAAATAATTTATTTGGTAGATTTTCTTTTCTCATTAGATAATTACATGCTTCTTGATTGAAAATGGTGGTGATTTTTTGTGATTTGGATGATTGAAACATGTCCTTAAGTGTCATCAAAGAGGGCTTAAGAATCGTGTCTCACTACACAGTTTTATCGAAAAGGATTCAATAAGATTAACAATATTTGATCAAATTGCTCCAAATTTTAATTACAAATAGAACAAAATATGTTCTATATGATGGCACACATTTTTAGTATGATTAATCACCAAATTTTGTGGGATTGATGTTAGAATCTCGGATTTTTTCATAAAATGAATGTGTTGATAAGGATAATCAAATTAATTTTGTTAATTACAAATTTACATTCCAAAGGTTTGAAAAGAAGTATAAGAAACATGGGTGCAAAAAAAGGACATTATTTGATGTTTTCAATAGGGTTTTAACACTCCAAATGAAAGTATGTCATCTTGGAATGTTTAAGTAGTCTTACATTCTTTTTTGGTTTATACTTGAACAAGACATTCAAAATTTGTTCAATTGATTTGAATCATTCATTATAACATTTATTGGTTAAAAACATAAACATACATATCCCCCTTTCATTGTTTAACATCTCAAAACATTCATTTTGCTAAGTCCTTGTTTTAAGATTGAAAACACATGACAAATGGGTGTCATGGTTCTTGTTGTGGTACCCCAACCATGAATGCACCCATCAGGTTTTTGTTGGTCATGTCAACTTTCTAGTAAATTGATGAAAGGATGTGCTAAAAAGATTGTCTTTTTCCTAGAAATGGCAACATTCGAACAACTTTACATTATGAAAACATTTTAATGATGGCAAAGGTGTTTTACATGTTTGTTATTGTTTTGTGTGAGTTGGTTGTTTTGTGAGTGTGATTTTAATTCTTGGAATGTTGCTAAGGTGAAGGAGATGGAGTTGAAGCAATGGCAAGACTTGTGATAAGGACGGTGGATTATGTGGATTGTGGAGTTTAGTGAGTTGAATAAAGGATGTAGGATGATGATCGAAAGGACACCTTGGAAGTTAAGTGTTTTTGGTGTTGCAAAAATAAAAATGGGAAGTGACGAGTTTTTAAAAAACATTGCTTGATGATACAATACTAAAACCTTTTTAAATACAATTTTTGATCTTGTCATCTATTATGTTTGGGAGTTGTAGTTAACTTCAATATTGCAAATCCATATGAATAAAGGAAGAGTGTGTGGGGAGGTGATGTAAATGTGAAGATGTTAACTTAGATAATAAAACATGTGGTGGGTGGTGTGAGGATTTGCAAAAATGAATTCATTAGTTTTGACATTATATTTGAACAAAACAAAAGCCATTTGGGTTATGACATAAGAAAGTTCAATTGTGGGTACCCTTGTGTGCATGAAAGTTGTTGCAGAAACCAAAAATAATAAATGGAATAAGTGGGTTTGCATTAATTAGTTTCTTGGGAATTTTTTGTGGGTAATTTTCCATTTGGGTGATGATCAAGCCTTGTGTTTAACTTAGGAGCTTTTGAAAGTACTAAATCACATTCAATCAAAAAGAAGGATTTAATGTTTAAAATCTATATTTACATTTGGTTGAAATGAAAATTCAATTAACAACTAAAATAAAAAGGGAGTTGATCCCATAAGCAAACTTTAATTTTTTGTCTAAATTTGCAATAGTTGATAATGTTTTGCTATGTTGAAATTCACTAATTAATTGTCTACAAAATGAAAATGAAGGCCATGCAATTTGAATAATTGTGCAATCAATGTTACTTTATTAAATAATGTAATGGTAGTTTTGGAGATTTATATTATCATTATGAGTTTGATGTTCATTCCTTTTGGTTACACTATGACTAATGTTCCAAAGTATGTTAATCCCAACTTGGTGAACACATTTTTTTGTGTTTTTTAATGTCCTAGTTCACCAAAATGACCAAAAAAATGGTTGTCAACCCCTAGGCCCAAATAAAACCTAAAACATATTTGGTACATGTGGTGGAAAGTAATATTGAATGGTTTTTTACCTTTATAAAGAACCTCCAATCTAGCTTCGGAAAATAAATTAAAATGGTTATAGTTGTAATTTTGGTTACTTACATAAATGGAACTTGGAATGTGATTTTGAATCTAGTTTTTCAAAAAGATCAAATTTTGGTAGTATTTAAAAATAAAACTTATTTCTAGGTAACCTTGATTGGAACCGACGATTGATTCTTCATTAACCCTTTATTTTATTTTTCAAAAATCCCAATTTTGAGAAATTTGGTTTTGGTTTTAGTCTCTAGATGTAAATAAAACTAAAAACCTAATTCTAGGTATGGTTTTTTAAATAATCCAATTCTAGTTCCAAAAATTAGACATGATTTTGGTTCAATTTATATTAATCAAAACTTAGAACTGATGGTTCTAACCCATCAAATGAAATACATGCTTGTCCAACATTAGTGGAAAACTAAAGACAACATGGTGAGAAGACATGTACATGGAGATGCATTGGGACACCAATTGTTTATCAGAACATGTCTATAGCATGCACAAATAAATGAGAATAAGTTGATATTTTCAAGGCCATAATGGACCAACACCCACCAATGCACCACTTTGAATGGATGTTGGCTAAACATGGAACTTTTTTTCATTAGATCCTTGTCCTTCAACTAATTAACCCATGTTATCACAATTAGTCTATTTAACGTTATATTTATTTATACTTAGTTTTGTCAATTCTTTTTCATATTTTTCATACATAAGAAGTTACTTATTAACCTCCTTGCCCTTATTGACTACCTCTAGCTATGAACTAATAAGGTAATCTTCATTTGGCATACATAGTGACTTGTTTGTTTACCTATCTACTTTAAAATTCAAGCAACATAAAAGTACACCTACTTACCTACTCACCACTTAATGTTGCCACCAAAAGATTAAGGTATTACATGAAAACAACTAAATATTTGTCTCCCCCCACCCACCTTCTTACTACCCATTATTATGGAATGACCTACAATATGAACCCACTTAATTACCAACTATCATCCCTATAGTTTAACCTTGGAAACCTACCAACACCACAAAAAAAGTAGTCCAATGTTGTGATTGAAGAATGTGGGTATTGCAAAAACCTTGTCATCTTTGACCTTCTAGGTTTTGATGATATTATAAGATGAACCCCAAATTTCAATACTACAATAAGTCATTAAAGAAAAATTGTGATGCCTATAGAGATAAAGGGAGAGCAAAAAAAAAGAAAAGTAGGTCAAACCAAAAAAAAAGAAAAAAAGTGTGGGAGGGTATATTCAAAACTTGTTCCTATTGTTCTCTTTTGAGCAATTTCATCTTTGCACACAATTTGTAAGAAGTAAAGCCAAAGGAGCTTTAGTATGGAGCATGAGAGCTAGGGGGGAACTTTAGTGTGGAGGGCTTGAAAAACTTTAGTGTGAAATTTAGTTATGGAAATAATGAGGAAAAAAAGGGAGGTTAGGTTGAGAAGGAAGGTAATGAGGTAAGTAGAGGGAGCACATGGTGGGTAGGTAGGAAGTGAATAGGGGGTAGGTACAAGGGAACCCAAGTCAAATAAAATATGATGTTAATTGGGTTTCATCCCCAACCCACACATAACATGTTCTCTTGGATAGTGCACTTGGGTGTTTAGTCATGTGTTTGCAAAGGATAAAAGGAGATCAAGACCATTGCTTTGAAGTAGTGCTTGAACATTATGTTCATGTTGTGTTGAACTTACAAGCATTTTGAAAGATCTTCCAAAGAATTTTGAAAACTTTTGAAACTTGTTGCAAGACATTTGTTTTTAAATACTTAACATGCTATAAGCACATCTAGGATCATACTGCAAAGATGAAAGCTTGAAACTTTAAAAGGGCCTGTGATGAAATTTCATTTGGCTCAACTTGACTTTGGTCATTTGTGTTATATTTTTGTGTTTTTTCCAACTTTCTTGTCATTAAAAAATGTAACTTTGTGTTGCACTATTGTCCAAGGCATCATGGCCTCTAGGGCTACAAGTTGTAAGCCATTAGCTCTAGCTCTTTGAATTTGTTCCAATTTCACATTTCAAATTCTTCTTAACTAATCATTCACCTAAGAAGAACATTCATATGATCAATATTTTTTGATGGTGTTTAAATTTCACCTTGTGAATTGTGAAATTTAAACACCCTAATGGGGACAAAATAAGGGAACTTATTTGATTCCAAATTTTATTTTAAAAACATTTTGAAATAAAATTCTCAAAAAAAGATACTTGAAGATGCCCAAGATTCCTGAAAGTCATTCCTAAAATCTAGGACAATGGTAGATGTGAAGGAAAAAATCTTCAACTCCACAAAATGAGGCACTTTGAAAATTCATAACTAATTATAGGATGATTAGAAAAATATGATTTTTCCCCCCTATAAAGCTATGATGATTCGCTACAAGAGGATTTTCTTAGTCTTTTTCTAAATTTTAAACCCTAGGACTAAATCAAGTTTGAAATTTTGCCAAATCTACCAATCTGGTCCTTCAAAAATAAATAAATAAAACCTTGCTTCCATGCAATCAATTTACGTTGTCTTTGACATAACCACTCTTAGCATCCAACCTACTAACGCCCTCTCTTGTCTTTTTTCTTCCATCCTCTTTTGCTCCATGCCCTAGCCACCACTAGATGATTTGAGCTTTCTTTTGCTTCTTTCCTCTTCTAGTGTTGTTCTTCTTTTCTTAGTGTGTTTTCTCCAGTGCATTTTGTTCATTTTCCACCTTGTGACCTTTTGTTTGGTTTTTTCACTTTGACCACCCTTGGGAACTTGTTGGACTTGCAACCACTTGAGGTATGATTATTTTGTTGGACTATTATTTACAATGTTGTCATCTACCACTATTGTTTAAAAAAAGGTGTTATCTTCTACTATTGTTGTCTAGAAAGGGAGGCATGTTATTAGTGTAGATGATCTAGATTGTGGTGTTTGAGATGTGGCTTTTGAGGGTAAAACTTGAATAGATATGGGACTTATGACTGAATAACCAAAAAGTTCATAGATGATCTAGGCTACACCTATTTCTATTGTGAGCTCCTTGATGCAGTAGGTTTGAACATAAGCACCCTAAGGGTGAAATCCTCTCACATTCATGTGCATGAATAATTGTTCCAAAAAGGGTTTTATGGCAAAATAAAGAATTTTGGAGTTGAAGCCAAGTCACAACAGGGGTTTGAAAAAGGAGACATGTTAGTTCTCATTACAGTAGAGTCTACCATTATTGTGTTAGCCATTCCAGCATTTTAGCTTGAATTAATTCCTCTATTTTTTCATATGGATTCCCTACAAGAATTCAAAGATAAGTATTTACAATCCAAATTTTCCAATGGCACCATTGTTGTCATTGTCACAACAATTAGAGGTGGTCAAAAAAGTAGCCATGAAAGGCAGCTTATGGTTGCATATGGTGAAGGTGGATTTGATGAAGACATCCTTACTTTTGGGAGTTTGTTCAAGACTGAGTTGACCAATTGGTAGAGATAAAAAATGCCAATCAATGTGTTATGGTTTTGGTGAAGAATGTGACTACAACAACAATGAATGAATGATTCTTGTGAACACAACCCTACACTATATTTTCCAGAGTCATTAATGAAGAGGTCCAAACATGATTGCTTAAACTACACACCAAGTTGACAAGCAACCAACTTCTTGTGAAAGAAGTACAATCTTATTACTTTCCTCCATCTCATTTATAGATTGTATAAATTTTGTTTTACAATTTTTTTGTTTGGTTAATGAATCTAACCTTTTTTTCCAGGTTGTTGGAATATTGTCCATGTTGAATCCAACAACCCTTCCTCTCCGAAAACAATATGTGAAATGTCACACCCTAGACATTGTTGTTTCCACAACAAATGATGATGTCAATTGTAATGTTTGTCATGGGAAAACAACCACAAAGAAGGCTAGATATTTATGTGCCTCAATTGCAACAACCAGAGATCCCATCATTCTTACCATTGAAAGCAAATGGTTAGAAGGTGTGGTGCATATGTTAGAAACTAATTTTCTTATTCTACCATGTCCAAAATAGGTTCAATTCCTTACCAAAACCAAATTACAGGGCAAATTCCTTTTATCTCCTACTTCTCAACTTGTGGGTTTTGAAGAACACATTGAAGAAATGTTTCCTCAACTTGAATCATTTACTAGTTCAACTACTAATTTTTTTGTACACCCTAATGTTGTGGCCTCTTTTCTTCTTGTTCCTCTTACATCCTCATTAGATCTTCATGTTGATGTGGAGTTTAGTAATAGAAAATGAAAGCTTGAATTTGGTGGCGAAAAACCCAACCCAAATATAACAAAGTTTTGATATTTTGCAAAAAGCTTATTTTTTATTTTTGCAACATTCCACTAATTGAAATTTCACTTTTCTAGATTTTGCATAGCAAATTTTGGTTTTTCCAGAATTAAGTTGAATTTTTGTTTTTTTTAAATTCCAATATTTATTTATTTATTTACTTATAATTCCAAATATCCAAGTTCTGGTTCTTCACATGCATTGTACATTTCATATATAGTTTGAATTTACATGAACTTTCCATATCTACAAAATTCAAATATTTGCAAATTTTCAATATTCACAACATTTCAACATCTACACAATATTTTAAAAAATTCAAAATTACAAAACCTACAAAATCATGATTCTTGTTTTCCATTCATCCATTCATCTTGTTATTGATCCATCCATCCCTCCACCCATTCATCCACCCATCCATCCAACCATCCACCTAGCTTCCATCCATCCATCTACCTATTCACCCATTCATCTAGGCATTTAACTATCTATCCATCCAATCAACTAATTAGCCAACCTACCACTAATTCATACATCTAACCATCCATAATGTAAAAAATGGATAATGTGCAGTGTAATATGTCTTTGTCATTTAATGATGTTGTATATTCATGTAATCTTTGTTTAATTTCATCATATAGTTATGATGTTGGTAATTGTTTATTTGATTTCACATCTTATTTATTAAAGTATTCATTAACATCCCTCCAAATAAGACAAAATAGTATGCAATATTTTTAAAAATGTTTTGCATCAAATACACAAAAAACACAAGAATGTTGTCTTAGGGAATTAATCCCAAGTTTTCTATATGATTTACACAATGGTCAAGTTTCAATTGAACATCAATACATTGGAAAAATGTCCCAAAGTGCAACGATACGTGGCTTATGGGGAGATTTTACATCAATTTTTTGGATAGTTGAATATTTACAACAACCAATCTATGTTTGGAATAAAGATTCAAATAGATTTATGTAAGTGTGGATTAGATTACCAAATAGACCTTTCACATATTGCTTACAATAATCAACATTTTGAACCAATTGAATATGCATGTGATGTTAGAAACACTCAATTTCAATTTGAGACACAAAATTCTAAATCATTTGTAAATTTGGACAATCACCTAATGCTCTCAAAACCAATGAAACAAGAAATGCAAACACTTGCCCAAAAAAAACGTTTTAATTGGAATGATGACTTAGATTGTGTTTTGATAAAACTTTTAGAAACTTATTCAAATGCACCTTTAGAATACAATGTCCAACCATTTAATTCATCATGTAATACCAATGTTACTAAAACTCAAGTACATAATCATATTCAATACATGCGAAAAAAAAACAAGGAAAATTTTGTTAGTTTTGTTAATTTTGCAATTCCAATGTCCATGCCCAATCATCCTAATATCTCCAATAATTGAAAACAATTGTTTGATAGTTAGAGATTTATCAATAATTAAAAATACATCGATGACTAAAAATATTCCAATGGTTGAGAATGCCCCAATAGTTGAAAATGTCCCAATAACTGAAAATGTTCCAACGGTTAACATGATGCCAATAAGTGAAAATGTTCCAATAGTTGAAAAGACACGAATAATTAAAAATGTTCAAATAATCAAATAATTATCTAATTGTAAATCACAAAAAAATCACACAAAAGAAAAAGATTCATTTTCAATTGGACCCCTTATGATGAAACCATTTCAAAAGTAACAAAATCCCATTCTAATGTAACTTTTTTGCAAATGCTATGATTTTACTACATAAATTTCCACACGTCAAAAGAACAAAATCACAAATTATTTTTCACTTAAAGTACATAAATAGTAAAAGCCCATAAGTTTGTATTCTAAATACAAAAATTGGATTGTCAACACAAAATGGATGCGACTTTTAAAATATCAAAGAAATACACAATGTTAAAAAATTATTAATTCAAAAGAAGACACATGTGAATCAAAACATGTTAATACATATAGGCACAAAAATCAAGATGTTCCAATAACCCCATGTTTTTTTTGTGAAAGATTGTGTTTTTTGAAACAACTTAAATTGTTGCAAATAAATTAGCACAAAAAATTAGCACATTTTTAGAAATTGAAACAATAAACCATAAAATAACAACACACATATGTTCAAATTGTTTAAATAACATCAACAAAGGCAAAAGACCCCAATATCAAGTTCCATATAATATATCAAGAAATAAATGATCATCGGTAACAAAATTAACACATTTAGAAGAACGTCTTATTTCTCCACGATTAACTTTTGCTCAAATATATAAACTTCATGGTTATGGTCAATATAACATGAAAGGTATTGTTATTAATGTCCCATCAAATATTAATCAAACGTAATTAGTGTTACCACGTTTACCATATGATAAGGTAACAATAAGTGTATTTTTAAAGTGATGACTTGAATATAAATCACTTTACATGTTTGGAAATGTGCGTTTTAATTTAGTCATGTTGGCATTAAAGGATTTGATTTCAACACCATTATGCTCAAATTTTAATATGACCATACACCCTCAATTAAACAATTTGTTTTTTATGCATACAACCTTGTCTAATCAAACAAATGACCAAAAATTATTATCATCTAATGATTTTAATTCTAAAAATGAAAACCATGTTAGTTGTGCACCAACGGATTCCATGATACATAACTTTTTAAATGCTTCAAAAGTTAATAATTATGAAAACATTGTATATTCTATTGCTCCAAGTCAAGATTTTCATCTTTTAAGTTTGTTTAAAAATAATCATTCAAAAGAATTGAATTTTCCAACATTATTTTATGGGCATCCATGAAGCTTAATTATTTTTTAAAATTTATCATATCAGCAAATAACACAATGGGAATTGCTTCACAAATCCAAAGATTTTTCAACTAATATTTCTAACCTTTTCGTTAAAGTTGTTAAAGTTTCTATCCTAAAAGTTATAGGCTTTGGATGGATATGTATACATAAAAGAAAACTAAATGGTAGATCATTAAAAGCTTCTGAGGTGCGAAATAAACCAAATTTAGATAAAATTTTCAAAATATACTTAGGATATCATGATTTAAAAATGTTATGTACTTCACCAAATTATTTAGAAAATTTACGAAAAGTTTTATTCACTATGAGAAGACAAATTGGCCCTCCAACATTTTTTGTAACTTTTACATTTGCAAAAAGATTATGGGATACTCTCATAAAAGCCCTACACACTTTGCATGAAAAAAAATTAAATCTTCCAAACAAAATTGAAGACCTTCAATCTATTAATATAACATAATTGATACACAACGATCTTATAACATGTGCAAGATATTATGATCATAAAACTTCATGTTTTCACACATATTCAACAAAAACTGACCTATTTTTGGACAAGCATGTGATTTTGTTTGTCATAAAATTTCAAAATCATGGTAGTGAGCATGACCATGACCTTTTATGGATTAAAGATGCACCAATATATGTAATTAATACAAATGAAAAAATTGAAATTTTTATTTATAAATGCATTTCATGTGATATATTGTTATTGTCAATTACATTACAAAATGCACAACAACATCAACACATTCAAACATGTAAAAAAAAAAAACCGTGTTGTCTGTAGATTCCATTATCCCTTGCCTCCCATGAATTAAATAATAATATTAAAACCACTTGAATTAAAAGAAGACTTACCTTTTAAAAAAATTCTTTTTGCAACAATAAGCAATAAAAGTTTTTTGAATTTTTAAAAGATTTTTAAACAAATGAAAACATTACATTTCCTAAATTTTTAAAATCTACTACATCTTGATGAAGAAACATACATATTAAGTTTAAGAATTTTCTTAAATGAACACCATCAAATATTAAAACCCATGCATTTAGTATACGTGTTGCTCCTTTATGGTTTGCAAATACAAATATTCAATTTATTTTAAATCCATATGTAGCTGCATCATATTGTACATCATACATGACTAAAATTGATAAATATGTAACCTTAAAATTGCATTCAATAATAGAAAAATGCATTTTAAATAAAACAAATGCCAATATTATAATCCATAAATTAGGTAATGTTTTTTTCAATGTTCAACAAATGTCTCTACCCAACTAGTTGCTTGTTTAATTCTTTCAATTCCTTTATATCAATCATCACAAACATTTAAATTTATCAATATTTCTCCATACCAAGAACATCCTTTTGTATCAAAAACCATGGTCCTTATTAAATCAATTAAAACCTGATTATACTGACATAGTGTGCATCAATTATTGACAAATATTGAAATCAAAAAAATATATATGAATATTTATCATTAGGAGATCTTGCCTTCTATTACAACATGAAAAACAACAAATTATCAAAATGTCGCAAACAAAAAATCATTAGATTTGTGAATTACAATAAACATAAAGATATAGAAAATTGGTCAAGAGAACTTCTTTTGTATTCACCATTTAAAAATTCTGAAAATTCATTATTAGAACACATGTTATTTGGCATGATGCATATTGTGAAGTAAAAGAAAATATATCCATAATTAAATCCAAATTCAATTATAACATGCAAAACAAACATACAAATGAAGAATATGATGTTATGAATTTACAATCAAACTTTTCACATTTACAAAATATATGGAATGGTGACATTGATGATGACATTGGTGACACATGTCCTTTAATCCCCATCATAAATTTATTAAATATTGAGAAATATGATTTGAAAAATGATTTCATCATTTAATCATGTAATACATTCATAAAACAATTTTTTTTGAAGATGATGGTTTCACAATACCGTCAAATTCTATGATAATGGATGAATCAAAATATCGGAGTATGTTTAAATAATTAAATGAAGAAAAAAAGAATATTTGACAATATCATGTATAGAAAACAAATGTATCCTAATATTCCAATACATATATTTTTGATAGGAAGTTGGAAGTAAAAATTATACTTTAAAATAAATAATTCAAGGCTTATTACAACTATATAATAAAGACCTATCATTAAACTTTAAAAAAATTAAAGCATTATTTATGACATCTATAAGTAAAGCTACATTCAATATTGATGGTCAAATAATACATTTAGCATTGAACATACCTATTCAACAAACATTAACAAATTTGTCAAATTTATCATTAGATTCTTTAAATAGATTCACATGTCAATGTGCACAATTACAACTAGCTATAATTTAGATGAAATATTTCTTGTAGGTGCAAGAATGTTTAATGTTATAGATGACTAATTAAGGGGAATAAAACATATTCAAAATGGATTGTTTAATGGTCTAGATGTCATCATGTTAGGTGACTTTTATCAAACACCTCCTATTAAAGATTGTTGGGTTTTTTCTTTCCCTTAATGATACTATAAATGCATTAGCACCAAAGTTTTGGAAAAACAATGTTAAATGCTATGAATTGGTTTTAGTTATGCAACAAATTGATACACAATTTATAAAAAATTTAAACAAATTTCATACTTGCACACAAACTTCAGAAAACATTCAATCTATCAATTCAAATTGTTGTCAACAAATACCAAACATTTTAATTACACCACATTATTTTATACAAATACTCTAGTGCAAAAACATAATAAATTTGTGTTTAACAAAACATATGGCCCAACATTTAATTTTGAGGTTGTAGACATTCATCATCATTCATGTCCATCATCATATAAACTTCCAAATGACCCAAGTAAAATTGTAGGCTTACATAGTACAATTCGCATCAAACAAAATATGGTAGTTGAATTGTGTGCTAAAAATTATGCATCATATATGATGGCCTTGTTAATGGAGTTGATGGTGTATTGAAGACATCAACATCTTATCATAACAAAACCATAATTTGGAGATTGTTCATGAATAAAAAAATAGGAGTGTTACCTAGAAAAAATCTACCCACCTTTATACAAATAATATTCAACCAAATTGGACACCAATTGAACCAATTATCAAAGACATAAGAATTGGCAAAAATAAATCTCATATTATAACAAGAATTCAATTTTCAATTCAATTGGCAACAACAAGAACCATTCATTGACCACAAGGATTATCATTAGATGGGTCCAAATGTCATATAATGAGCCAATGTGTTTACTTTGCATTTAGGACTATTGTCTTTTTTGGGGTCCTTTTTTTCAAAAAACACATTTTCCTAAAGAGGAATTTTCAAATGAAATGTTTTGAAACTTTTTGGGTATTTTATTTATTGTTGCCTCAATATTTCATATGTTTTGTTATAATCAAATTTGGAGAAATACAAATTTTTGAAAGTGCACAAATTTTGCTAGATTTTGTGTTTCATTTTGGAAATTTGTCATAAATTAAAATCATACCAAAACATGTTAACACTTTCAAGTTTAATTTTTTATGTTATAAACTACAAGTTTTCTTTAAACAACATATGCATTGCATCACATTTACATGTTGAAAAAAATTCATGAACTTTTTTAAACCTTAATTTTTTATAAACAATTTTTTTTCAAAATATGAAAATTTGAGTGTTTTTGTGTGTAATAGTACCCTATTACTATTTTAAAAATTGAGGATTTTGACATCAATTTTGGCTCATTTGAATTCATCCACACCCAAATGAGTTAGCTTTTGATCCTATTAATGTAAAAAAACATGGATTATCATATATTACTCTTTCTTGCATTTGAACAAAAGAACAATTATACTTGTTAACTCCACTCCAACATCAAAACTTTCACGTTGATCAATGTGTAGTTGAAGAAATGAATAGATTAAAAACTTTTGCAAATTGGACAACTTTTGTTCCTCGATTGAAGTTTTTTATCATTCGCATGTTATTATACAAGCCCTTTATACAAATTCTTTACAACAACATTACCAAGATATAAATCATGACCACAACCTACAAATATCACATGTTCTATGCATTTTGGAAACTAAAATACAATCATCAAATGATGTACAAAATTTCATAAATATATCAAAATATTCATACATTTCAATTTATGATGGTCATGATTTGATAATGATGTACAACACACAAATGCTCTTACATTCTTATTACACAACATGTAATGGCTCAAAATATATATTAGCTACATTTAACATAAGAATTTGAAGAGCAATTCATATAATATGTGTTTATAGAAGTCATTCTTTTTTGATTTCCATGTTTTTTAACACATTAGAAGCATTGATTTAAAAGTCCCCAAATGATTGCCCATTCATTGTTTTAGGAGATTTTAATATTGAAATTTTAGATGATAACAATCATGAGAACAATAAACAACAATTAATAGACTTTATGAATAAATTTGAATTAAAATCCCAATTCAAAAATATCACAACAAAAGTTAGATCAATTAGACCATATATGGTCAAATGTGCTAGGGAATGAATGCAAATAAGGTGTTTTAGAAGCATATTGGCCAAATTTTCATAAACCAATTTATATAGCATTCAAACTACCAAACACACTTTCAATTTATAGTAATAAACCAATATTATCTCCATTCATCTAATGCGTTCTAAATTTTTTATTTTTATAAAAGACAAAACATCTCATGGCATAGTCATATGGGAAAGATGAAAAAAGATGGCAAAATATGGCAAAGATGAAAAGAGATCTACCAAAATATGCAATTGTAGTAGGCATGTAACAAAATGTGACAAAAATATGAAAACTCCAAAAAGTCCAATAGAATTTCAATCCGAGGCACTACCACATCGTGAGGACAAAAAGGTCTAACGTCCCCATATTTACACAATAGGCTCCAACAAGCCACCATTTTATAAGGGGAAACACAAAAAATTTTATTTCCCTCTTTCACCTTTTGGCCAAATTTTGCTAAATCCTATTGTGGGAGATCACCAACCCAACTACTTTGCAAATTTGAAAAGGAAAACTATGGCTGGAACTGGTAAATTTTTTACTTTAAAATCAATAATTGAAATATTATAGTGATCATACAAAACACAGATCATCTTAAACCAATATTATTACTATTCATTTAATGTCATCTTAATGTTTTTTGATTTTTTATAAAAGACAGAGCCTCTTGTGGCGACTTGTTTAACTTAGTTTATTAGTAGTGATAAACCAGCTGGATAGTTAGCTCCACCAGTTCAAAATTCCACTCTGCAGTAGCTAGGAGGACAAACGATTCAAGCTGTCCACCCAGTAGTTACCAAAATTCGCAACATCTCCCAAGATGAGAGAATGAAGAGAGACACAACACCAACCCAGATAGTAGAGAATAGTATGATCTTTCATACAAAATAAAATCCTTCGAAGCATACAATTTCAAAATATTTTCTGTAAAAACATCTTGAGGTCTAAACTAAGATTCATCTTCAAATATTTCATCATTCATCTTCAAACCAATCCTCCACTTCAATAGAGTTTTAAAATGTTCTCAAACTAAACTGCCAGAACACAATATACGTTACTAGGGTAGATGTCTTGTGAGATTGGAGTCTCCAGGCAGCTGTAATGAAGCGAACTTAGGAATCTAAGTATAGAAAAACTTATGTGCAATTATGATTCCTTTCAACTCGTCTCCACTATGTAATCAGCCTCTTAAGAGACTAAAGAATGTAACTTAGGTAATTCCCCTTCACCACCAAACTATGATTTTTATATCTATGCAGTGAAACATCTTCCCAAAAACTAGATGAAGGTTGATGACCCTTATTTTGTGCTCTTTCAAATGCTTCCAAACAACTTCATCAATCCAAGATGACAAGTCTTGGAGAATGCATCCAAAACCAATGTAGTTGATGAACCCTAACAAGTACTATCAAGCTATCCAAAACATTATGTACTGTTAACTCTGTACAGAATGTCATTCTTTTGTTTTTGTTTGCCTTGGGTGGTTGTTCTCAAAATGTTGTTATGCTAGTTAGTTTGTGTGGGTTGGAATTTGGTGTGGCTCAAAATTTGTGCGCTCCACATTTATGTGTGTGTAAGCAACTCAAATTAAAGATTCAAAATGGAGGTTCAATGTTATACGCACTATGTTTGTGTCACTTTTAGCTCCAATAAACCATGAATATTCGTTAATTATCCGTGATTGTATCTATACTCCTATCTACTGATGGGGAAAACTATGGTCATCATCTAAATTAGTTCTATCAAATGAATTCTTGCTAGTTTTACTTCATACAAATGGATGGACAAAACATTGAAAAAGTCAAAGAACCGGAGCTGGCGGTTCTTTAAAATACTAAAGTACCACACAAAATTGCATTAAACCTCAAATAAGGCCATAATGCAATTTGCCTCCAAATGATGAAGGGAGATGTTTCAACTTTGCTTTACAAAAAGCTCTATATTTCTTCATTATGTTCAAGAACCCCATCCTTCAGATTTTGCACAGAAACATTCAGAGCGGTTTCAGGGTGGTTCTTCTCAAAGTTGAGAAGTCCTGGTTAGGTTTAAAAGCGGAATTCAACCCTATTATGTTTATCATGCCATTGCATGGGATTTCTCTATTGTTTTCACACCATCGTCGTCTCCCCTTGTTGTTCATCTCCACGCCTCTCGCTTCTCATCGTTTACGTCCACCGGGAAGAGCTTTCGTTGGCTGTGGCGGCGAGGACAAGCGTGTGAAGAGGAGGCTTTATGTGCCGGTTGCGGAGATCTCCAAATCGGCTGTGGTGATGGAGGAGCAAAAGGAGACCGATCGCAAGCAAGGTTGGAAATTATGCATCTAGAGCATGATGCACTTCTGCTCAAACTCTTTGCAATATTGTGATCTGTTGCATTGTCCTCTAGGGTTTTGGGCTCTCCAGGGTAGGGTTTTTAGTTGTCTAGGTTTTGGGGTTTTCTGATACTTAAAACTGTGTTCCAGAGGATGGCAAGGAAACACATGATACAAAGTGCAAGACAGATCAATTGCACCAAGTAGAACAAGAGAGTCATGTTTTGGCATCTGCATCAAAAGAAGAAGCAAATCAGGAACTGGGCCAAACAAAGCTTGGAAGGTCCAAGACAGGTGCATTGGAGATTGATGGATTCTCAATTGAGGGAGTATCTGTGGGAGGTCAGGAGACATGTGTGATGGTCCCAGCCATGAAGGTTGCCTTTGATATTGGCCGTTGTCCAGAGCGGGCTGTCTCACAAGACTTTCTCTTCATAACACACGCGCACATGGATCACATTGTCTGTAATTCCTTGGGCATCCTTTCTGTATTTCTACAAGCCTAATGCTAAGGTCCAACAGCAAAATTGAACTTATTTAAATAGGGCTATACATTTCACTCCAATGTGCGTCATGTCATTCTGGCTTTTGTTCAGTGGTTAAGATTTGTACCTGTAACTTATGATTTTATTGAATTTTGGTGGTTTCAGGGAGGAGTTTGTATGTATGTGGCTACACGAGGCCTCTTCAAAATGAAGCCCCCCACAGTGATTGTGCCAGTAGGCATCAAACCCACTGTGGAGAAGCTTTTTGATGTCCACAGGGAGCTAGATGGTTCAGAATTGGAACATTGTCTCCTAGGCTTGGATGTAGGTATGCCTTG
>Ga0116231_10001172_pt1 | contig 52529 bp, 44 predicted proteins | sample S1TSphgellanicum_2_FD_89695 | JGI IMG/M metagenome (GOLD analysis project Ga0116231, IMG submission 89695) | Host-associated microbial communities from peat moss isolated from Minnesota, USA - S1T2_Fd - Sphagnum magellanicum MG | ecosystem: Host-associated > Plants > Peat moss > Unclassified...
CTGGACAAGGTGATGGAGGGTGCGGCAGTTGTACTCACTCTCAAAGACACCAACATTCTTGTTGATGGTGACTTGAATGATGGTATAGTGTTGATCTCAACCCTGGCTTGGTGTTTTGTCCTATAATTCTGTCAGTTTTTGGAAACTGGATGACTGAAGTTAGAGTTTTTGGCTGTGGCCAACATGTCTCCTTCACAGGTGACAACTCTGAATAGTGGTTCGGGTGTAGGTTGAAGAAAGCAACCAAAGAAGTATTGTAGCAGGGATATTTTGTTAGTTGGTCACTACCATACATGTTGCTTGAAGGTCACTGAACATGTTGTCTGACTATCACTATTTTTCAAACTGCTCCTCAAGGATTTTCTGTTCATTTGAGGGGTTGGGATTCGTCTTTTTCCTCTCTGCTGCATACTTTTGGATTGAAATCAATGTTTGACAATTCTATTTAGTTTGATTTAAGTTTTACGCATGGAGAAACTCTAAAGATTTATGAAAATATCCCCTTAGTTTTGCAGACACAGTTCCAGGGTTGCCAGTCATCTGGTTTTCTTTAGTATTCAGGTGCACAGGTTTAAGATCGATGCATTTGGTGGCTATTCCCTGGCCAGCACATGTATTTGGCCTCCATTCTGTCTTTCTTTAGTTCTTTTTAATTGTCATAACTGTCCATCCTGACCCTCTATTAATCCTTCAAAAATTTACTCAAGGATCATTTCAAATTTCTGTAATTTTCAGGCTACTGGAGGCTCCCGTTTTCTAACTTCTGGTGCCTCTTTCTTGTGCATTTAGATATGGATGAACTCGAGAATGTTGAGATTAGTGAGCAGCAAAACCGGCAAGATGCTTACAAAGCTGCCAAGAAAGCACCTGGGAAATACGAGGACAAGTAATTTCCTCAACCTATTCTGGGTTTCTGGGTTTCTGGAGTTGATTCTTCTGCTTAGACAAGCTTGTCTTAGTACAATACCTGGGGACAGGTTTCTGAAACTTGGACAACTTGAGTACTTGCTACAAAAAAAGTAATGCATCAAGCTGTGTTTTGTGGTGCTGTGATGCAGATTTAATAATGATATCACTGGGACAGGAACAATTCTTTCAAAGTATGATGATGCTGTCAAGGAAGAGGTACACTTTGCCCACAAGAAACAGTTGTCTTAGGGGTGGAGGGAATACATGTATAGCTGAAAGAACCTATACGGGAAAAGAGCTCGTCAAGGTCTGTGCTCTGCATGATGGATCTTTTGCTCCTTGATAATGTGTTTGTGACTACTAGGCAGTTGTGATTCTTCGGTCTTTTTGTTTAGTTTTTTGACCAATGGGTCTTTTTTTTGAGTTGGTTCTTGTCTTGGAGTTACAGGGCATTACATTGGATGAGTCAGGAGGTGTCAATGAGGAGAGCAGGAGAAAGCTTGAAGAGGTACGGTTTGGTTATTACTTCTCAGTGGCATATACAGAATACTTCATCACCTGCAATAGAGTGCTTGCTCCCACTGCATCATTTTGAAGCTAGTGTAGCAAATTCTTGCAGGTTCGCAAAAGGCTTCAGGGTGCAGCAATGGGAGATCGTACTGCAGAATCCCTTCTTGCCAGTACAACCAGTGTGGCATCAGACTACTTCACACATGATGAGATGGTTCAATTCAAGAAACCAATGAAGAAGAAGAAGCTTCGTAAGAAGGACAAACTTGACCTGGATGCCCTGGAAGCTGAGGCAGTAGCTGAGGGCCTTGGCACAGCTGACTTAGGCACAAGAGATTCTGCTGCACGTAGGATTGAAAAGCAAGAGGAAATGAAGGCAGCAGTGGAGTCAAGGAAAGCAGCTTATGACCATGCTCTTTCAAAAGCTGTAGATGCCTCAAAGGTTTTGAGTGGACAGCGTATTCCTGGAGCTTCAGATATAGATCAGAGGACTGAAACCCTACAGTTCGGTGTAGAAGAAGATGAAGATTTGTACAAATCATTGGAAAGGGCACGACAAGCTGCTTTACAAAAGCAGGCTGAGAGTGTGATTGGTCCTCAAGGTGTGGTTGCCCGCATAGCAGCATCAAAGCAGTCTGCAGATGGAGTTCTGTCAGGTACTGGGGATAGTGGCGGAAGGCTTGTGTTCAGTGACACAGGAGAGTTTTGCAGGAGCTTGCAGCTGGATGAAGGCAAGTTATATTTGCTGTGATATCATCTCTGCACATTTCTGGATCTAGATAAACAGGCATTTATATAGGATTCTCAGATGATGATAAAGTCATCTACACAGTTCAATACAGGTCATGAATTTTTGTTAGGTTCTGTGGCAGGAAACATATTCATTTTTATTCATCACTTGGCAGTAGAAGCCAGGCTGTGGTACATTTGTCATCAAATTGTCCAAAAGGTGTGAAAGAAAAATGTTTTTTTTGCAGCTCTTACTCGAAGGGCTGGGCCAAAAGATGTTTTTGTTGAAGAGGATGAGGAGGAAGCTCCTCCTGTTGTGAAAGAGGAAGCTGAAGGGGGATGGACAGAGATCAAAGATACAGACATGGTGGAAGCTCAAGGGGAGATGGAGAATGATACTGATGTACTGGAGGAACCAGTCCATGAAGCTGCAGTAGGAAAGGGGCTAGCAGGTGTTTTGAGCTTATTGCAGGAGAGAGGAACTTTGAAGGAAACAGTTGACTGGGGTGGACGAAACATGGACAAGAAAAAGAGCAAGCTTATTGGAATCGTGGATGAGTCTAATAATGTTGTTGGTCAACGAGATATCCTCTTGGACCGTCTTGATGAGTTTGGTCGAACGGTACCTTTTCTAACCAGATTTAGCTCTGTCCATTTCCAATCTGCTTCTGGTTGTTGTTCCCTGGCCTTTTATTCACTGTTGGCTTCTTCACCATTGTCATGCATCATTCCTGGGGAGCAAAGCACTTCAATTGCCATCCCCAATTAGCAGGGTTTATGGTTACAAGGTTATGACAATTGCTGCTGGATTGGTTTGTTCTCAGATGTGTATGAGGGCCAGTTTCATATTTGTCATTTAGCACTGATCTGCAAGTTGTGTCTACAGATGACACCAAAGGAGGCATTTCGGAAGCTTTCACACAAGTTCCATGGAAAAGGGCCAGGAAAGACAAAGCAGGAAAAGCGGCAGAAGCAGTTTCAGGAGGAGCTCAAACTAAAACAGATGAACTCAGGAGACACTCCCCTCATGTCCATGCAGAAGATGCGCGAGGCCCAGGCCAAGATGCATGCCCCTTACATTGTTATCAGTGGTCACATTAAACCTGGGTTAGTGCTTCAGATCCTGATGGTGATGTACTGACACCATTTATTCAAGCAGGACTTAGGGTGCCAGAGAGTTTTTTGTGGACCTAGTCTTAAGCAAAGTGCTTTGACCTACCTCGCTAGAGATTGATGTTTATTTGTGGGGGCACCATGTCCCATTCTGATGTGTGCATCTAATAGGGTGGGGCCATTTGATTTTGTGGATAGGCAAACAAGTGATCCTAGGAGTGGATTTGCTACTGTGGAGAAGGAACCTGTGGGCAGCCTGACTCCAATGTTGGGAGACAACCAGATTGTTGGCAGCTTAACACCCATGTTAGGTGACAAGAAGGTAAGTGACCATGTAAAAAGCTGCTAGCATATCTGCTCAGTGACATCTATATGCTCTTCTCTTTCCAATTACACAGAGTGTCATGAAAATTGCAAATAGTCTGGAATGCATGTCTGACTTGAATTGGCCATGTCCTTTGTGAAGGTTGCACACTTTCTTGGAATCAAGCGAAAACCAGAGGGTGGAAGCATGGGTCCACCACCTTCCAAAAAAACCAAATCCGAACAATAGCCTTCATGGCTGCAACTCAATTCAGCAGCCTCAATGAACTGATCAGTTCAACAGACACAGGGAAGGAAGACAGTGAGATGTGACCTACTTTGATTGGGTCAACTGTTAAAACAAGTTCTTGAACAGAGGTGAAAAACAGTGAGTGAATTAACTGCTTATGTTAGCTTTGCACTAAGCAGAAGCAAAAATTCAAGTTTAGTCAATAGATGGCCAGCTTTCTTGGCTCCTGGTGACAAGAAACTGATTATAGTGAAACCAACTTCATCTGTTTCTGAAAACAGTTTGCCAAGCTTTTTTATGGCAGATGTGTGAGCAGAATGCTTAATGGTTCAGTCATTGTTCTTTTAACATTCAATCACATGAAGTATTACTCCATGCATCAAGTGTGCACACATCACATCGATGAAGTTGGAAGAGATGCTAGGAGGTGGGAAAGCAAATGTGGTATTTCTGTTCTGTTGGACAGAGTGATGATTATCCATCAACATGAAAATGATCTGGTCAGCAAGTAATGTTCTCAGATGATGTTTCCTTGTTGAAGTTTGTTCACGATGTTGGAAGAAACAAGTTTGCATGTAAATTATCTGAACAATTATGTGAACTGATTCTTTAGGGATGGACATTACTGTTGTAGATTAAAGGTTTGTTAATGATTCTTCTGGCATTATGGCTCAACTATAGTGGAAGAAGTTTGAATGAAAACACACAGCCGAATACCAAGGAGAGGAACTGAAAAATGGCACCAGAAACAATTGATTGATCAATTCTCTGAGACAACCCTCTGTGGTGTCTGTTTCTTTCTTCTTTCAGGCTGCCCTTCCAGTTTCTTATATGCAACAAAATCACTAGTAATTAATATGGTTTTCCAAAAGGTCTGTCAGTCCACGTATCTGAATCAAACCAGGTGTACAATCTCTTTGCAAATGGAGAAGAGAAACTCTTTTGGCACACTGAGGACATTGGCATTGTGGTTTCTTTGGGGATTAAGGATTGTGAACTTGTAACCTAAAAGGAGTACTGGATGGAAAGTGCTTGGAGTGACAGAAAGTGCCATAACTTTCAGTCGGTCACTTTAGGATAGGATGGTATAAACATGATTAATGGAGGTGTTAAGAAGGAAAGTGTTTCCTTTTCTAGAATAGTTAGGTTTGTTTGTTGTGTTTTATTTGTTTCAAGTTTTGCTGGTGTTGGTGGAAAATGCATTGGAGGTGTTTGGTCTGCTATCGACTCCTGATGTTTGGTGTGCACTTTGGTTCTTATCCGTAGCAAAGTTTTTCTGTTGAAGGTGTGATGGTTGTTGGAGGTTGGTGATTGGTGTTGCTGATTAGCAATGACAGGAATGGTGTTCTAAAGAAGGAATTTAAGGCAGTCGTTGTGGAAGGAGGAGCATTGTTCTGGATTTGGAGAAGAGCTGAATTTCTGGAGTTGTGTTGTGTGTAGTTGTTGCAACTAAAGGGCATGTCTCTGAGGCAGCTTAGAGCTCTGTTAGATTACTTTGATTTTTCTTTCATTGTGTTTTTGTAACCTAAGAAAGTCTGGACAATGCACATCAACAAATCTTGGTAATGTGGTGGGGAGATGATGAGAAACACTAGGGAATGCAGAACAGACTAAGGCTTTGGTTGTCTATGGAGGAGAGAATGGGATTTGGGATGAAGGTTTGGGAATCCACTGGTAATTTGTCAAGGCTCTGTCACCAGTAAGTGGGGCATTGTCTTTTGTTTATTTGTGTGGTCATATGTGAGGAGTAAGTTTCATATTGTTCCATGGCCCAAAGTGAGAAGGGTGTGGGATCTTATGGGTTTAGGGGAGGCAATACAGATGGAAAATGAAGAGTGAAGTGCTAGACTTGTAACACATTTGGGATTCCTGAGTGCTGGTGTAGCCAAAAAAGGAAACTCGTCTAAATACACAACATGTTATCTTCACGTTGAAAGCAAGAAGCTTGGAATCAAGATTTTATTTAGTGACAGGAGCCTGTCCTAAAAAATAACTTGGCAGACTTAAGCAACAACACCAGACTACTGTCCACATTGAAATCCTACAAGCAAACATTTGAATCAAATCACTCCGATTTGACTCTCTTGAGCTACCACAGTTTTCTTCATGGTATCTCAATCCCAAATCACTCCAATTTTACTCTCTTGAGCTACCTTGGTTTTCTTGATGGCATCTCAATTGCAAGCTCCATGACCTAAACCCTTTGACCATATCTCCCCACCACTGGCATCAAGTCCAAATTCCATGTTTCACAACATAACACTTTTGATAACCAACATCCCAAAAGCTTTGACAAGTGAAAAAAAAATTCCTTTGAAGTTTCTAGCAAATTACATCCCCATAATCTTGCAAGAATGATTCCCACAGCCCACCCATGATATCCAATGGAAAACAAAACCCACTCATAATGCCTATGTAGATAGGTATTCACTTCCCCCAACAACTATCCCAATTGTGACCCAAGAACTTGCCCAAAATTCCTCAAGAATACTAAAAAACCTGAGGATGAGAATGTCATCACAGACCAGCTCTTTCAAGTCCCTAATGATCTTCATCATTTCCAAATTGTAGCTACGAACTTAGTACATCTGTGATTTCTTGAGCAAACATCTTTCAATGCAACAGAAAGTTTTGGGAAGATCTGTGACTTCAGAGACCAGAAGCCTAGTACTACCATCATCAAGCCACTAAAAACATATGCAATGGCTCGAGTACTTAGCTTTTTTTTCTTATTGACAATCACCTGTTTTTGAAAATACAAAGATCACACCATAAATCCTCACTTCCGATCACATATTGTGCCTCTCTGGAATTTGCATAACCAATCCCGATCCTTCCATTTTCCTAATCCGTCAAGAGCAAAGTTCCACAACAAATAAGCATCAACCATGCACACAACACACAAGGATTTGATAGCCAAGCACGCACTGCATCACTGTTCATTAATGATGCCATTGTTGTCAAAAACCTGCAGCACATAGACATGCTTATAGCAGGAAACTTAAACCTTTTGTTGGTCATGTCCACATTTTCATATACAAAAGTGACTTGCCAAAAGTAAGGGCGCTTGTGGTTTCTTCATCCACCGTTTATCACTCCATTTTAGGTTACACTGGGTGGTCTTGTGCAAGGATGTAGAGAGGATCAGATGCTTGAGAGTCTGAACGTTTTGAGCTGTTTTTTAAGGGAATCCTCTGAACATTTGAGGATGTGGGTCAATGATATTTGCCAGGCCTGATGATCCATGATGTTCTAAGAGAGAATTCCATGAGGGATCCGATCCCAACACCACTTTACCCTTGAATTATTTGGAGCAGTATGTTGGACTAAGGCCAGAAGCTACAATGTTACATCTGTAGTGTTGATTATCATAAACATGGCATTTACATGGGGAATTTATCTATGTAATTGTTGTGTCTTCACATGACTGTGTTTCCAAGATTTCTTGCATCTCTTTTTTAGGCTACAAACCTACCAGCAGAAGAGCTGCATCTTGGTGAGAATATCCTCTGAGCACACTCCTTGTGGCATTGTCTTGGTTAGATGGCATCAACCCATCATTCATGTCTCATCACACTATCCTAGTGCCAGGTAAGTGAAGATAGATCTCTCACACCTAGTGACACCAAGAGCTGGTGTGTTTAATTCCATTCCTGCAGTCACTAGTTACACAGGCAGGGTTTTTGTCTCAAATAGTAAAAATCTGGTACTTCAGGTAAATCAAATATGGATGTTATCAATTACTGTTGAACATGGGAGACATGGGTAAAAAATTATTCAAAATTCACATGAGATTGATCAACAAAAGTCATTTGACAAAGTTCAGGAGATATAGAACTTGCAGTAGACACATTGCGTGATTAGCCAATGATAATCATATTTTCAGTGTCCAGGAATAATATTGAGTTGACTAAACAGTTACACCACCTGGAAATATCATTGATCATAGCCTAGATTGCTTTGGCAAATCTCTCAGCTTTCAATTCTCTGCATATACTCCCAACACTTCCTCACATTAGGCTAGTTCACAGTCAAGTCTACTAACTAATTGGGGAACCCCACACAAAATTTCTGAAATGATGATGCTGTCAGCATATTGGTGTTTTGGAATCACACAGGACATGAAATCAAAATATCATTGATCATAGCCTCTTGCTCTGGCAATTCTCTCGGCCTTCCATTCCCTGCAAATACTCCCCAGACATCCTTACATTAGGCGAGTTCAAAGTCATGAATACTAATCAAGGAGAAGCCCACACAAATTTCTAAGATGTTGATGCTAATAGCATATTGGTGGTTTGCAGTCACTAATGAAATGAAATCTTACCCACGTATGCAGACCTTGAACTGCCGCCCCCGCCTCATGTCAACTTCTCCCTCCTCCAACTGCACACATTGCACACCTGTATGAGGAATGGAAGCAAATATGGCCATATTTCTGACCCAAATGTTCAGCACCAAAGGAAAACAGAACAGAGGTTTCTATGTTATAGATTGTGTAGTTATGTCATAAGTCTTTGAAGGTAACAGAATTGGAGCATGAAGCTGAAATTGAGAACCACACCCAAAAGAAGAGGTAAATGTTACAGAAAAATGAGCTTCAGGCACCAGGAATCAGTCATGTTACAACACACCCAAGAGCTACAAGAGTCTTCAGCTCCAATTAAAACTCTTGTACCCAAGAGGTACAATGTCCAACATGAAGCTGTTGTAAACATTGAAAGTGACAACCTAGACTGAGACTAGAGACAAAGAAATTAAAAAATGCAACATGTAGAATGATACAAGATGCACTGTCTTTGAATGGTACAAGAAATTAACCCTTCATAAGACAAAAAGCGTGCACTCATGAGAAGAAAGAAGGGAGGGGGAAGCAAGGTGTGAGACTGACATGATCATTCCCATAGACAGCATCGTAGCAAGAATGTGAAACACAGCGCAGTGCACAGTTCTCTTTGTTTATTGCTGAGGATCGACAATGAGACCCCCACAACCCACTGCCATTACCACACAAAACCCCATTAGCAATTACAACCCTAATGCTGCAATTTGGAATCAAAAAACCACACTGCTGCTCTGAGCTTTCAGTGCAATAGCAACGATTGACAATGAGATAACCCCCACAACCCACTGTCATTACTGCAGACAACCCCATTAGAAATTACAACCCCTATATGCTGCAGTTTCAAAACACAAAAAGCACGTTGCTTGCTGCTCTGAGCTTTTGGCACAATGGAAAACATACTTGTCAATGTCTTGGTAACAAGAAATCTTTCTCTTGGCAAGGTCTCTATCCTGCAATCCAATCCAGCACACATAATCGTTCAATTCCAATAGTAAGAAAGAATAGGGTCCAGGACTCTTTTCTTTCCCCGAATCTCTGAAAATCTCCTGATCTACGGGAGCAAACATATCCACATTCTTGACTTCGTTTCACGAACCCGAATGCATAGAAGACGAAAGGACTACAGTGGACATGACAACTATATACAAAAAGGACGAGAAAAGGCTTAGGAGACAATTCTTGGTGCACTCCTTTCACAGACTTCTTCTCTTCTACCTTGTTGAAGGCAACGAGCGACTCACTGCCTGAAAATTTGTAATGGACGAGTACAACAACGAGAGAAGAAAACACATCCTTATTTCACATGTGTTTTTTCAGAAAACTTCCTCAAGCATTTCAACTACCAACAAGCTTGACTACGGAACTATAGAGAGAGACAAGACAGACAGCAATCCCATCTTGCGTCCTTTCTGAAACTTTTCTTCAATAATTAAGCGTCTGCAGAAAAAGAAAGAAAGAAAGCAAGCAAGCAAGAAAAAAAGCGTCTTGTCTGCAGATTTTGGAGAAAGAAAGAAAGAAGAATCACGTACCGATACTCCCAGAGTGTTCGTAGTGGCTGTTGTGGGAGCACAACAAAACAGGAGGGAGAAGAAGAGTGCAAGAAAAGCAAGAAACGAAGCCGTGCGGGTAGCCATCATCATCGTCGTCGCCCAAGTGCTGCAGACCAGTTTAGGGTTTGGCGCTCTGATGTTTGTCTGTCTGGTTGTTTTTTTTTGTGTAACCCTAACCACGAACCCGAAGCTTTAAAGGTTTTTTTGCACCAACAGAAAGCTGTATTCCTGAGAGGGTGCCAAGGCCGCTGTTTACAAGTACTACGGCAAGGCTCCCCTAGAACATCTCACCCTTCAACTCTGCCCTAGAGATGGATCGTGATTTGCAGTGGAACAGGAAGAACACCTGTGCTCACAGACAACAGGCAAGAATCCTCAAGGTATGCATGCACACATGAATGTGCATGGCGCAGATTTGTTTGTTTGTTGATTTCTACTTTCTGTGTTTCTGTTTGCGCATGCTCTCTTTACTGGCACTGGTTGTAAACTTTTGTGGGAATACCTAATGCATAACTCCTTCCAGATGGGTGTCTTTTGCAGTTTCTGAACATCCCAAAGTATATGAAAGATTTAAGGCAGGGAAGAGGATCACACACTGAACCTCATCATCTGCTCTTGTGCATCATTACTGCATCACACCAGACCTCCCTCACGATGATCTTCATGTGAGAGATCAGAAAACAATTGAAATGTGACATCGACTTCAATTTTCTTCTGGTTGTGATTTTGCAGAATTCAATGCTGCACCATTGTTAAGCAAGGGCAACTCCAGCAGTGCTCAGTTTAAGACCCACGAAATTAAAATTGGATGAAGGAAAGTCACAACATGCCTCTTGAGCTTGGCAAAATGGTTTTAGCCTAGTAATTTTGCACAGGATGCTCAAGCTGGTAGAAGGCACAGCAAAGCCTAACACCTACTGTCAATCGGCTAGATAACTTGATTAGTCCAGGTGGGTTGCTATTAGTAGTCTCCCACCTATTTGCAGTCAGAGTTTTAGTTTTGTGGTTTGATTGGTCCAGGTGAGTTGCTATTAGTAGTCTCCAACCTATTTGAAGTCTCAGTTTTAGTTTTATGGGTGGGCACTAGGGTTTGGGGGAAAAAAAACTAAGCTTGGATGTGAGAAATACTTCCGCAAGGTCACATACTAAGCACCAATGGAGATGCTCTAACATAGAAGCATCATATAATACCTGGTTTGGTTTCCTCTTGCATCCTGATGCCCTTTCCAGCAGGACTTTGGACACTTGAACTTGCCACTTCAGGCACTGAACACACAGGACAGCAGTTTGGAAGCTGGAATTTTGCTGCTTGAACTTCAATAACAACACAGTTTGGACCCTGAAACAAATGCTGCTCAATAAACAAAAATATATAACACAGTAGCAATTTGGATACTAGACTTTGGTGTTTAATCATTCAAAACACATATCAGTACTTGAACCAGCAATCTCTTAAGAGAACCCACAGCAATGGTTGCATAGCTATGGTATACAGATAGTAGGAGCCCACTAAGTTTTTATAAAGAGCAGAAGATTGGCTATTCCATTGATATGAATTCAGTGCTTTCTTCCTGTACATGAATGCTCTCTCCATTTTGCTTCACTTGCAGCATCAGAGCATTTACTTTCATTGTCCACAGAATCTCCTTTGGAACTCCAAATGTGTTGCACAGACAGGTAGGTCACAAGACAAACAGGGGAAAAACAGAAACAGAGAGCTCAAAGAACAGGGGGAAAGGAAGGCTGTGCTGTGAGAACAACAGCCACGGAATAGTGAGCATAGTAATTGCATGGGCACTAACATGTTATGCTCATGCACAAAGGCATTACAGTTATAGGAGGTGAGGGTTATGCAATGGAGATTCCTGGAAGATAAAACTAACCCAATATTAAAGAAATCCAACATGCAAAACTCTCGCAAACTTGAACTTGACACTCTTTCATAAATAGTTTGGAACAGCCAAACCAAAGCTTGAAAATGTCTTCACTTGTTAATAGGCTAGGAATCACACTCCATTTAAGTGGCAATAAAATACTGACGCAGAATACAGACCAATACACATAGAGACTCTCTCTCTCTCTCTCTCTCTCTCTTTCTCTCTCTCTAAAGACCTGGGGGTTATATTGTTCACTGCAAGAAAAGCTTCATGAGAAACATCATTTTGTGCCATAATCTGCCTCCTCTGGTCAGAGAAATGACAGCCCTGAGTTCAGCAGTCCCCAAGACTTCCTGTGAACACATGAAAAGGATGGACAGACGTGCCCCATCTGTCTCTCTGTCTCTCTCTGTGAGTCCCTGACAAGATTTCCATGGATTCATCCACAGTGTTTTTTGAAATGTGACCAAGCTTCCAACAAGACCTTTTTTCAAATTGGAGCTGATGGCCATGAAGCTTGTGATGACATTATTATGCCCACAATGACTCCAAAGAGACCTAGAGCACTACCAAAGATCTCAATAACCAATATCTTCACAAACAGGGTAGAATTCTGTGCATCAGATAATGCACAGCTGCTGCCAATGATGCCAACACAAAGCCTGCCAAGAAGATGAATTTGATAGTTAGAAAACTGAACAGGTGGATAATATCTACTGGAATATTGTTTCCATCTCTCCCAAACAAATCCAGAAAATTGCAATGAAAGGATAATTCACTCAAGCTTGGAGAGATTATAAGAACAAACCCGCAAACCAGATTTGCAAATCCCACAATGATGCCTGATGAGAAAAGAGAGTATCCTGCCCGCATTGATTCAGGGTGAAATGGTTGTGTGGTGTTCTCAAGTTTGGTCTGGAGAATGATAGCCACAATAACACCATAGATGGCCACTGCCTCACAGAAAATAACACTGCAACACACCACCCCCAAAAATTCCAAAAAAATGAGGCTTGGGGAACCAAAAGTTTGAAGAGATGGTGACTCACTCATAATATTGATTATCTAACAAAGGAAAACTCCAAAGGAAACAATTAGTCTATAACTGCTGATCAGGAACCTGAATCAAGCAAACAATATACCTGATGAGGTTCTTTGATGTGATGCGGGGAGCCCTGATTGCCGCTCCTATGAGAGTGCTCCCTGTTATGTAGATACCCCTGGAGAAAGGATACAAAGCAATTCTTTTATCACAATTCCAGCAATAAACCCCAGAGATTAAGGCTCAAGTTCTTGACACTAAGTTTCACTCTCAGATTGTATTGTCGAGGTTCCAATCCACCGGGCCTACAAAAATGGTGAAATTCCGAGATCCAGAGATGATTTACTCTCCACGGTGGCACATCCATCACATCGAGCTTGCGGCATGATGGCGATCTTTAAGCTACATCATCAAGGCATGGTATAGAGAAAAGAGATCCGATGACTTTGCCACCACAGAAAGCTTGTTGGTTTCATGGTCCGCAAAAGGAAATCTAAAAGTCCAAACAGGTGCTTCTCGGGCGGATCTAAAACTCATCTTCCTTTAAGGAAAAAAATGAATAAAGAAAAACACAAAACTTACCAAGCAGCTCCCAGAACAGAAACTCCAACGGAGAGTGCGATGCCAATTGCGGAGAACACAAAAGGGGACATGTAAAGAAAAGCATGCGTCCATTCTCGCCACCACAACACAAACCCCATCTTTTCTTGCAGCAACAGCCTACGTACAGTCCTCACCCCTGAGCCCCTCTTCCTCTCGCAGCAACAAACCCGTATGTTCCTTCTCTCTCGGCCTCCTGCGCCTCCCCCTCGGTCGCCTCACCACCACGACCCACGTCCGTCCCCTCGCAACAACAAACAGCTAGCACAGGGGCGAGGGGTTGGAAGCCAAGCCAAAACGAAAACCTTCGCAACACAACGGGGACACACCGCGACAGAAGAGACTGAAACCCTAATAACCAGCCTTTTTTTTCACAGGCAAAATTTCGCCAAAGAGCGAATTAAAATTGAGAAATTAAGCGATTTTCCAGGTTTTCAATCGCCAGAAGTGAGAAAAAAGATCATAAATCGCCAGATTTCTATATTTGGTTTCCAGTCTGTAGCCACGTAATGCTCACTGTTTTGAAATGTTCCCCCAAACCAGGGAGTAAAAAAATTCCTGGGTAAGATGCCCTCCAATTACACTACCAAAATCGAAGCAGGTCTTTGCATTTCTCTTTAACATTTCTTCGTCTTTGTTGTGTTCTCTTGCAATGAAGTTGTTAGCCAAGTTTTCCCTGTTATTCTAAGTTTCAGTACCAACCCTAAAATTAGTGGAGGCCCTGGGGAGCAGGCCTTACCCAGTGTAAAGCACCAAAAGGATTTCAAATGGGGAAGGTCTGCACATGATCAGCAAAAGGGCCTTCAACTGATGACCAAATCTTCTGTGCAAGGAGGTGCTTTCAAATACAACTGAAAAAAGCTTGGAGTTTTCCATGTATGCATATACTCAAGTTTGTAATTTCAGTTCAGTTGACACTTCAAATGTTGCAAGAAGGTGGCAACCAGCAGCCAGTATAGAGCACCATTTAGAAGAGGGAGCTAGGCATGGTCATCTCATTTCGTTCTTATAATAAAGAGGCTGATGCTAGGTATACTTGATATTGACTGCAAAGAGTAAAATTTTCTAATCCAGAACCAGATTACAGAAGCAACTAATCAGAAAGTTCTCTCAAGGAATTTCTTACTGTCAATGTTCATTTGTGTTTCGCACTTTCACGATTCGACTCAGCTAAACATATTCTCCAGTTATGTGAATATTTTGCCTCCAGGACTCAATGAGCCTAACGGACCATTAAACAAAAACATTAACATAAATGACAGAAAAGCCTTAAGAACCTCTCATGCAATCTAGTAGGAATTACAGTAAATCACTGGAATTGGCATAATCAGTCTAGTTAGCAGTCTTGTGGGTGACTACAACAAGGGAGTCTTGTTGTGTATTTCTCATAGCAACATCAACACTCTTACAGACAAGTTCTAAGATATAGGAGGAGAGCCAGAGATGCCAGTCTTTACAGTTTTAGACCACCTTGAACTGGAAACACAGTTCATGCACATGTTGTTGCCCATTTTATTTCTGTACAAGTCATTGCCATTTTCCATTCCACAACTTTCAGAATTAAACACATTATCACCCAAAGTGGCAACCCAGTCTATTCCAAATGCAAATTCCCACCAACTAACTCAATCAATAATCATGACCACAAGCTGCAGATAGGCAAAGAAACCAGAAGGCAGAAGGGGCAACTCTTATTTGCTACTCCTCCCCACTCTCATAGTCATCATCATCATCACCAAAGGTAAACACAGAGGCATCAGCAGCACTAGCATCTGCAATTGCTTTGAAATCACTTGGTGCAACTGCAGCATTATTCCTTGGACTCTCACCATGCCTGGATAGAGATTCAGGAATCTCATTGAAACTGCTGTCAGGCTGTGATGCTGCCCTGTCCTCAGCACTTCCATTCTGGGACTCTACTTTCTCTGGCTGCACTGGTTCCTGACCATTCTCAGACCCTTCAGTTTGCTCTTCCACTCCTGTGCCCAAAACCACATTGCCACTTTAATGAGCATCAAGCAGCCTAGCTCCAAGGTGCTTAAGCTCCTGTCCCGCTGAGAGTTTTCATCCAAGGGTCATCTTTTGATGGGTTTCCAATTTTTTGTTCTTACTACATATATCTGCCACAGCTGGAAGAATCTACGATCAGTAGGAAGCTGCTGGTCAAAAGGGGATTACCATACCTGTGAAAATTCTTGCCTCTGAAATTGGGGCAATGGATGGGGACCCTGTTGCCTCTTGTGAAGTTGTCTGTTCATGAGAGGTAGAGGGAGCAGGGGCCTCTGATCTAGCAGTTCCAGACTGACCAGCTGCTCCTTCAGCCATTTTCTTAACAGGAATGGGAGCATCATGGTCTAGAATAACCACCTCAACCTGAAACCCTGGAGAGGGAAGCCGTCTCTGCATGTAACATAGAACATAATCAATATATAAATTTTCTTTCTGTGTGACAATGGAAAGTCAGATTGCCTTGTCTAGGTGTGTTTTCAGTACCTTATCAAATCCATCAAGCTCTGAGATAGGAAGAATCTGCCTTGTCTCCATCATGTTTGTGTTCAACCAACTGCAACAACCTGGAGGTTACTCACAATGAAAGAACACATTCCAGATATTGCACAACAAGGGAAAGAGATTAGCCAACCTACAAAATGATTTCTTGCCACTTTCCATTTGCAACATAATATAACAGGAGAGGGATGGTGGCAGGACAAACCAATAGAAGTCACCATGGCGATCATTGAAGTGAACTTTGAAATCCCCATTTAGCTCTGTCACACACCTTTCTCCAGGCAGAGCAAAGACAACTACACCCTTCCTAGGGGCACTGAACCATATGTCCTCTGTCTGTCCAACAATGTCAACTATTAACATGTAAACAAGTCAACAATTGTAGACAATCAAATTTGCTTAGGGATGGCAACAACACTTACATCAGATTCTCTAGAATTACAATTGTTTCAGAAGGCTTCAAGATAGCAGAATGCAGGAGATCCCATTCTAACCAAGGAAAGGGTGAAAGTATGTAAAAAAGATGAGTGACAAACCAGCAAATTTTTTGTTCGAGGATGCTTCTTACTTGAGAAGAGAATACCTGATGAAAGAAAAGATGGAATTCCTCAGCTTGAGACAACGATGTGGGCACAGAACAGCTTGAAATGGAAACCCTCTGACATGTAATTTCATACTCCAATCAAGGTGATAACTTACTTCCCTTGTCCTACCAATCACTTCCCTCTTATTTGTTCAAATACGTAAGGAGAATTCTGAGTGAGGTGTTGAGTCATTTTCTCAATCTAAAATATAGCCTCAGAGAGTAGTTCCAGACATAAGATCACAAATTACCATTATGATCAGAGATGGTGATAGCAGGGCGGATCCAGTAAGGGCACTTGTGCAAGCGAATGCCTCTCAATATGCACCTGCACTACAAAATGAATTATGGTATTTGACAAAGGACAAAAAGGTTTCCCCTCACCCTGATCAGTACCATGCGACTCTTCACTTACTCCTTGATTCCCATATCACACAGATAAACAAAACCATATTAATGAAACTTACATTCATCCATCTAAGTGAGCAGCACATAATTAAGGTAACAGAAAAAGAGGGAAAGCACAAGAGGCGGATACAAGCCCTGCTTACTTTCTGCCAACAGGAGTCTCCCCATTAAAATCTCTTAAAACACGTTCAAAGTACTTCACGTAGCGCTGTCAGAAATAGAAGGTTACAAATCCCATGTTAGATTTAGTATACCCTTTGGGGTGGGTAACCAACCCCCCATCTAACAGATTCCATAAGCCTCAAAGCTTTGAAAATTGCTGACAAGATCAAACAAACCACAGATACAGAGAGATAACATGTACATTGGTCACAAAGCCTGGGGGTGTGGAACTGAGGAAAATTACAAGTTGGCTAGGAAGAACAAGGCCCTTGCCATCCACGCAGCGTTTCTGGTTGTAGTAGTTGATGGACTCCTCCGCAGTTGGGAAAAACTGCATACATAAGTTGATATCACCAATCAGGAATGGGAGACAAAGCCAAATGACAATCAATATCAGCTAGGGTAAAAAAAGCAGATGACAAGTCTCCTCTCATATTCTCGGCAACTCTTCTAGTCTGCTGCCTATCCAAAAGCTGGTCACCTGAAATGTCCTTATGCACAAGCCTGAACCCCATTTGCACATACTAATATGGATGTGTGTGCATGTGTGATTCTTTCACCCTCATGCTGATGATTGTCAATGGAATGAGTTCATCAACTTCCCATGACACAGATGATCAAGAATACCTTAAGGTAGAGGAGAAGGGAGGTTATCATGAGCCCAGTGCGTGCCATTCCTGCTTTGCAATGGACTACCACCACATTTTCAAGGTCCCCTTTCAACCACAAATATGCACTTTGGCAAAATGCAGCCACAAGTTGTAGAGGAGGACAGTTGTGATCATCAAATGGGAAAGAGGCCACCTGCACAAAACACCCCAACTTCAACAGATGAGAATCCAAGACCATCTCCATTCTCCTGGATTTCTACAGTTGCTGTTCCCTACTTTTAGTCATCTTGTCTGACAAATGCTTTTCTTGTCCTCTAGAACACTACCGGGTTCTTTTTGGTATATTCTTTTGCAATCAATAGTTTGATATTGACTCAGCATCAGCCATTGTTTTCTTCAGCCCACTCAACCACAGGTCACTCATGAGGTTCACATTTGCATATCCAAAAATATCTCCTGTTTTCAATCACAAGGCCATCCTTGCATGCAGTATGTTGATAAGCTGGTAACAATCACAGTTCCAAAGGTTCCAGAAGACAGTTTCTCAAAATAAGAACTCTACTCTGTTAAATCTGTCTTCCAATTCTTTGCTTGATTTTTCCATGGTGGGTTCATATTAATATGTGCATTGGAACCACACCTCATAAGCTGAAAGAGCTCCAACTTGCTTTGAACATCTTTAGCAATGGACAATAATCAGTTCACAATTGAATGTGATGGTTCTATGAATCAGAGCTATGCTGGCTGATAATTGACAATTGATGCTACCAAATGGTCAGTTCCTTTAACCACATATATAACCAAGCTTCCACAAACTAGAAGTTACATTTGCTGTTTCCAAAGAATGAGCTGAAGAAAACAATGCTGTGTAGCATGCAGATGGCAACAGAAGTGTTCCACTAAATCATGGCAAAATAGGCAATTATTATTGAGTTGTGCTCACACAATTTGCAAAATGCAACATACCTTCCCTTCAAGCAGTGAGGCATCATACAGTCGCTCTGAGCAGAGATTGTAGACTTTATACTTGCCCTGTCAGACAACACCATACCCAGCAGTCAGCTGACACTGATCTAAATCACCTTCAGAGATCAAGAGGGCTTAGAAGCTGACCTTCAGAGAAGTGGGCAGAAGGTCACCATAGAATTGACAGAAGTCACCATAGAATGGTCATATAAAGGTCTGCATACCTTGTGCTGAGTTTCAAAGAACTTGATCACCTCTTCCATATGGTTGCGGTAAAAGCCCTGCATAAGACAGTCACCATATCTGCCTTAAAAGTAGCTCATAACTGGTGCTAAACAAATCACAATCATGTCATAAGAATCTCCAGAACTCAGCTTTTGGAAACCAGTGCAGAAAAACCTTATAAAGGCATACCAGAGTCATTTAGTCTGAGCAATATCACTTGCAACCTACCTGATGGTTGAAATGAAGTAAGAAATTTACTGAAGCATACAAGGAGGAGGAAATGAACCAGATATTACTGCACAGTTACAGATGCTGGGTAGCACATGGGCTAAAGCCTGCTTTTGGAGCAGTCAGTATACAACCAAATGTATATAACTGAAGGTTGAGGTCCTACCTAGCATTAGCACACATTGGGAAAATACTACTTGCAGGATACTCAAGGCAAGCTCACTCTCAAGTGAGATTACATGCTGAGCAGTATAACTGCTAACCTTAGCTTGCTACCATAATTGCCTGCTCTTGCCCTCTGACTTAAACAGGATGCCCTGACAAGGAGTCCCCTCCCACAATAAACAATTACAATGAGGGTTCCACATGACTGATCAGGTGACTAGTTCCACAAACAACTCCCTCCCCTCCATATGGTAACTTTCAGACCCTCGATCTTCTACTCTTATCGACTGATGACCTTAGAAGATACTAGTGAAACAATGGAAACAATGGGAAGAAGGAAAGCTTGAAGTGGGTCAGAAGCACACCTCCACATATCCAAGGATACCAGAGCTAATGTCACCTGCAGGAAAACCCATTGCGATGATGTTTTCTGTGATATAAGCCATATCCAGATCAAATCCCCCTTCCTGTACAGAGCACCAGATCAAAGAAGGCTAGGCAACAGTCCCTACTTTTGGAGGGCAAAATAACCCAAAGATTCCATATCTTTGTTTTAGAGGTGAATATTGTGATGGTCAGGTGCATGGCTGCAGCCCTATCTCAATTTCTGGAAATCTGTATCATAGAATATTGTCCCCTCTACTACAATGGAACTTGTGTGAATCCAATACCCCAAGTGTAGTTTCAAACAGAGCAATGGCTATTTCACCTGATAAGAAAATGTAGCAGTTGGTAACGTCCAACCTCTAGATACACAACAAAAAGGGATTACCTGATACCGACGTTTGTTCTGTGAGACAAGATGCCTTGCTTTCAGTTGGACAGCCTTCACTGCATTCCTTGATGAGTCCAAAAAGCCCTTTGTGAAAGTACCAAATGCATTCCCCTCCTGGACCACAGCATTTGATGAAGTATTCTCATCTGGTGCCTCCACCACTGGAATCTTGGCAGGAGTCCTTTTCCCAAATCCACTAGCAACAAAACTGAATGATGATGTCTTGGTACTCTCTGCACCTGAAGAAGACTGTTGTGATGAGGAAAGTGGTGTCCGCAATCCTTTGGCCCATTGAGAGAGACCTGACATGGGGGTTGACTTTGCTGGGCCTTGGCTTCCATCCCCCGGAGAGGCCAAGGATCTGCTATTCAAGAACAGTGAAGACTGCTGGTCCTTTGCTGACAAGCTGGAAGATTGGGCAAGAACAGGCCCATCTGATAAAGAAGGAAGACTGTCCAGTAAGCTTTCAGCTTCTGCTGCTGCAGGCCCCGCCATGCTTGCTCACACCTTCTCAAATGCTCCTATGGACACCAGTTTGAAGGAAGACCTGAGAAACCCCAAAAAATTGAACAATAATTTCCTGAGGAAGTGCACCCCAACTAAAAAAGAAAAAACAGTGCAACTGATCCAGGAAGTGCACTTGTTGATTGCAGACAGAGAGTTGTAGTTGCTTGGAAAAGATTACCAATCCCTTAGCTAAACTTCCATGCCCAGGAGTCCATGATGCATATCAATCTCACAACCTGCAAACAAGGCCAAACGAAGAAATAATAAAACACCTATCCTAAAACCCAAGAATTGAACCTGGATCCCCGAACAATAAGTCCTTGTCTCCAATATACACTGCATATCTAGTGCCCTGTCCTTCCAACAATGGGAGATCTACCAGATCATTATTTGAATATCCACTATATGCAAACCAGCCATGCATAGTCCAGGCATCTACTCTACAGCATCTTCCAAGCTCTGCAAATTCACACCATCTAAAATATTTAAAAACATTTAAAGAAAACAGAAACATCTCCATAATACCAAGACCTTCTCCATACTACCAATTTAAGTTGACCTGAAAGAATTGAGAAATGACCTGGTAATAAAGGTTTTTGGACCTCAGTAGATAACAGCAACCAATCAGCAAGCACGAAAAGAGGAAACCCAACCAACCCTAAAGAATAGAAAAACCAAGACCAAAAACCTAAATTTGACTTGAAGAACAGCACGTGTCATACAGTGATATGCATACACAGGGACCTTCAACAGTAACATGTCCAGTATTACCAGCAATAGGTGGAGATTAACATCAAACATTAACCAATGTACACAGTCTCTGTCACAAAACCAGCAACAATGGGAAAACTCTGCCTCAATAGGTTTTATTACTCAAAACGAGAAGGAACAGAAAAAAAAACACCAAGAAAAAAGAGGAACACCAAAAGAAACAGAAAGAGGAAGAAAAAAGAGAGGAAGAGAAGAGAGAGACACAAGATGGAAACCTTTAAGAGCAAGATCTTTATAGGACAAAATTGGTTTAGAAACTCTCCCCCACACTTAGCATTACAAAGGCTCTGAAATGACTATTTTGAAGCTCCAAGGCAGAAATACTACAATATAAAATCTTGTTAAGCAAACCTCTGGTTTGATGTAAAAGAAACTCTGACGAGTAGCATTGTTTCCTGACTTTAGCACATCAATTAAACTGGCCATTCGAGCTCTTGCAAAGGACAACTCTTCAGAGCTACAAAGCCTTAAGAACCTATAAACTAACTATCGGCTACTGCAAATTTCACAGCGTCTGCACCATTGCAACCCACATGAGACATAGGAACCAAGTTAATACCTACATATATTCTGGTGGAGAGCACATGTCAAAAATGTCAATGCTTTCGCCTTCAAAGTCTTTGGATATTGCCACATCCAAGAAATTGCAAGAGAAGCCATTAGAAGCACCATGAAGCTCACAAAACGATTTTAGGGTTTACACCAACACCAACCACGCTCCTGTTAAACGAAGCTCCATCGAGCAGGAAACCACAGGGAAAGAAAGAAAAACCTAAAAAAGAGACAAAAACTCAAGTAACGGCTAGATGCACCAAATGGATAATGGTTATCTGCGGCGAAAAGGTTCAGGATGAGGTTCTTCATCGCGCGGCTGAAGAGCACAACTGGGCAAACCTAAAATACAAACAGATGAAGTCTTACAACGCAACAAATTGCGTTGCAGGCCCATTGTTACAAGAAAAAAATTCTCCACGAATCGAGTGGCTTGCTACGCCTGTTGCTCGAAATGACGACGTCACATTCCAAGAAGAAAAATTCCAGGAATAGGAAGAAACTCACACACCTGCAGAGCGATGTAACGTTCTCGCACGACGACGACGACGACGACGCTCGATCTCACGCACAGCGAAACCCCTCCCACAGCAAAACGTAATAAGAAGCAGTGAACAGAGCCGATTTACATGCAAAGCAAAAACGCTCCGTATTGTTGGACCCGGAGGCTATGAAAGATGGCCTCTCGATTTATAGCCTCCTCACTACTATACTACTACTACTACGACAGACGATAACTCTTTGCTTTGTTGGCCAATTTGTTTATGGCCGTCAGGATAGCCTCTCGATTATGGAGACATTGTTCTCTTTTCACATATTACAAGGCCAATTTGTTTATGGCCATCAGGATAGCCTCTCGATTATGGAGACATTGTTCTCTTTTCACATATTACAAGGCCAATTTGTTTATGGCCGTCAGGATAGCCTCTCGATTATGGAGACATTGTTCTCTTTTCACATGTTACAATCATGTTATTACAATAGAAACTATTCACATTGCAATGTGCTTCATACGGGTGTGGTCAAGGCAAGGCATTGTTGGAGTTTGGAGTATACCTAGAGCTTGAAGACACCAAGGGCCGAACATGCCTTTGATGAATCATTATGTGAATTATTTAAGGATGGAAGGCATTAAAAAATTCTTCATGAAATTTTCTATTGTTTAAATTTTTAAAGGGAAGTTTGGGCTTATTTTGAATACGTTTGATTTTGCTTGAATGAAGATTCATGAATAATATTTTGAAAATTACAACTATATCATGTTGAAGATTGTTACAATATTTGAAACATTATGTGTTATGACATATAAATTATTAGTTTGTAAAAATAATGTGTATAAGAAATTAGTACTCTAAATTGATGCATTAAGATTGAAAATATAAACCCATTTGATTATGTAATAAAAATACATAATTCCAATCCTTGAAATTCGATAATAATACGTGTTTTTTAGAAAGCAATAAAAAAAATTAATGGCCTTCTTTAACTCTTTTGACCAAAAGTTCATAATTTTAAAAAAAATGATGCCATGCAAATTTTAAAGTTTTGTATGCCATTTTTTTTTTCAAATGTTTGTACGAAACTTTACTCGTTATTAACACGTTTCTTAAAGTGTAATTACAAAAATTAGAAAATTTGTTGAATTTAAGAATGGCTGGTATTTTATGTAGGGTTTGCAATATTTTCATTGTTATGGATCATGCATTTGTGAGGGAAAGTTTTTTATTTGAATTTTATTGTTGGTTATTTTGGGTAATCATTAAAGGAAATTTTTTTAAAAATTGGATTCCTTTTCAAAATAAAATTTTCAATTGGAATGAAAAAAAAGTCAATTTTTTGGGTCATTTTTAGGTTTGAAAAAAATCATTTTTTCATTTGTGATGGAAAAAGTTGAAACAAAACATTGATTATGAACTTGTGCCATACCAAACCTAAGATAATGGACAAGAAATAGTTTATGTACATGTTTTCAATAATTTGGTTTTGAACTTAACAATATACATGCAATTTCATTGTTTGAATCTTATTAGGCTAGAACTAAGAATAGAAAAAATGTAATTATTGTTGTATATATATGTTTGTTCATGGTTATATTATAGCACTATGTCAAATTATCAGTTCCATGTAAGTGAATCAACCATTAAAAAATATGTTAACATAAAGATTGATGTCTTCAATGATAGGGATAAGTTATTTTACAAAATACATATATATTCTTATTAAGGAAGATTTGTAAAAAAATCATAAATTATTTTTAAGACCACCTAAATTTGTTTAACATTTGTGAAAAGTTTGATGGAACACATATTCCACTAGAAGAAGATCACATTGGAAGCAAGTGATTTTTATAATGGAAACAAATTCATATCATTGTTATGCAAGTTTTACATGATGCAAACATAATATTTTGGAATGTATGTTGGGCAATTGAAAAACTCATGCGTTTATAAAACATTGAGAAACTATGAGATTTTATAAAAACATGTGATGATTGTTAAAAGTATTAAATACACTTCATATTTCATAAAAAATGCAATTTGTATAATTCAACGATATGTGTAAAAGAATTAAAAGATTATAAACTCATTAGATGTGAACAAGATAAAATTTCATGTTGCCATGAATACATTTCAAAAGTTGTTATGGAAAATGCATTTGGGTTTTTTAAACATAAATGAAAACTTATAACCCATTTCTATTCTAAAGTACATAGAACAACATTAATTTCAATAACTTGTTGTGTACTTCACAAATATTGCATGAAAAAGGAAATTATTTTGAACCATGATTATCACATCAAGGTTGTAAAAATGGCAATTTTGTTTGATTTGGTGTAGTTATAATTTTTACTTGGAAGGAAAAAAAAGTAGCAAAACATGAAAAGGAATCTTTAAGACTAAAATTGTTTAAGACATGGATGTCATGAGTTTTTGTTTTGATTCAATTAATGTAGTTTAATTTAGGCTTAAACTAGATTATGTTTAAATTATTTATAAAATTAGTTCAATGTGAATGTGATTTAGGTTATTTTGTGTTTGAAAGGTGTTATCCCTTTTACTAATGCTTTGAAATTTCACATTTGATTTTTTAAACTCAAACTTGTTGAAATGTAATAAACAATTTGTTGGTTGTTTATGGTTTTTTTTTTTCATAAAGTTTTGGGTTTGGAATTCTCATTGTATGTCTTTTTGAAACCAAAAATTGATTATATATTGAGTTTTGTGCAAGTGTAGAAAAGTTAATTGTTTTGCATTAGATTTGGTTATAGAAAGTTGTCATGGAGTTGACAGCTTAATGTTAATTTTTTTGTTGATTTGTTTATTTTATCACTTTTTAAAAGAATTGAATCCTAATTGGGGTTATATTTCAATTTGTGAAAGGTTTGAAAAAGCAAAGAATTTGAAAATAGATGTTACATATTATTGATGCAATTATGGATTAAAGTTGATTAAAAGTGTGCATCCCATGGCTATTGGTGAGCATGAAGTTTCAAAGAGAGGGGCAACAACAACTTACAAGTAAGCAAACAACATCACCCCACCACCCATAAGGTGTTTTTATTATTAAATAAAATATGAGCATGCGTTGTTTGGCTACAAACATGAAGAAACATTTAGTTATAATAAGTATGCACAACTTCATCATCATCAAGGTTTGTGGTAAAAATGTGAAAAAAAAGGGTAATTATACCCTTCACCCCTTAATTATTGTTGTCAATTTTGTTAATGGGACTAGGGAGTTTTAATCTTTTAATCACCATCACCATTTGTAAGTGAGTTCACCCAAACCTCAATTGAGCCTACTAAGTTTGGTGAGGAATTTAGCTTTGTTTGGTCTAAAGATGGTTGGGGATAAAATGGGGCAAGGGGTCTAGTTCGAACCTTCTTTGGTCCTACTTTTTATTTCTAATTTATTTTCCCAACTTTTCATCCACAAAGTTGCGAATTTCCATCCAAAATTTGGATGTATATGGAAAGTTCATCCATTTTTTCTTATTGGTTATCAATTAGGAATTGATGATCAAACATGAAAGTTAAATTTTCAAACATATTTGACCTTATAATTGAACATATACATAGGGTTCAAATTGGGTATTAGGAACCATTTTGACATGTAACCATTACTTTATTTTCATTTAGTTAATGACTACTTAAGTTAATGTTGAAAATTTTGAAAATCTTTTTTGGGCATTTGTTGGAGCCATTGACCCAGAGAGGAACAGGAAGAGGAGAGGAGGAGCTTCCTGCCCGCCATCGCCATCTGCACCATCTAAGATTTTGCTGCTTCATCTTCCTTTTCCTTCAGACAAGAAGGAAGACAACGAGGACGACGACGGTGGTGGCAGCGACAACAACCACTAGACACAGAAACGCCAACAACGGGCGGGCAGTGTGGGCGCATGTGAGCAAGGTTGCGAGCGACACATGCGGTCGGGGGTGGTACGTCGCGCGCGACAGACGAAGGCCCAAGGGAGAGGGGGGGGGAGGGACTGACACATGCGCCAAATTTCAAAATCAAAGGGCCAATCTACATTTTGGGCCTTGGAATTAAGGTCCTAATTATGTTCGATGTGCATGGCGTTTCTCCCAATTCGATTCCGCTAGCAAGCGTTCATTCACTCGGCGTTCATTCACTCGGTAACCCTCCCCTGCCCTCTCTTTCATCAGGCTACATTATAAGTAACCTACGTTTGCTTACTAGGCCTACCATTTAAGTCCGCCATTTTTAATCCAAATTCTCATTTCTTTATCTTTTTTTTCTTTCTTTCTCTTTTGCATTCCTTTTCTTTCTCTTTTTCATTTTAGGTCCCTCAGTTTCACCTCCAATGGTTCGGGCAATGCTTAAAGATTCTAGGTTCTTGATTTGAATTTGTGAGCAATTTTTTTTTAATAAATTTATTTATAGTATTTATAATATGGGTGTTTCGCCCTTGGTTACGATCTTTCTATCTTTGGTGTCTAAGTCCTGTGTTTTTGGACTTCTCAAGTCCTTTTTAAAAAATAAACATTTTAAGGTTTAAGATTTGAAAACTCTGCAATGGTGTTCGATGTCGCACCACTATTATGTCCTTTCACTGTAGCATCGGACATTTTCACTGTAACAACGCTAGGTTCAACGTCCCAAACACTGCACCCTTGGCGGTCTATCAAGTAGCCCTAGTTGGGCATTGGTTAATCATGGGTTTCAAGACCGACAACTCACCTGTTGACGCATGGCTATCCAAGATGGAGGCGATCATTGAAAACATTGCGTCTCTTGTGACCATTGGCAACCTTGCGGTCAATTAGTTAATGGAGTGCGAGGCGGCTGTAGCTATCACAACCATGGTTGTGTCTGTGGAGGAGCCCAAGTGGACCACAATGATGGCCAAGATTGTGTGCTAGGTGGTCAACCGGGTTGTGGAGACCCTGGCTGATGTGCCCAAATAGGAGGAACGCAAGCTCAACATGCGACTCACAGGCTTCAAGGCCAAAGAAGGCGAGACCGAGAAGGAGTTGGTGCAATGGCTCAACACAGAGCCATTGCAGGGCCAAATGAAATTACGTGCCAAGGTCATCGCCGCCACGCGGCAGTGGCGTGCAATTGCGCAAGCCTCCACTTCGGCGACAAGCATGTGCCCCAGCGTGGTGCTGCTCAAGTTCACAATGAGTCAGGACCACCAAGTTGCGCTGCAAGGGCGCAAGGGCCTGGCAGGGACCAAGTTGGGCCTAGACGAAAACCTCACACCCATATAGCAAGCGTGTAAGTTGAAGCTATGGCCATTGTTCAAGGAGGCCAAGGTGGCCGGCACGCGTGTCTTCTGGCGTGCAACTGAGCTCTTCATCGACAATACTCAAATTTGCCCACCCTCCTCTATCTAGGGGTGTGGGGACCAGAGAGACTTATGCGTGGTATTATGGAACATGCACGAGGGTGGTGTAAATAAACTGGAAACAAGGGTGCAAATATTAGAGTTATTTCAGGGTGCTAACCTCGTTTTATTAACCGAAACCTAGCACTTCCTAGGCCAACATTTGCCACACGTTGAAGGGTTTGCCTCATTTGCAATAGCGCACATTGTGCAACTGGGAATAACAAAAGCGATAAAACATAGCGAAGGGGTTGTTACTTACTTTCGTAGCCACCTTAGCCCAAACCTGTCACAATGGAAAGAAGGAAGCCATGATTTTTATCTATGGCTACGGGTCAGCAGAGGTGCTACCTTTAACTTGTTTATCTGTGTTACCCTTATTGGCTCCAAACACGAGAGCAAATCCTTGTTCCAAAATCTAGCAACAAATATTGCTGAAGTTCAAACTCAAAGAGGCGTGGTGCTATTGGGAGGGGATTTTAATGCGCGTACTACAACGCTACTAAATACCATTGACACTAACAACCTTTGTGAATTGTTACAGGCACCTGAACTTGCTAAGATTGAGTAACTAAGTGTTGTGGCTAAACGACAAAACTACGACGCTAGTGTTAGCGGCTAGGGCCACGAGCTCCTGGACCTATGTTATGATGCTGGGTTGCTCATCCTCAATGGTTAGACACTTGGTGACGAATCAAGGGAATTCACTTGCTTAGCAAATGGGGGACATAACACTATCAATTATATTGTTAGCTCACCTGCAGTTTGGCAAGCTACTACACACCTCGAGGTGATAACAAATGACACCCGTTATTGCACGATGGGGGGAAACTCTGATCACAAGCCATTACACTTATGGTTGAGCATTGATTGTAGCTTTGTTGAACCACAACATACGGTTGTAACAAAAAAATTCTTACCTAGGTTCAAATATGATAAATCAAAACTTGAAAAGTATCATCTTGTCTTAACAACGAATCTTGGAAACTTGTTGGTCGTTGATTTGATTCAGCATCTAAGGGTAGACGGGTTAGTTGACCTATTGTAGCAATGCGTGGGTGCTGTAGCAAAGTCTACTTTTGGCAACAAGCCTTTGGGAAGGAATTACAGAGAGAGACATTACCATAAACCCTGGTTTGATGCTAACTACCGTATAGCGAAACGTGAGCTGAAGCTCTGGCGGAAAGTTAACCCCAATTCGCATGTCACTAAACATCAAGCAAGTAAACTTTAAATTATTAAAAAGGAAAAAAATAATTTGGGAAACTACAAAAGCTCAACATATGTGTGCGCTTGCCAAGGTGGATGCGCTTTCGTTCTAAAAAAAAATTAGCCAAAGGCACCTGTTATGAACAAAATTAGTGTAGTTACGCTTTTAGAAGGCTTCCACGAGCTAATTGGCCAGTCTTCGTCATGCATACGGTTGTAAACTAATCATTCCGCTCAAATGACCGAACCTCCACCTAGCCACACCTTGAACACAAACATCACACTTGCTAAGTTGTTTCAGGCACTAAAAAAACTACAAAAGAACAAGGCTGCTAGTTTGGATGGTATGAAAATTGAGTTCATTTTGGATGCGTGAAAGCTATTACACATGCCACTATTGACAATGTTTAATTGCTTTTTAGAGGAAGGCTTTCCAGAAGTCGTTTCAATTGGGGTGGTCCACGCGCTTTTTAAAGGGGGCGATGCCTCCAAATTTGACAACTATAGGGGGATAACAGTTGAGCCTATCGTAGTAAAGTTGTTCATTATGATCCTGGACAAAAGGTTGAACGAGTGAACTAACAACATGGGTTGCGTGCCAAGGGTCAAACTGGGTTTCGCAAAAATTATCGCATTATTGACCAATTTTTCATATTGCGAACTCTAATAGAACAAAACAAGGCAAAAAAAAAACCATTTTATTGTTACTTTGTGGACTTTTAAAAGGTGTTTAATAATGTGCCACGTGAAGTGCTTTAGCAGGTGTTAGTTGGCTTCGGGGTGGAAAGACGCTTCTTGTGATGCGTATAGGTGATGTATGCCAAGGATACCATACACATTAACCACCCAAGTGAAGGTGTCACCTCCAGCTTCAAGTGTCAACAAGGTGTGAAGCATGGTTGTCCTCTCAGCCCTTATTGTTTGGGCTCTTTTTGGATGCCCTAGAGGGGCATTTGGATGATAAAGAATGCAATGCACCGACCTTAGCAGATGTGCACATATGGCTGTTACTTTTTGCAGATGACCTTGTTCTAACATCGGTGTCAGAGGTGGGACTATAGAAACAATTAAATGTGCTCCATCAATTCTATGCTGAACGTGGACTTACAGTGAACATGAAAAAAAACAAAAGTCATTGTGTTCAATTTTGCTAACCCATGCCAAAAGTTTATGTTTGAAGGTGACGTTATTGAACATGTGTAGACCTTCAAATACCTGGGGATCTTGCTCGAGACCATCCTAAACCTGGACAGTGTAGTGGAACATTTAGTAGTTGTCAGTAGGCGCTCGCTCTTCGCACTGAATTGTCGTTGTGCGGAACTACATATTACGGACGTTAAGTTACGTTACAACTTCTTCAACACATTGGTGCGTTCCACAACAAGCTATGACTATGAGGTTTGGGTGGACTCCAAGAAAATAAAGGTTATTCAAGTAGTGTACCGAAGGTTCCTTAGGTCTTTGCTTGAGGTGCAAAAAACAACCAGCACGTCTATTGTGTTGGCAAAATTTGGCAAATTCCCTTTTGAACATTTTGCATGGGGACAAGCGTTACTATACTATAACCGTGTGAAAATGGTCACTAAAAACCGCATCTTGGAAAAGGCATGGGAAGCCCAACTCACTATGCTTGCTGCGGGAAAATGTTGGGTTGGATCCGTGAAAAAATGGCTACTCAAGAATCAGCCCCAGGAGGTGGCAAGTTTGATGCCTCCAGTTCAACCGCCACTAGAAACAACGCCTTAGCTTACAACAAGCCATGCGCTCCATGTGGGGATTGCTCAACCACCGCTGATAACAATTCTTGAAACAATGCACATACATCCGACCCATCTAGTAGGTGTAAGAGGTTAGGCGGGGAGCCAAGTACCTTGGTGCAACACGCACAACGTATAGGTGGGAGCTCATGAGGTTAAAGCCCCACCCCCTTCAGGTTTTCCCCACACAATGTTGAGTGTAAAAAAGGTGAAGGATAATATGCAACAGGCTTTCATTGAAAAACTCTTTACCAACCATGAGATTGGGACCAACGTACAAACAAGATACTTGTGATTCAAGGGTATGTTGTACGAGAATGAAAGCTACTTGTGTGACATCAGCTGTGTTCAACTACGGAAAACTTTGGCCCGGTTTTAGTGTGGTAACACACAGCTTGAAGTAGTGTTAGGTGCGTGGAAAGGCATGCCATACGCAGAGAGGCTTTGTCGAGGTTGCGAGTTGGGGAAGGTAGAGGATGAAAAACACCTGCTCCTTGCATGTCCAAATACACAAAAAGTTAGGGAATGTTTTTTGTTCGGCCCTGCCCTTCACCCACACGAACATTCTTATTAAGTTCATGTAGATTATGAACATGGTCACCCTAACCAAGTTTGTGGCATGCTGCCAGTACCAAAGGACAATTTGTCCTCCATGATCTACCTTTTGTCTAATGGACTCTCTAGTCCCAAACGGATGTAAAATTGTAAATAGTAAACAATTAACATAATTAACTTCTAAAAAACTATTCTTGATTTTTTATGGGAGCATTTGACAAAATTTTAAATGAATTTAATGAATATGAAATACCCAAAAACATTTTAAAAAAATGTAACCATTGTTTTTTGTTATTTAAAAAACTTTTTTGAAAACTTCAAATGACTTGGAAATGATATTTTTATGAAAAAAAATTATGTGCACCTTTTCATTATAATACAATGTAATTTTTTTAGTCATAAATTTTTTAATCGATTTGTAAATCATAAAATTTTAAGCATATTTTATGAAATAAAAACCCAACAAGGATGTAATCCATAGGGTAATTGACTCCTTTTAACCAATTGTTATATGTGTTTTTTATAAATATGTGATTTTTTTAGGTTATATATTTTCAATAATATATGGACATATAAAACAAGGAAATGAATAGAAATTGAATTGGAAACTCACAAGTTTTTTTTTTCCAACATAATAATTATATAACTTACCAATTGGATCACAAAGTCTCACCAAATTTCTTGTCTTACATTGTTCAAATTTGAATTATTTATAATGTTTTTAAAATCATTGTAGAAACATACAATGTTAGAATTGGATATTGTTTACACCATTGGGTTCTTGGAAAATGAATTGTACAAAATGAAAAATAATGTGCATGGGTGTGATTTTCACTTGTGTTGTAATTTGAGAAACATTTGTTGTCAAGAAAATAATTGAAATTAAATTAATGCATATTGGGTGTGGAAATGTGTTAAGTTTGGTTGGGTTGTGATATTTGTATTGAATTTTCATTTCAATTGTTTAATGATTAAAAACTAAATGAATTCCCAATGTAAATCATACCAATGTGTCCAAACCATGTGCATGTTTTCCATTTTCCTTTGAAAATTGAAAAAATTCAACAATTAATTGGAAATTAGTTGAAAAAGGTTGATAATATATATTTTTTAGATTTATATGTTCTCTTCACACCCTAATCAACTCTTTGAAGCAAACCATAAATTTTTGTCATACTTTTGAAAATGTTAAATGAAAGAAACACCAATTGATGCACCTTTAAGTTTGTTAAATGATATTGCGATAAAAAATAATGTTAATTTTTAATTTAATAATAAAATGCAACCCATGGTGATTATCTAGTACCCACAAATAAAAAGGGTGTGGGAGCTCTAGGATGGGATTAATTTTTTTTAATTAAATGTGATTTAATGCAAATTGGTTTCAAATTGATGCACACACTAAATCATAACAAATGTATTCACACAATTCTTCACAATTCAAGTTTGGGAATAATTTTCAAAATTTTCAAATATATTTATAGATGACAATAAGTATTACATTGAAATGTTTTACTGATATAAAATTCAAAATAGTTACTAAAACTTTGGAAAATATCACCAACTTTTTGAAATTACAAAATTAAAAGAAAAAACACCTTTTAATGATTAGTTGTAAAATTGTTATTTTTATCAAAATATTAGATTGGGGGATTGCCTTAAAAGGGTTATGTGTTGATGAATTTTGTAATTGAACATGAATCAAAAGTTGTTTTTTTCAAAAGATGCCAAGACAATTATTAATTCATAGTTCCAACCATTCAAGTGTCATGTAATTGCAATTTAATTATTAAATATTCAATTTTTTCCCATGCTGATTTGCATTGAATTTATGAGGGAAAGTCAAATAAATCTTCATGCCTGTCAATGACACAATTAAAATAAAAAAAAACAAGGAATTTGAGATCAAAGAAGTTTGCAAGGTAAGAAACAACAGTTGCTTTTGTGATTGGAGTTGACAAGAATGGAAAGAAAAGATTTTGAAACCTCCTAATATACTATTTCATAGGAAGGTGCACTAATATTTTCTTCTAGACTCATAGTAATGCAAGAATTAATCATTAAGCCTAAATGCCTTTTATTTTTGTTGGACCATGTTAAGAAGTCACAAACATTCATAAATGTCCCTTAAAACATTCATAAGTGACCTTTAGGACTTGTAAATTTTTACAAGTACTCATCTCTAGTCTTTATATCTCTTGAAAGTTTTTTACAAAAGACTTTTTCCAAAGATTACATACATGAGGTTATGTTTTTTATATGATTTTTGTATATCCCTTACAACGCCTTATTGAATGTCACTCAATCCCAATGTACATATTTGTACATTTGTTTCCTTGATTTTAAATGTTGTGCATGGATGTTGTGATTTTCATTTATTTGTTTGTGTATTAATTCAATAACCTCATAGACGGGATTAAAAAATGTGTGGTGGAAAAACACTTTGCTGAAATGATATCAATGAAATTTTTATTAATGAAATAAAAAAACTTACCAAAGTTAGATCTTGAGGATTGGACACGCATCTTTCCTTAACATGATTTGGACTACATGTGATTTGAAAATATTTGGATCTATTTGAAATGTTTTTGTCAATAATTTTGTCAAGTTAACATGAATACTCAACATTTTTGCCATTCTTTGGATTTTTAAAACCATTTTTATTATGGGGTTCCATTTGAAAGGTCATAAACGCATGGTACTATGCTTATTACAAAAATATATTATTTCTCCCTATTTTCCTTGATTTATAATTGGGTTTTAAAAAGTGAACTTTCTATATAAAATGTGGATATTGAAGTCCTTATTACCAAAACAATTTATTGTTACATGTTTTCTTGAATGCTAGAGTTCAATTGAAAATATTATTATATATTATGAATTCAATTAATTAATATGACCTTTCAAATAAAAATGATTATAAATAAAATGATAATGAAAATTTTAAAACTTAGATTGACCATAAAAATAAATTAAAAAATGAATTTTATTTTATTTTAACTATATTTTTATTTTTGATTTTTTTGGTAAAATTTTCAGAAATTCACATTTTTCATTTATTTGTAGGTCAAAAATAACTTGGGCTTCGCATTGTTGCAAACTACTCAAGACGATCGACTAATAATGTGATGAAGAAATTAAAATGATTTTTGCATATAATGAGTTTCATTTGAATGAAAATATTGAATGACATTGCATGCAACTTGAAATTAGATTTAATTCAATTCAATTCAAATTCCTAAATAAAATTTAAATATATTGAATGGAGATTCAACTAATCTTAAGGGAAATTGAAAAAACATTTTCAAAATTATATCTCACACAATTAAATATGATTTAACAACTTTGTCAAATGTTTTAGTTGTTAGAAATAGAATTACCAATTTGAAACATTCTTTTGATATAACTTATGTTTTAAATTTTCAAATGAGAAATACAACATTACTTTACATATTTCCTTTTCAAAAATTTCCAACAATTTAAAAAAAAGACCCAATTTGAACAAGCTTCCACCTTTCAAATCTTGCTTTAAAAACTTATACACGTTATTTTTGCACAAAATCATGCACCATCACACATAATCAAACAAACCAACTAGATAATTTTTGCAACTCAACAATAACTTCTAGCATTCTACACTTGCTACACACAATAAAAACAAAACACAAATGCAAAGCATAACTCCATCCCTCCTTCAAACCCATCCATCACCACTAGTAGCCATCTCCAATAAAACAACGATTGTTCCATCTCACACCTACCTCCTTTTTGTTAAAAAATCAATAATGTAAAAAAGACAACCTAAACCAACTCGTTTGACATCAAAATCTCAATGCTCTTTAGGACAAAAGCAAGAAGGCCGTACAATAAGAGGGCCAACAACCACGACATAAAAGAGCTCCACAAAAATATTAACAATACCAAAACATGCAATAGCCGCATGTGTAAAGCATTGGTTAGAACATCTTTATGTTAGAGAAGGCCACCTTACATTATGTAAAATTGTCTCTGGAAAAACTAGAAGCAATGTAGTGACGACACCTTAACTGTAAGGACTTTTTTAGGAAGCAATCTTATACAATTTCCAATGTTTGTCTTCTCAGTAACCCCAACCTCATTGTTCTATTTAAAAATATTCACAGATATAAGGTGCCCTCCAAATACACAAGAAACTATCTCCATGCGCTTTATTTAAAAATATTCACAGATATAAGGTGCCCTCCAAATACACAAGAAACTATCTCCATGCGCTTTATGTGTATGTCGCCATTTAAACATTTACACTATTCATACCTTGTGTAATAATGTAAATCACATCCATATACCCACTGTTACACTCTCCAATATCCCAACTAATATAATGTACTTCTAGTACATCTAGCCCCTTGCTGATTCAATTGAAAATTTCCAACAGTGTAGTGAATGGGGGAAATTTTCCCCATCTCCTTAAGTTTCCTAATAGTACAATGACCCCCCTTCATGACCAGTTGATGTGAACTATGTGATCCATGAGAACCTTAAGCAAAAGTTTTAAACAAATGACCCAACCCAGATATATCAATCCTAATGAACACTGAAATCACTTGGCTGCCATGGAAAGGATTCTCTTTGAGGGAACCATCTTTAACGATCTCCTCTTCACCTGTGATATGAGGGACCTCCTACTTGATCTGACAATCCCATTGCCATTCCAAAGAGCAAACAACCATCCAATACCTGACATCATGCCCACATCTGACGCCACCAAGGGGATAAAGTGCACTCATCACAACACAAGGTCAATTTGGCCTGTCAGAGCAGTTAAGAATCGGGGGTTAACCATCGATTGCCAGAGTAGTGGATTACTAAAACACCAAGATCACCCAAAATAGTTCTCATGGTTTGGAAACCAGAAGACATCAACTAAAGAGCAACATGCACAGGTTTCAATCTGGTGGATTTCAAGCAAAACAATGATTGACACCCAATTTGAACCTGCTCTGAATATACTTCGCAGGCATGGAATTAGTTGCATCACGTCCTCACTCATAATGAAGATGAGAATGATCATTTGTACAACATAAATATCTGGCAAGGCAAGACATGTATTGTTACATGTAGCCCATTGTCCAAATTTGCAGCAAACCCACTTTCACTTGGAGACATAAGGTGCCTACAAATAGCAGGCACCCAGATCCCACAATTGCAAACAGCAAGGATACAGTACCTGTACAACTGATTGTTCAGGGTCTATTCTAGGAGACAACTTTTCTCCTGTTATTGAAACTGGTAGGTTGCAAAACTATACCCTGCGCGACCTTCATTTGTTGCTTTGAGTTCAAGCTTTTGATAGGGGCTGCACATAAAAATTGAATCCTACATTGATCAACCTCTTGCTGCTGAAGAAAAGGCCTGAACAGGAAATGCACTGCAACAAAACAATGCAAACTAACCAATTGTCTTCACTTCCAAAGCCTCTGAGCCCTATCAATATCCCATTCAGGAGATCTGCAAGTAGCCCATTCAGGATGACACATACCTTGGAGGAGAATCCAAGTCAAACCCTTTAAAATATGTCACAACTTGCAAGAAAGTGTCAATATACAAATTATCAGAAGGTCAGAGGATATGTTTAGAGACAAGAAAAGAGTAATGCAAACCTGCTGTTAGGATCATAGTAAAAGCCATGGACAGAGCCATCACTGCGACTGAAGCAGACATAGTAAAAGCCTGCAATTGTCAAGCCACAGTCTGTGCCGACATTCACAAAGAATTTCTCCTTCCATCGCTGTTGCAACACCACCATATCTATGAGATTGTGGAGAAAACTTCACAAAACAACTCTGAAGTTATCATTTTTTCTGTTTGCAAAACCAAAACTCACATGACAAGAATGGCGTGGTCATAACCTTATGAGTGTCACTAACAAAGTATCTGACCATCGACGTCATCATGAATAGCAGTGACTAGTTGCCATGACTGCCCACTGAGTTCATAAGCTCCCAATGGTGGGTGTAGATAAGAATAATAAATCCACCAAACATTTCAAGCAAACCATCATACAGACATCTGCACCCTGAGTTTCTGTCACGTTCCAGAGGCAAGAGGAATACTCAGTCACCATGCTGGCAAGCACTCAAGAAACCAAGCTCAGAATACATTGCAACATTGTTTCCACTGCTGGACAACATGAACAGAGCAGAAGCTAAAGAGAATTTAAATGGCAGTCAATTCCAGGGAGGAGATGTAACAGAACTTTTAAATGCAAGTCTCACCATGAACATGTAGGGATAATTTGCAAGGTCAAAAGACTTGCCTCCATCCTTGAGCACATCATCCTGGCAACACAAGTTCTCACATTTGTTTAAATGCCATACATCTAGGCAGACAGGAATTCTTTCTCTACACGGATTCATCAACAAAATGAGAAATTTCACAAAGAGCTCACAAATACACAATCAATTACTTGCCAAAAAAACTCAGGATTACAAGTCAAGAGCCCATGTCCAGCAAGAGAACATGGATTAAATATGCTGGGAGGACTGTATGCAGAAGACTGCAAGTAGACAGAGTAGACCAATTGCAGACAGGATAGCTTCCCTCCAGCAGTAGAACTTACATTGCTACAAAATCTATCCAGAGAAGCATTTGGTTAAGCTTGACTTACAACTTATACTCCCGTAAGTTCTCACTCTGAATTTTGACATTTTGATACTATTTGAAATTTGTTTTTTATTTGAAACCTCACACTTCAAAAAATGCAGATTAAAGTCCCCACCCTCTGTTACTGCAGTTTGCAGAAGTCTTTTCAAAATAACACATCCGCTCATTCAATGCATAGCCTTCTGCATCACCTACAGACTTATCCACATTTTGACATGTCTTTTTGCAGCACAAACATGAATGGAGCTGCTCTGTAGAATGATCAAAGAACACAACCATCTTTTTCCTTCCAATAAATACTTGTGTACCTGGATTACTGAGCCACAGCAATTCCAGGTCTCAAGCCAAGGCCTAATTTGTCAAGTCCAGTGGTCTTCTTCCTAGAGACCTTTTCCAAAAGCCTAGAGGTTTGGTTACTAGCAGGGGACAATCTATCTGCTTTGCTGATCTTGAATATCCTCAGGAACAGCTATGCGCTTGGACATAGTCAATCCACTTGGCAAGGAGAGGCCCTACCTCCTTTGGCAACCTTGTATGGACCTCAAGAACAGATGTATCCTTGGGCATGCTCAACCTACTCATGATAAAAGTCTGCCCTTTCCACTGAAAGCTATCTTCACCCTCTACAACTTCTTGGGTAGTACTTCAGGAATGACCCTCTCTTTAGCCCATCCTATTGACTGATTGGTCTACTCACACACTCTTCAGTCCTTCCCAATGGAACCTGTTTAGCCCCTTACCTGTTTAATGTACACTCTTTGGACTACTGTGTGACTACACTCACTAGGAATATCTCTTAGTCCCATCTGGTGAGGTCCTTCTAGGATTCAAAACTCGTTAGAACTTCTCACGTCACTTCCATTTGCACGTCTTGAGAGACCAACAAATCATACAAAGATTAAGGTTGTTTCTCAAACCAGTCAGACACTCTTCAAGTAACATTGGAGCAGTGCTTCACATGACTTCAAGCAGAAGAATGATTATTATAAACTATTGAGTCAGGTTCACACATACTTGGTCACCTCCTGATAGTGCAGCAGAGAGTGTCTCTAACCTGAAGTTCAAGGAAAGATGAGAACTTGGACCAGTGCTTCACATCTGTGTCCTTCCTGCAATCCAATGAAGTAAGCAACAAAAACTAGTGAGACAAGAACCCTGGAATTTACAGTAAAAAAAGGTCCTTACCTATTTCCTGCAATCTCCTCAAGTTTGAGAGAGATGGACAGATTTCTCCACACTGCAACATATCCATCCACCTGGTCCCAAGCTACAACTACTTCCAATTGCACCAAAACGTCTGAAAAACAGACTGACTAAGACAGGCAGACGAGAAGAGCCAAAAATACATGAAGCTACTTCCCTTTTGAAATTGAAGATTAAAAGAGATTATGCAAAAGAATGCCATGAACTTACGTTGCCTCCCACTTTCCCGTGTAGAAGGTGTAGTTTTTATTATCCACAATTTCACCCTCCCAAAAGGTTACCACCTGCAATCAGTTTCAATAATGCTTCAGCACATCCTGTCTGCCAACCTCTCACATGGTGTTAGAAAACAAGACAACCTTGCAATTTCTATATGTCATCTTGATCTCATTGTCAAGACCCTAGAATCACTGATCAGCTTTGACAACAGGACTGCAATGTGGAATGCAAAAGACAAGCAGCAAGCAGGAGAGAGCTGCAATAAAAAAGAAGAAGGTATGAAGCATGAACAGACAGGAGTCTCAGCAGAGGGCACATTGAGAGCCTCCATGCTGCCACACAGATATCCACGCTGCATGTCACACCCTTGCAGCCGCACATTGACTTTCCAGGCTTCATCTTTTTGCATGCTCGACACATTCTGTGTACCAGCAAATGCCTGCAGCATGAGAAGGCCACAAACTCAGGGCTTTACATAAAACCACATCCTCTACATGTTGGCACATTCTATACACACTATGTGGTGCTCTAGAAGGGAAAAAAACCGAACAATCTCATGGAAGATATGAATTCCTCCCCATTTTAGGGCAATCTTTGTTCCCAGGGACAGGAATTTCTTCAACACGGTCCATATATATATCCCCGAAAAAAAAACCACAACCTAAAAGTTGTCAGCCTGAGGAGACCAGAGAACTTAGCGAAGCAAACATGTTTTCTATTGACAGAATTTCGTAAAACAAACATCAATGCTGTGCCCAGTAAAAAGCAGAAACAAACAATTGATGCATACCTGACCAACGTTGAGAAAAGTGCAAGTCGGCGGCAGTGCCTGGCCGGGCATGGCAGGCGGCCTGATGGTGATCCTCAGGCACAGAGAGACAGACAGAGACAGAGCACGTAGCTTGATGCGCTCCTCTTCCTTACGAGCAGCAGCACGGAAAGCAATTTCCGCTTCTGGAATTGCGTTCGCTTTCTTTCTTCCCTGCTCGGAATCTGCTTCCCCTCTGCTGCAGCAAGCTTGGGGTTTGCGAGAGATGAAATCCGTGTAGCTTTGAACGGACAAGATTTAGCTGAAAGTCCGAATAAAATTGAACGAAGGGAGGAGATTTAGTCAACAAGTCGTACGTACACATTCGTTCGCGTCCGTCCGTCCGTCCGTCGTGCACGCACGACAGCCTAAAAGGTCGGGGTGGTCTTTTTTTTCTTTTTTCTTTTTTTCCCCCTTCAATTTTGTGTTATTGAAAATTTGGCGAAATCAGCAAAATTACGTGGAAATTTTTCAAGTAGAAATTTTTTAAAAAATTTTGAAAAACAAAAAATTCCCAATTTTTTGTCCAAAGAAAACTCACTGGTGTGTACACGTGTACACTTAGTTTATGCTTATTAGGTCAAAGGTGCACAGTTCGAACTTGGGTGGAAACCCTTTTTTTTTTTTTTGGGAGTTTTTTTTCATATTTTATTATTTATTGACGTACGACTGACGGACGTCGGGGATGCCTCGTTGACGATTCTCATCGCTCAACCATCCATCGTCGTCAACACGGCAATAAGCTTTAGGGCAAGCACCAGGAGCTTCCGAGAAGAAGAGAGGAGGAGACCAACACAATATTGCCGCTTCTTTGAATGCTTGCTTGCTTGCGCGGCTTCTTTGCTTGTAGTCCTTCTTTGCATTTTTACCGGAGGCTTTGTTACGCATTTTGGATTAAGGGAGTTTCGATTTTGATCACGCTTTTGAAGGAGTATACAATTTTGCAACCATGGGAGACAGTCAGTACTCGTTCTCTCTCACAACGTTCAGGTTCATTATCTTGCCCTCTCTCTCTCGCCTTCATTATCGCTTTTTTCTATGCTTCGTCCTCCTCGCTTCTGCATGCGAGCTTGAGAAAGAAGCAATTTTTTGTGTCCCTTTTGTTTCCATTGGTACATAGAAAGATTTTTTTAATTTTAAAAAAAAAATTCCCTAGGGTTTCGGTGAGCTTGGATAGTGGATCTGCTGCTGGAGAGTGTCAGGGATTGACCATATATACGTGATGTAAATCTAGCACCATGAGTAAAGCTTTTGCATGACCTGCAGATTAAGGCTGACTGACTATTGGTTGGTGATTGATATTTTGTGTATTGGATTCTTGGAATGGATGCTGCAGTCCCTCAGGGAAATTGGTGCAGATTGAGTATGCATTAACAGCTGTAAGCGCAGGCCAGACTTCTCTTGGAATCAAAGGTATTGTGTGAGAAGCTGTTGTTCACCATTCTTTCTTTCTTCTAAGGTGGCTTTTTGTCGTCAGTTTTTATGCGCAAAACGATCTGATCTTCATAGTTTGTTATGCAGCTTCCAATGGTGTTGTTATTGCAACTGAGAAGAAGTTGCCATCAATTCTTGTTGATGAAAATTCGGTATTTACCTCACCACAATTTAGGGTTTTCAAAATTGTTGCCTTGTGTTTTTTTTCCTGTTTGATTCACTACTGACATGTAGCTTTCTTCTTCAGGTGCACAAGATCCAGTTAATCACTCCTAATATTGGGGTTGCTTACAGGTCAGCTTCTGGGGTCAGGGAATGACCAAATCATGTTTGCAAAGGATTCAGTGACTTGAATGGTCTGCTCTTAATCAGCTGGCTATTTGGAACTTGATATGTTGAGAGTCATATTGCCTCTGTACTCATGAGATTAATGGCTCTTCTTCTCTATGGTTATTGCAGTGGCATGGGTCCTGATTCTCGGGTTCTGGTGCGGAAGAGCCGAAAGCAAGCGCAGCAATATAAGAGGCTCTATAATGTATGGAGTTTTCTCCTCTCCTCTCTGGATGTTCAGGATCTTGGCTTTTTATTCTCACGTTTAGATGATTTCTGTGAAGAGGTAAATGCAGTTTTTATACAGGAAAACCTGGAAAAAGTCATTTAATTTGATACTGAGCTAGGATATTAGTGATAACTTTGCAAGAGTAACTGAATACATTCCAGGCTTCCAATTTTTTTGCTGTAAGATGCCCATCTTATGCGAAGAGTGAATTATGGCTGAGTCTTCCCATTGCTCCCATGTTTGTGAGTGAAACTCAGGATTCAGATTCTTTTGAAACCCATTGTTTGCCTGAAATCTGAGAAGATCATTATACATGTATGTACACCCACTGTCTGGCACTGATGATGTCAGTGGGGAGTTATGGCAGCTACTCACTCCCATTCATTGTGAAGGTGATAAACTTTGTGAGTGGTACTCACAAGTTTATGACTCCACTCATTTGTTTTCTTTGTTTTGGTTTAGCTAGAACCAACAACACTTGCATTCAAAGTGTTACTGTGGAGTTTTCTCTGCAATCTCATATATCATTTTGAGGTGACTGTACTTGCAACATGGTCACAGCAGTGAAGAGAGTTATAGCACTGTAGGATAGTCATCAATTGGCCAGGTATCTGGGATTGTGGATCAAGACCTGATTAAGATGTAAGGTCTCCAGGTTTTGACTTGAGGGCTTGCTGAGTGCAGGAACCGATTCCTCTGTCTCAGTTGGTGAGAGAAACAGCTGTCGTGATGCAAGAGTTTACACAGTCTGGGTATGTCCTGATATTCCTTGCAATTTACTAGTCAATACAAATTATTTGGCCTACTTGTCTTGAATGAGGAGTTTTCAGGTCAAGAAATGGACAGTGTCACTACCTGGAACATGATTACAAGTCAGCTGGCTGTGAATGTGCAGAGGAGTGAGACCTTTTGGTGTATCACTGTTAGTGGCTGGCTTTGATGATAATGGACCACAACTTTATCAGGTGCAGTCATTCCTCAAGCTTTTGAATTGTGACATAGAATATGCATTAGAATTATTTGCTCAACCATGAGCTTGGAGACAGTGAAATTCTGTTTCTTCACATAGTTTCAAAGCTTGACCACTGGTACATGGTACCACGTGTTAAACCTGTGTGATCATGCTGTAGGTGGACCCCTCAGGTTCTTACTTCTCATGGAAGGCATCAGCAATTGGCAAGAATGTTTCCAATGCCAAGACCTTCCTAGAGAAGAGGTTGGTGTTTGTCCTCTATTCTTCAAGCATGCCCTTGATCTGGCCATATCTGTTTGCCTCACTATGCTCTTCCACTTTGGGGATCAAGGAATAGCTAATGGTCTCTTCACATGGATATGGTTGGATGCCTAGATATACTGATGATATGGAGCTGGAAGATGCAATCCACACGGCCATTCTTACTTTGAAAGAAGGGTAATCAATGTCTCTGCTATTGTGTGCTGATGCTTTGCCTTCTTATTTGAAATGTTTCAGCCCTCTCAATGGTGATGGCATCACAGTTCTTATTAAAACTTTGGGTTTGCCAGATTTGAGGGCCAAATATCAGGCAAGAACATTGAGATTGGGATTGTTGACGCAAGTCGTAAATTTAGGTTAGTTGCAACTCCTCCCCCTTTCCTCTTCCTCCTGCACATTTTTCATTCCTATGAAGAAATTTTGATATATTCACTCATGCCAACTGTTATTTGATCTGGATGGAGAGTCCCAGGAAGTGGAATAATTGTGTCAGCCTTAAGAGTCCTGCACAATGTGGGGCACAAAGATGTGCACTGATTGAATTGTCTGCCATTGACTGTTCTACAATGTGTTCCCTGCAGAGTCTTGACACCAGCAGAAGTCGATGATTATCTTGCTGAAGTGGAGTAAATGCAGTACTCTGTTTCTTCATTATTAAAGGCAAGCAAACATGCCTAGCATTGCGAAGATGGTTGCTCATGAAATTTAGTAACTGTTTGATCCAGTGTTTTTGCTTTGAGGGCATGCTGTTGGCAGGAGGTTTCATCAATGTTGCACGAATTGTTTACACTTAAAAAGTTCATTTGACAGGGCAATCCTTTTTGGTTGAAATATCTTATACAAGCTTGATGCACACAAATGTTCTTCTAGTGTGCAATGCAATTTTTTTTCATATTCAGGTTGGCATATTATAGCACCAAGGTTATGGGTTAAGCCCTGACTGCCATGGCGCCCTGATCAATGTTCCAAATGGCCATGTTTCAGTTAAAGTGACTACATGGTTTCAGCCAAATGCCTGTGTCAAATGCTGATATCATGTCATACAAGAAATTCTCCAAACACAGTGAGATCAACCTGTATTGTGTTCCCTCTCATTTTTGACTTCTGGCCACCCCGAATCACACCTTCTGTGCTTCTGTATGCTCGGGAATTTGTGAAGCTGTATATCCTTTCCAGAAATTTCACTTAACAATGAGCACTTTTCCTGCATGTAGGGCTCTAGGTCAATTTGTAGTTGCAGTTTCCAGGACAGTGAACACCAAACCAAAGTATGCTTTTTGCAGTTATCAAAACAATCTTATTATTTACAAGGGCTCAAGTTGTCATGTCTTTTGGGGCTTGTAAGAGCATCTCTACCATGTCCCCTATTTGGGCATCTACTAGTGTGCCATATCCATCATAGAATGTCAGTTGTGTTCCCCATTCCAATTTCCTGCTTGTAAAAGCACAAAAACTTGCACAGTATGAGTGAGAGATTGCTTAAATGTTGTCATCTTGGCCAATTATTATTACTACTGATCAATCAAAAGAAGTCAATTTTCTGAACATTTTGGAGAGCACGGTATCTTGTGCACACTTTTCGTTTTGGCACATTTTTCCAAATTCAACCTCTGGAAATTTGTATTTCAATTGTCTCTGGCAGAGAGCCAGATAACATGCATGATACCTTTGCAGCTTTGACCCTAATTATATTTTTTTCAGAAATGTTATGGACCCTAACTGCTTTAAATGGTTTTTTAATTTAGTCTTGGCCAAACAAACATGTTTGGCATAGTTTTTCCCACCCATCAACACCTTACATTTCCACTTATTGTACCACTAGTTGGGACAACCATGTCAATGCAAGGGGGGTGATGTTGTAATAACACAAGGTGCATATCCTTGGCATATATGGGATCATGAATATCAAAAAGGGTTTATGGGTATTGAGATGGAAATTAGTGATGGGGGATGTCGAGATAATGTGGTATCTCCTAGTATTACATAACAATTATAGGTTGCACTCTAAGACTTGGGCCATGGGATAGTCTATTGTTCTAGTCAAAAGTATTGTTGGTTACAAGCACATGGGAACTCAATATTGGTCTAGCAGTTATGCGCATCTCCATGGATATCACATGATTATGTTGGACATTTTGCTGCAACTTTAAAAAATTGAATCAATTAAAAGGATAAAAGGTTGAAATCGTATTGGAGGATGATAATTCAATTTTCAAAAAACTTTTACAAGCTTAGTGAGGCGAACATAGCTTTAATTTAGGTTCAATTAGTAGAGTTACTAGATGTGGGTTTGGTGAAAGTGTTTAAGAGTGAATATGCTTCTACAACAATGATGTTAACTACGAAAATATTTTTGACAATTAAATTGATCATCACATGTATGGGGATTGTCATTTGGTGAATAAATGAACTTGTTTGAACAAATACGCCATGCCTCTACTAGAGGAGGTTAAGATAAGTCAAGGTTTGTAGTACCTTGGAGTTGCAATCTAGTTATCATTAGTTACCATTGAAGGAGGTGTGTTTAAATATGATAGGAAAATCTTTGGAGTGCTATTGAATGAATGAAGTGAAATATAATTTCGAAAAATTAAACATTGGATGTTATGCAAGTTAGAAGATGGACATCCCAACAAGTTGAATATGAAAATCAAGTTAAAATGAAAACTATGAAAATCAATATTTGAGCAATTTGAAGTTTTAAAAAGATAGGGGATGAATGAAGGTCACAAAAATAAGAATATATAAGCCATAATGAATGATGTTGATTAGAGAAGATGAAAAATCCAAAAAAGTTGAATCCCAATGGATGGAACAAAAACCATTGAAAATAAGATTGAGAAAAGTCAAATTTTGGAAAGACAATAGAGATATCCACAAAGTAACCCTACAAAGTTGGGCCCTCCTTTGACCCCCAAACCCCTATTTGAACTTCAAACATTGGAAGTGAGAAATTTTATTGAATATGAGTACAAAATGTTGGAACTTATTATTGTAATATTTAATGCACTGGATTTGAGAGTAACTAAAGTAACAATATACACAATAGCAATGAAGATGCTTAAGAAAAACAAGAGGGGATGAAACTCAAATTATCATTGACTTCAGTAGTAATTTGAATCTCATTCCCCATTTAATATCAGTGCACATTTCTATTGTTAAAAAAAAAATCCCAACCCTATTTATGATCAAACTTTAGGTATTGTGTTGCATTTCCTTTACTTTGCAGATATTTTTAATGACTGAAACAAAGTTTGAAAAACATCAAATTTGGGAATTTAAAATCCAACAAAGACAACAAATGAAATCGAAACCAAGAAAAATAATTCTGGTAAGTTGAATTTTGGAAAAAGATGATGGAGGAACAAAAACAAAGATTATGGCCACAGAGAACCAGCACCCACCAGTGCACCATCCACTGGATGCCTGTTATGACTCAGTTGTGGATGATCCTCAACTGGGTTACTACCCGGTTTCATCTTGGTAACCCAGTCTATAAGAAGTAGGTCTAACATATAGACAGGTAGGTAACAAAATAGGGGACTACTAGGGAAGTAGATAGTTTACTTATAGTAGGTAACAACCTCCTGAATTTTGTACTACCTGCATTGGAGACTGGTATTGTACTTAATTTAGGGTTGGATTACATTTCAGTAGTTGGGTAATTGCCCCAGACTCTAAAATCGTGTTGTTTACATTAGATAGTTTCACTTCACAACCCAAACAAATGGCAGTGGATGAAAAATTCACATGGAATCCTACATGACCAAAGTGGATAATGTCAGGCTGGGACTCTAGGGGAAATTATTTTCAGGCCTACCTCAAGGAGGTGCGCCTGATGGAATTATCAGCAAGCTGAGGCAGTCCATGGCAAACCTAAGAATCAGAGCTGCAAGTGAGGTCAAAATTTCATATTGTCTCATGTCAATACTAACTTTCAGTCAAGTTTCCTGAACTGGGTGGATACTGAAATTATGTACCAGGGTTTTTCCAAAGAATCATGTGCGTTCCTGTACACAATTTTGTTCACTATTCAAACATTCAAGAGTAAACCCTAAAAAATGAGAATGATCTACAATTTTTTCCAAAAAAGAACAATTGGTAACTCTTTTCACGCTCTTTAAACCCTAAACCCCACCTGCCTCCTTTCAGTAATGCTACATGTAATTCATAGTCTCAAACCATCTACAAGAGATGTCTTAGAAACTCCACAAAGGCTTATGCCATGCATTGTTGGTTCAGCTGCTCCTTTCCACATTGTTCAGTGTTCTGGTGCAAAATGTAGTCACATGGAAAAACTGTGACCCACACCCACAACCTTTGTGAATTCTGAGCTTTCTAAGGCATGCAGTGTCTTTGCTTCCCTCCATCATCTAAGCATGACATTTCGTAGATTTCATTCAAATGGGTTTGCAATGACTGCACCTTGGAATGCTCAATAATTTTTCTTGAGATGGATCTGGAACTGAATCTCCTCCCTTGTGAAAGCAGGAACTAGAGGGAAGAAGATTGAGTCCTCAAATCCAATGTCTTTCTTGAATCTCCTGGCTTCCACTTCCATAGCCTCCTCCTCCTCCTGCAGAGGTGTCACTGGACTTGCAAGTGTGATCAGAGCTGTAGTCATCAAGCTCTTGGATTCCTTCTCCATCTCCTACTGGACCATGATCATGACATGTAACTGTTTTTTTGTCATCTCCATTTTCTTCATCATCGCTGTCCAAACTGTTGTAAACACTGCTCAGTTGCTCAACAACCTCATCCATCAAAGGCCGTTGGTCAGGAGAAGAATTTGTACATCGGATAGCAAGATGAAGAACTTTGAGCATCGAGTAATTTTCCAACCCTGATTTCCTGAGGCGAATATCAAACAGATCAGCAGAGCGCTGCTGCTGCTGCTCCTTCAAGCGAGCTTTAACCCAACTTATGAGGTCAAAGTTCTTCCCCTTGGAAGGATCTTTCCCTGTCAAAAGCTCCAGCAAAAACACTCCGAAGCCATAGACATCACACTTCACAGTGAGCTTCAGAGATTTCCAGTACTCAGGAGCTATGTAGGCTCTTGTGCCTGCCAGCAAACTTGTAACATGTGTCTTGGAAGAATCAACAATCCTTGCGAGACCAAAATCACACAGCTTTGCCTCAAAATTGCTGTCTAGAAGAATATTGCTGGCCTTGACATCTCGATGTATGATTCTTGGGTTACAATTATGCAGATGAGCTAACCCTCGTGCCACTCCTAATGCAATCTTGAGCCTGGTTTGCCAATCCAAGCAAGTGTTTCTCTTGTCCCTGATGTACTTGTTCAAGCTCCCATTCTTGCAGTACTCATAGACGAGCAGTTTCTCCCCAGATTCCTTTGCTCTGCAATAGCCAAGCAAACATACGAGATTTGGGTGCTTTACTTTGCCTATGGTTTCAATCTCTAATCTGAATTCTCTATCCCCTCGCTTGCCTCTTCCGTCTAATTTCTTCACGGCCACCACTTTGCCGTCCGGAAGCAATGCCTTGTAAACCTGAGCAACAAACAACAAACACACCGCCCAAAATTCAGTACCCCAAACCCTAAACCTTGGGAGATGGGACTTGAGAGAGAAATGCCTTGGGAGCTCATTGACTTACGACTTGCGCAGGAGACGAAGGGCATTGTTTGCACGACCTGGATGTTTTGTATCCGGGTGTGAGAGGCTTCACATGCGAGAGAGAACTGTACTCAAAGGGTTTTAGGGTTTAGGGCTGCTGATGACCCATATATATGTGTGTGTGTACCTTGGCATAACCCCCGACGCCGATCCGGTTCTTCCGGCTGAATCCGTCAGTTGCAAGTCTGAGTTCCTCGTACCTGAACGCGAGGTTGGATTTGAGAAGCGGCGGCTGCTGGGTGGGGGCGACGGCCAGCAGCGTCGTGGTGTCGGAACTGGGTTGTGGAATCCCAGAAGAAGAAGAAGCAGCAGCGGAAGGTACCGCGTCAAACAGTTTCCTCCATCTCGTAAAACAACCCCAAAAGAACGCGCAGATCTTCGCACCCCAGTAAAGAGCCAGTGAGAGAGCACAAGCCGCCACCAGAAACAGAGATGGCAAAGCTACAAATCCCACATCTGCACTAACTGCCGCCGCCGCTAATTCTTCCAATCGTTTACTGAAAACAGAGTCGATGTCCAGTTCATAATCATCAGCTCGGAACCAACTTCCATGAGTTCTCATCCCTCACTATGTTCCAGTACATCGCTTACCAAACCAACACCCAAATCTCCTCTTCAGGCTCTCTCTCTCTCTCTCTCTCTCTCTCTCTCTCTGCAAACATGAATGTCAATCCAGCAGCTGTAAGTCAGATTCGTTTGTGGGTCGAAACAAAACCACCCATCTGTGCCATCTGTGTTGTACACACAGAATGCACAGAAAAATTCTGTGTGTACAATTAGATTGAGTGCTTGAAGAGGAATTCAGTAAAAAAAAAAAAAATTTATATGCACCCTCTGAAATGCGCAGCCAAGTCTACAGTTGTCACTCACACAATTGATTTGATTTCAAGTTCAAATCAAAAAATCTACTGCACAGCCATACACAAATGTGACATGTCAATTTTGGGTTTCTTGCCTGCCTACTAAGGCAAGGATCTTGTGTTGAGATTCATTATAGAGTATTGTAGCTTAATGGATTTTGGCCCCCTAAGGTAATAATAATAATAGGTCTATTTTTTTGTATGAGGATTTCTGGAAGATGATATATTTTGACTTGTGTTGAAACTTGAGATTAGTTACAGAGTTATAATAATATCTTGAAGGATTTTGGTTTCTTGTGGAGGGATTTTTTGAAGATTAGGTATATTTTTGCATGGTGAAATGGGGGGAGTTGTTTTTTGTTTTTCTTCCTTGTTCAAGCTATGCCCTTGCCATTAGCCTACGCCAAAAATGGTGACAAACAGTTTTGGAAACCAAAAATACATGCAGCCAATGGGAAGAAGGCTCAGCATGCACTCATCTCATGATGGGCCCTGTTTTTTCTTTTCGGGGGTTGGGTCAGGGGAGTATTTTTGTTTTGTTTTTCTTCTTTGTTCCCATCATGTTCTCATCATGTTCCCATCACGTACATAGACTGGACACTGAAGCCCACTTTACACTAGGAGTCAGGGCTGGAAAAACTAGGGCCAACTTGAACCATTTTTGGCTTGTGTTTGGCCCCAAGTTCTACTAAATGCAAGAACATTGATTTTAGGATATTAATAAGTGCTGGAATATTGGCCCCAAGGGTTGCAAATTGCCTTTCCAAATTCGATGGTATCCTTTTTTTCAGCCTTAAGGCCAATACAAGGCTATAAGGTTCAGCATTTATTAGTAACTTGGGGCAGATTGAAAAGATTTGTTCTATTTCACCCTTGATTCCTAGTTTAAAACTCTTTGGGCTGATTTCAACTTTTGCACAAATAGGAATACTTGATTTGAGTTGAACTTTGGCCTTAGAAACAAGCAAAGACTGAAGGACTTTCCAAGGGGTCCTGGAATGTGTATAGAATATTAAAGTTTATTTTTTATGAAAATATTGGTGTGTGTCTATCTGAGTCCTTTATATGTACCTACCCTTCCTCTCTATGCACCAGCTTATGCATGGCTGGTGCTAATTAACAACTACATTGCCCATCCAGATGAAGGTCCTCCACAAGCCTTTTGGTTTCACTGAGTTCCCAATTTTTGGTTCTCATCTGTTCAGTCCCACAAGAGCCTTTTTGGTTCACTTCATTGGCAATGTCTCTTCCTTGCTGCAAGGAATGGACATTGTGACTGCAGTAAACCAAAAAGACTCCAATTAATGATAGATATCGGTTTTTTAAAGACAATATGTTACAAACAAGGCAACTATGGGGGCCAATAGGACAATATTAAAAGCTTGTCTGTAATCAAGAAGTCCTCGGATCAAAGCCAGGTGCTCATGTGAAACAATACATTGCATTATTGGCCATGGTGTGAGACTCTGGAGATGGGTACCAACAACATGTATTGCGAAAAAAAACCACCAAAAAAATTCTGAAGGCATGCAAACAAAATAATCAATCTCAATTGTATTTTAGTAAAGTTTCTTTACAAGTTACTGACTTGCTTGGTGTAGGGTAAAGTCCAAGACTGTGGGCTTTGCCAAGTATAAAGATCTGCTCAAACTTTTTTAATAAATTTCCTTGATACCCATACCTGCCATGGGACAGGGAAAGCCACCATGGGAACAGGGGCATTCTTGAGCATGGAATAAGGGGCCTGGGATGTTGTTCTTGAATATGGAATAGGGTCAAGGTTATTCTTGGATATAGGAAGGGGCTGAGGGGGCCATGCTCAAGAACAACATAAACCCTCACTCCCCATGCTCAAAAACAACATACCTGTGCAATGTCAAGGGCCATACACTTACCATAGCCTCGCCTCAAGGAACATTCTATTAGCATAGGGTAGATTTTGTTAGCATTCTCATTTTTTTCCAAGAGCCCTAGCATAAGGTTTTTCATTATGAGTTGGGGTGTTTGATTCCTAGCAACAGTTTTTCATTTTGAGCACAAGCTTGGACCAATGCAAGTTGAGCATAGGGTACATGACATGCCCTTTCGTGCGAGACCAAAAGTGGCTTTGCCCAATCAGGGCCCATGAATGGACCACCATGGGGTGGCCCCCATGTCGGCAAGGGTGCTACAACTTGATTGCCAATTTGGGTTCAACTCCTAGTGCAATAAGTCATTGCCTAGCACAAAGGTGTGCCAAAATGGGTGGAGGGCTGAAAAGTGGTTTAAGGCCTTGCTAAAATGAGTCTAAGTGTTGGACTTGCAATTGGGTTGCCACATGGAGTTAGGGACTCTGGGCAATGAAACCTTGAACCATTTGGGAAGTTTGCATCTAAGTTGACTATTTCTCACCAAAGGAGTAAAGGAAAAGCTTGTGTTACAAAATTAGTTTAAGATTAGGGTCTTGGATGGGGGACTTATCGACATGTGATTTGGCTGGTGTGTAGGTGAATTGGAATTGTTTTAGGAGGCCAAGGAATGCAAGGACATGTTGAGGGCAAAAGATAGTATCAAAATCAAACTCCAAATGACTTGGAAAGACAGAAAACAAGATGGAAGCGGTGACAAAACGAGTGTGGCCAACAAACCCAAGCCCAGATGGAAATCCAAATTTAAGAAAAGGAATGAGGCCAAGGAGGCCAAAGTTCTGAAGTTTGCTAAAATGTGGAAGGAAATGTGAGGTGAAGAGTTACATTCCAATGATGTCGAAAGCATACATGTTTTCATTGTAGGAAAAGGATCTCCCCAAAAAAAAAAAAAAAAAAAGAAAAAACAAAAAAGTTGTCGTCGCCTTATTCGCCGAACAGCAACAAAAAAAAAAAAAAAGAAGAAAA
>Ga0116231_10001175_pt1 | contig 52477 bp, 30 predicted proteins | sample S1TSphgellanicum_2_FD_89695 | JGI IMG/M metagenome (GOLD analysis project Ga0116231, IMG submission 89695) | Host-associated microbial communities from peat moss isolated from Minnesota, USA - S1T2_Fd - Sphagnum magellanicum MG | ecosystem: Host-associated > Plants > Peat moss > Unclassified...
CCCCACACTTATATTTACCCATTCACCTGGTTATGTCTGTTTTCCCCCACTTTGGTTTTTAGGGATGATTTTTTTGGGGGGTTTTTTTTTTTTTTTTTTTTTTCAATTTTGTGATGTATCAAAAGTGGGCAATTGTCCATAAGATGATTTAGCCACATTTGGCTACAGACTAGATATGAAAGTAGAAAAACAAAACAGAATCTTTCTATATTCTTGGCTACCTACTGGAACTTATCATAAAAATCTGGCAATCTAGAAACTCTTTTTTTTTTTTTTTCGAAATCTGGCGAATTTGAGCCTTTTTTTTTTCCCATGCAAAATCCTTTGTGTAGGTCGAAATCATATTTTTTAGGTGGAAATTTGGTTAAATTTCGGCCCAACAATGAAACATTGGTACTACTGGAGACAGGTAGTAGACAACCGAAAAATAAATAAATAAATAAATAAATAAAATATTAGCCTTAACTTTGGAGTATCAATGTCATTCTGGCATTTTAATTTTTTAACACATAAGAAAATCTAGCTCTACCTTTAATTCAGATCTAGATCTTTTCATAGAATTTTAAAGCCTAGCTGTGAAGGAACATATTCACCCCCAAACTGTTACCAATCCACCGTCAAATGCTAAAGATCCTGAGATTTGAATTTTGGGTGGGGGCCAAAAGCCAACTCAGGCGCCTATAATTTGGTTTGGTGTTAATACTGGGTTTCTTTTTCTAGTGATTTCTATTCCTCTCCTTGCTTAAATACCCAATACACTTGGGATCACCATGTGCCAACTTGATGGCAATCAATCCCCATTAAAGGGAAAGCACTCAAAGAAATTCCCTAGTGTGTTTGGAGGGCACCTTAAATATGTGGACATTCCTCCTAGAAAGTGGAGGGATATTATGTATCTAGTCCTTCATGAAGTGTGAGGGATCTTGGGACTTAAGCATGGGACCTATCCTACACCTATAACAAGTTGGAGGTATCTTACACTTGCTTCTAGGCATAAGATCCCTTCCACTCTTAAGGAGTAGGATTGAATATGTCTCCCCTTACTATGCTTTGTGACTTATGTATGTTTAGATTCATGGTAGGTAGGGGTAAAACCTGAAGATAGGGGACATTCCCAAAATATGGGCCCCAATTCAACTATTGACTTATCCTAGGGCCCTTCTTTTGGGAATGTCCCAACCTAGGGGCTTTTATGGAATGCTCTTCGGTAGAAAATCTCTGCCCCTATTACACCTTGTGATTTATGTAGATTTAAGATTCATAATAGGGCTAAAGCCAGCAGGTGGGGAACATTCCCACAATGTCGACCCAGATTCAGCTATCACCTACACCTCATCCTAGGCCTCTTATTTTGTGAATGCCTCAACCTAAGGGTTTTTATGGAATGCAAAAAATAAATAAATAATATTAATTAATTAATTAATTAAAAAAGTAACTATTCAGGACATGATTCAAAGAGTAGGCTATAGTGGCCAACCTTAGGCCAAGAAGCCAAAAATGATTTCAACCCTAGGTCACAATGCTTAAAAATATATTAACTTTAGGACAAAATGCATTAACCAAAACAAGTGTTGGCTCAAGATAAAACTTCTTGGCTTAAGGTCTAACCCTAGACCAAAACACGTTGACCTTCAACTCATTGCCTAGGTTTTTTTCACATTTGGGCTCAAAAAGTGTAAAAATATGATTAGGTAACTTGTTTTTGACATTTTGAAAAGTTCACATCTTGCATTAGTTAAATTTTTTTCAATTATGATCATTGTCAAATTATAAATTTTATATTATTCAATCATTTTTAATAAATAAATTGATAAATAAATTGATAAATTTCACTAAACATATGATTGGTCAAAAATTTCATGTGATAGCTTGTATATTTCAATGGATTTTTAATTTTTTTTAATGAAAATCTTAGCAATTAAAATTTTAAATTGAACTTTCTTGCATTGGGAAGATTTCAATGCATTTAATTTTTTAAAATTTCTCATTTGATGGCGTTTCATTTTTTTGATTTCTATTTTGACATTATTATGAATTTTTTTTTGAATTCACAAGTTTTATATTTTGCATGACAAATGCAATGTCACCATTTCAAAAGTTCATCATGTGAATCCTTTTTAGAAAAAGCTCATTCATAATTTTCAATATGTTTTTACATTTTAAGTTCATTTACAATTTAAAAACTACGAATATGATAGTCCAAATAGTCTCCCTAAATGCACATTCACTTTCAAGACATTTGGCTTTATGTGTTTGCAACACATTTGGCTTAGGGTGTTCACATGACTTTTGGCCTATTGCTTAGGATTTTCAGTTTAAACTGCTCATGAGACCAAGTTTGGTCTAATATGTTTGTAAGACACTTGGCTTCAGGTGTTTTCTTGTTGCACAAAAAATATGCCCCAAAGAAAAAATTGATGGTCTTCATACTGAAATAGTGCCCACAAAAAGAAATATATATATATTAATTAAGATGACAAAATATTATAAGTTGAAAAATGAAAAGATGCTCACATCATCTGAGTCCTCTTTCACAACACTTCTTCTTTCACTCTTCTAACTCAAAAAACTTAGTTTCAAGATCATTTGGGGGCAAAGCTCCTTAAGAAATCCTGATCAACTTGGATATTGGAACTATGATTCGAAACCAAAGAGAACAAAAATTTGAACAAGGGTTTCAAATCTCAACAAAGCCTTACATTGCAAATGGAGTGTTTGGGCTAGCTAGGACACGATTCAAGAAATTTGTTAACCCTAGGTCAAAATGTTTAAAATATTCCCACCCGAGGCCAAAATGTCCCAAAATATCCCAACCTTGCTAAAATGCCCAAAAGTATTCAAACCTAAAGCCAAAAACATGCTTGGTCTTGGAATAGAATTTTGTGGTGTAGAGTCTGACAACTTGGGCTTAAAAAACAAACCATGGTTTCAAGGTCCTAACATCCCTAGGCCCCCATGTCTTACGCTTTCAAACCATCATGTTTAGGCTCTCAAGCTTGCCCTAATGTTGTAGATTCTTAAAACTTCAACTCCTAGTCCCTTGAACCCTAATGTCAAGTAAGCTTCTACATGCATTTAGTCTTAACCTTTCAAATTCTCATGTCCTTGGCCTTCAAGCCTAAGATCCTAGGCTTTTTACAATTGTGAAATCCTAGCACTTCAAGTTGAAGGCATAGGGACAGGCCCACTTGTTGCATTTTTACATGTATGTCTTAAGGTTCAACCCAAAGTGTCTTCAGACAAATGCATCTGCCAAGGCCACAAGAAGCAAGTCCTGCTCTTTATTAATTGAGTTGGTAAACTGCCAAAACAATAGGCCTGTAAAATACATTAACACCCAACCTTAAACTATTTCCTTGGGCCTGTGAAGATCCAAGTGTGAAAATCCTAGAAACTCTCAATGCCCAACGGCCAACTGTGGGCCCTTGAATGTCCACTGCCTCTGGTAGCATGTGACTTTGCCTTTCTCAGCTACTCATCACATTAATGTGATTTTCACCAACTCCAAATGACGTCCTTTGGAGAGACTAGAGACTAATCCTTCTCTCAACTAGGCTAACACTTTAACCCAGTTCATTTGCACAACTCTGAAAGTCCAACTGCTCTCTAAACCTTGTACAAGCAGCACCTGTGCTTTACATTACTTTTGTAAAGCACTTGGAGAAATTTCGGAAGCATATTTGAAGGCCACACCATAGCCATAAACAGCCCTCCAGTAAAGAGGACGGATCTTATGCCTACTCCACTTAATAGTGAGAGAGCCTACTTCCAAGCATAATAATCCTTCCCTTCTTATGCCTCATGATCTAACAATGTTTAGGTTCATAATTATGTTTGTCTTGTGCTTTCCAATGGGTAAAGCCCACACGAGTGAGCAACATACCTAAACTTGGGGTTGGACTCAACTACCACCTTGTAGTAAAATAGTCGGTTAGAATTTTTAGTCTAAATGGAGGCCACCATAAATCCAGGAATATAGCCTCTTTAAAAGAGGATGCAGGTTACACCTATTTAATAGGTGTAATGCCATGATGCACTTGGGCCCCTTGTTTTGGGAATGCTTCCCCCCCAAATACATTTAACCATATTCAGATTACTGCTAATAGCCTACCTTGACCTTCAAAGTTCAAAGTTCAAAGTTCAAACCAAATTAGCTTGGATGGCATCCTTTGGAACACTTATAGATTTGATGTGGCAACATTTTGAAACGCTTTCCGTGACATACACTAATTAACTTGAACATGATTAGATTGGCCAATTTTGTTTGCCATCATTCGATCACATGTCTCCCACCCATCACCTTGAACATGATTATATTTGCCAATTTTCTTTGATTTCATTGAATTGCGTGCGTGCGTGTGTGTGTGTGTGTGTGTGTGTGTGTGTGTGTGTGTGTTTTTGGACCCATTAACTTTGGAAGTGGTTAGATTTGTTGATTTTCTTTGCCATCATTGAATCATCTCCCACCCATGAAATTGGTAACATGATTAGACTTGTTAATTTTCTTTTGCCATCATCAAATCACGTGTCTCCAGCCCATCAATGTGAAATCATCAGATTTGTGAAATTTCTTTGCCATCATCAAATCACGTGTCTCCAACCCATCAATGTGAAATCATCAGATTTGTTAAATTTCTTTGCCATCATCAAATCACGTGTCTCGGACCCATCGACTTGAACATGATTAGAATTTGTTTCTGATTTTCTTTGCCATCATTGAATCACTACTCAAGTCTACTCCCACCCATTGACTCCAACATGTCTCATATAAAAACTAAATTAACATGCATTAAGGGGCAAACTCCATGAGGAGAAGTAATTGTTGTATTAACCTAAAGGTGTTATTAGGTGGTGTTGACAATGGAGAAAGACAAATATGTTTTCTAGGCTTTAAGAACTTTCTCATATACTTATTCTTTGCCCACAAAGTATGTTTAGACCTTTGTCTAGTATCCTGAGTTATTATGTATGACAAATGATTTGCCTCCACAACATTGGTAATTCAATTGACACAAAAGGCTTCAACTTTGATGAATCCCTATGCCACAATTCTACTTGGTTAATAAATACTGTAGTGTGCGGGCAGCTTCAGCATGTATCTGCCAAATAAATAATAAAACTTGAAGTTTACATTTCCAAAATTAAAATATTCATGAATATTCCAAAACATTCTTCATTTTCATTCACAAATAGTTTTTCTGTGAGACGAGTAAATTTTTGAAAATTTCAGCTTTTTTTAAAATAGTATAATTTTTGCTGAAGCTGCCAAGGTACAATGGTATATACAGAACCCAACTACTTGAACCTAGAATAGGAAGATGATAATTTGAAGATCTATTTTGCCTTAACCAATATTTATCTGAATTTCTTACTGCCCATATTTTACCTTTTACTTGTTCAGTATATTAAGAAAACTTTGGAATCTACATGTACTGAACTAGTATACTATTTTTATATTAAACTAACCTGAAGAGTTGGGCCCTGCCATCTTATCCCTATTCAACAAGATAAGATGAATGAATTTCAAAATTCTCACACAATGGCATGTGGAAATTATCATCTTGTGTACCCATGTTCATATATTCATAAAAAATGCAATTATTTTTTATCACTTGTTGTCTACAACTAAAAGTGTTGTTTACAATTATTTTGTAACATGATAAGTTGAAAAACACAATTTTTCTTCTAATGTTGCTAACATTTTAAAAGCATGTATGTAAATGTTTCAATGCAAATGAATCCGGCTTATGGATTGTAGTATATTACATTGATTTTGAAACAAAAACTTGGTAATGTTATATAGTCCATTTTTAGAATTTAAAAAATATATCTTTAGAAAAGTAACACAAAGTAAATCCATACACACATGGGCATTGGTAATCACTAATTTATTCATCATTACAAGACAATAATTTCATTGTTTCAAAATATGTGATCAATTTATAATAAAGGGACCAAATTATAACCCATTTATATGATCTTGATCAAACAAATTTGAGCATAAAATATTTCAATTGATAAATTTTTGTGTCATAAAATAACAACTTTTGATAATTATGATTTTAATTCATTTTGTCCATCCCTCTTGTATGAAACAATTGAAGACTATGTAGTCAAAATAACTAAATATGTAATCAAAATGGAAGTTGTAAAATGGGTGTAATTGCATTAATAGGGGTCATAACAAATGTAAGCATTATTTGGTTTTCATGTTTATTCTCAAAAAAATTATTAATGTTGTAAGTTTTTAATGTGTAAACATAATAATTTTTTAATATATTATATTTTCAATATGTGCCATGATTTGGAATGAATCTAATGAAAATAAAACATTCATAAGCATTCACCAAGCATTGTAATTAATGTTTTTAAAAACATTATGAGAACTCCTATGATTATGAAGACTCTTATTGTTAGTGAGATTTTCAAAACATAACATATTCTGGGTAATTTTTTTTACCTAACAATTTATGTAACATTTTTATTAGATCATGAGAATTCTTTAAAGAATTTTTTCATCTTAAAAATAAAATATTTTTAAAAATGTTCCAAAATAAGCACCCACCAAAAGTGACAAGGTTAACTCCTAATAGTGTGAATGCACCCAAACCCAACATGGAAGTTGGAAAACCATAGTTGTTTCACCCAGTTGAAAACATCACTTCTTCTTGTTGTAGTCAACATTATAAATTCACCATAAATTTGGTGAAAATCCAATACTTTGCTTGTAAATTGAGACTGATGAAATATTTTGCATTGCAAGGACCTTAACAAGTTTGAGGCATTAGAAACTCAAAATACAGAACCTTGATAGTTTGGTCACTATTTGCAAAAATTGGTCATTGAGTTGAGCATTTTTTTTACATTCATGTGAGTTTTGTGTTCTGTCAAATGAAACGCCCGAGCTTTTTATATGAGCATTGCATAATTCCTATCCTTGTGTAATTGTCAATATGCTACAATGGCGACATGAATTCAGCATTTTGTGAAGTCTGTTGTAATGGCAACAAAGAGGGCAACTTTTAAGTCTATTGCAACACTACATGACTTGAGTATTTCGTTATGTCTATTGCAATGGCTACAAAAAAATTACAATTTATTAAGTCTTCATAGTGGATACATGAGTTGAGGATTTTGTTAAGTCTGTTGCAGTGGGTACAAAGACTGTAAATTTTAACTTTGCTGTAGTGGCCGCATGAATTGGGCATTTTGTTATGTTTATTTGCAGTGGTTAGAAAGAGAGCAACAAAAAAGCTTTCAAATAGGTAAAAAACCGTCAACTAAAATAATTACTTTTTTCAATAAAAGTGGTTCAATAGTCCCATTTTCTATTTTTCACAATTCCAATACTTAATGTTAACAATCAATGCAACAATCAATCATCATTGTTAAATATTTTAATTCTGAACGACATAATATGTTCAAAAATAATAAATCACAAAATTTACTACCAATCTTGATTTCAAAAAATAGAATAATTATTTGGCACCTGAATGCCAAACCAGATAAGATGCTACATTAGACTTGAAACCTTTGATTAATAAATGTTAAAATATTGAAAAATGCTACCAATTAATTTACATTATTGTCACCCCTTGGTTGATAGCTGTAATTAAAATGTTGAGTGGGAATGTTTGTATTCCTGAATAAAGTCAGGAAACTGTTGAAAATAACACCATTTAAATGATAATTAAATGTTTTTACACTTTACAACTATCAATTTTTACACTATACATCACATGTATCTATCAAGGAAGGTGGTTAGTTTGTTTGTGAGGTTGAGATCTCCCAAACCACAAGCCCCTGCCATGCTCTTGGTATCATCCGAAAGCCCTTGATGAGTGGATCTCTGGGAGCTATTTTGTAATTTTCAGACCTAAGTCATGAGATATTGGATTTTGAGAATCTTTGTGGTTGAAAATAGGTATTTAGAAATCCCTGTTATTTATTACTTGTGTTTTCAACTTGTTTGTTTAGTTATACTTACAACTTTCAATGGCTTTTTCACCAAAATTGAATGCTTTTGGCAATTTCAATTTCCCAACACTTCAACTTTTGGTTTAAAAAATTGGGGGTGGGAAATGGGGAAGGGTGGGGGTGAATCCTCGGCCTAGTTAGTAGCTACTCCACCCACCTGACTTGGATCCTTGAGAAATTTTACTTAAGACTCCACGAGCCATGGGAGAGGAGTGCGGGCTAAACAAAGATCTCAAAATACTTGGATACATGGACAAACTATCCCACCCCCTACTAGAATTTGGGAGTCCCCAAAAGAAAGTTCTTGCTTGGCTTCATCAACCTGTTCATTCACTTATGGACAATCTCCCAACATAAAGTTGGGAGGTGGCCCCTTATAACTTGGATGATTTATTTGATGACTTGAATACAGATTTGTTTGAATATCAAAGATAATAGGAGACTTTTGTTAGTGTGGATGCATGGGTTGAATTTTATATCTAGGAAGGTCCTAAGTTGATGATGTTAAGCTAGAAACTATTGAATGTATTTGGAAATTGGCACACATTAGTCTTGGTTGACAACAAGCTTTTTGATGTACAAAGTACAAACATGGCCATGTACAATATCAATTGATCATGAATAAAACCAAAAATTTCTAAGACTTGCAGCAATCTTTTCCAAAGGTATCTAACTTTTTAGTGAAAGTCAAATGCATGATGAGAAGACATGTTCAAACTTCAAACCTTAATTAAAACTTGTTGTATGACAATTGGAGTTGGGAACCATGTACCCGTCTGCTAATTATGTAGTGTTCTTTTTTTCACAATTGGCTAGGTTGTTCATGTCGGGCCTTGGGTTTACAAAAAGTTGCTCCACCCGTGACATATGGGTCATATGATTGAATAATTGTTGGCTACATCAATATTGTGAAATGTACGAATGTAATGAATTGAAAATATTTTTGAGTTTACGTTTTAATTACTTGACAACTTCAATATTTTGCAATTAATTTTGTAACCAAAAATCTTTTTTCCCCTGTAGATGTGAGAGTAATGTCAAGACAACAAAAATTAAAAAATATGGTCACTTAAATAGCCTTTTGGTAATAACCTTTAATTTGATAAAACCAGGAATTTCAAAATGTTGAATCAGATCTTAATACAATCTAATTTGATTGCTATTAACTTAAGGCATCAAAACCAGTCTCAACAAGTGTACTTATACTTTTCATAAGGTAGATAACGTCTATTCATTAGGTTTTTTAATCAATCTAATCTTTCTTTAATCACTAGGTATAAGTAAGTACTCAAAAGGGAAGGGGTGGGGTGGGGTGCGAGGGGAGGATCCTAAGGGCATGTAAAGGGACTGGGTAGGGGGGAGGATGACTAAATAACCTCCTCAATGCTAGAGACTAGTGATTAAACAATAACAATTAGTAAGGTTGTAACTTGTGACTACCTAGCAATGAGATGATGGGGGACTTCATGTACCAATCTTCTCAACAGTTTAGTTTTAATTGAAATGCTATCTAGACCTTTTCAATCTCTGTTTTAGGGAAATTTGACTTTTTCCTCCCCCACACATAAAGTTTCTTCGTGTATTGTTAGATGTCCTCAATATGACACCTACAGACTGAAAATTTGTGGCATTATGGAGGTGTCACATTTTGGATACAATGATAGGCATACGTGGGGGTTGAGGTGTCACATGCTCTAATACATTTGGAAAAATCATGAAATTCACTTGTGAAACTGGTTTTATTTGCTTTGACCATGTGATTGAACTTCATAAAAAGCCCCACACCAACAAGGATATAATAAATTTAGAGTTTAAGCACATTTTTTACTTACAATTGAACACAACAATAGTCCAAAAGAACTTTGTTGTTTGTCTACCAAGATTCCCAACTCCCCTCTTTTGTTTAGCTTTCCCAATAATTGTTGAATCATCAAAGTCTTTACTCCATTAAAGTCCCCAAGTATTGTTCGTATGAAATTACTTTAATAAATTATTATGTCTCTCAATTCTACTTGTATGTACCCAAAACTGACACCTCTAAACTTTGTCCTCGCAACTTGTACCTTTGTAGGCTACAGGGGTCATGCAGGGAACTACTTGAAACAACAACAACATGAGCAGGAGCACTGGGATATTTTTCCCAATTTTGGGATGTCATAGGACTGGCAATCATCCATTAGAAGATTTAGCCACAACTGGCAGAAAACTAAATACGAAGGTTACAAATTTTAACTGGCCTTGTGCCATCATGTTTGGGCTACTTGCTGAAACCTCTTAATAGAAATCTAGTGACTTGTATTTAAACCCTCAACCCTAAACCCATCATTCTAAGTCCTTTGTATAGGTCTAAAGTCTAATCCAGTGTTGGGCAGGGCTGAAATTTAACACAATCACACCCCTTCCAGGTATCAACCCTGGATATGCGTGTTTGTAATGGTCAAAGGCCAAATTTTCAAAAACCCACACAAAGTTAATACCCAGGTAGATACAGAATTCAAGTATCCACCTCCACTTCCTACTCCAAAACATTTGTTCATAACCGTGCCCAAACCCAACACTAAAATCAATCTAGGTTACTAGCCAAAACCTTGAAACCCCAGGCATATATACCCATCAGTGTCTTCTTGGTAGGGTTATGATTTTTCTCTCAACCAGCTAGCACTTGAGCTTCATGTCTTTGAAGGCCATCGGAAAAAATGTTGAAAAAAGTTTTGTTACTATAGATATCCGGTAAAGTGCCTCGAACACAAAGGAGCCACAAAGGGATGTGAATGGATTGTCATTTATTTACAAAGTTTCAATCATCAAAATTCAATGAAAATTGATAATGTTTGAAGAATCCTCGTGCATATTTAAAGCATTCAAAACCTTGTTGTGTGAACAATTTTATTTCTTTGGAAAACACTCAATTTTTAATATCAGATGTGCACCATTCCCTTTCAAAATTGGAGATGATCTTAATATTATTGATTAAAAACCAACATGAGTTTAAAATAGTGAAATTCATGTTTTCAACACATTTTGGCACTTTTGATTATAAAGCTATTTTTACCTTTAAAATATGAATTTTGAAATATGTTTTTAACAAAAGTTATTCATTTTGATGTGATAAAATGTGTGGATGCATATTATATGTGATATATTATGTATTACGTATGATATATTATGCACCATATTATTTATTATATGCTTATTATGTAGGTGGATGCAACACCTACATGGATTTGTGGAGCTTGACTAATGTGACTAAAATCAATCATTTTAAAACTATGACATGTGAATATAATGTTAATTTTGATGTCATTTCTATATCTAAAATATTAAATTGAATTTATTATTATTTCATTTCTCATTTAATTACTAAAAATGAAAATAAAACATAGTTTTCAAAATCTCATCTATCGTCCATAATGATTCAAATAATTAAAAAAATTAAGGATACCAATTGAACAATAACAAAATGACATGAAAAAATGGATCATGAAATTGGAAATTTGTGTTTTTATTACTATTTTAAAATAAAACATAACTAATGCACATGTGAAATTTGAACTATTCATATAGCAAAAGCCTTGCTTAGCTAAAGTTCAAAATCTAACTAAAATCATGTAGCTCTAAACCTTGAACTAAATTAGTCCTACATCAACAAGTTATTTGTTAACCACTTGAGCACCTTTGACCTTTGGATGTTAAAATGTGATGATGTGTTTGTTGTTGTGGTTAATTTTTTTGTCTAACAAGACTTGGGAGCCCAAAGATCTCACTATTTGGTCATTCAAGGCACATAATCATATAAATGATGTAAGTATGGTTCACATCTATGGTAGCTACTTACATGTTTTTGCTAATCATTCAAAATATTTTTGCTTATGTGAAGGATAAGGAGTTCAATTTACAAACTTTTGGAATAGATTTAAACTTTGTGGTCTCATGCAATAGCTTGGGCATGTTCTAGCCATTTGATGGATCTTGTTTTAGGCATGAATTATCAATTTAATGTCTACTATTATTCTATTATAGATGAAAAAGGTAGCTTGTGAATTCAAATATGCATTTATTAAATTGGCTCTATATTGATATCCCAAAAGCTATTACTTGAGACAAAAATATTGGGCAAGCAAAGGTAAAGATGGGAAAAAGTTGTGTAGATTTTAGCATAAGACCACATAACTAAACATGTTAATGAAGACAAGATATACTTGATTAAATTTATAGTTCATGTTAACATGTGATTTGATATTTTCCATGTGAATTTTTGTTGCCAATTTTGTGGAAACAAGCTGAGAGATTGTATTTCAATCAAGGTGCCTAAAGATCTATGGGTCTAATGCATTCAACATATCAATGGGTATGTTTCAATTGGTTGAACACATGTATGTGCAACTAATTTTGAAGGTCTTTTTTCAACATGTTTCTTTTTTTTAATTCTATTATTCTTTGTTTGTTGAGTGTTGTTCCTGTTTGTTTCATATTTTTTGCAAGACATGGGATGATTAAATAATTGACTAATAAACTATTCATATATTTCAAGATTTTTTTTCCATTTATTTTAGTACCATTTAAAGATCATTAGTTTTATAGAAGTGTGCACAAAATTCAAAATATTTTTTTTTTCCAAAATGATATGGACTTAAAAAAAACATGTCAATTTTGGCCATCAAAAAGTCGATAGATAGATATTTACAAAATATGTTTTTGAAAGAACTCCATTCCTAAATTTATTTTGATCTGTTATTAGCCATATTGAATCCCTTATAAACATTTCCAAATGAAATATGAAAAGAAAAGTCCACATAAAAATTCAATTGTGTTGTGATAATAAGGATAAGAACATGCCTTTTTCCACACCTTGTGATCTATGTATGTTTCAGTTCATGACATCATTTGCATTGTGTTTTATTTCCATATGGGTTGGGAACATACCAATGTTGTTTTACTATATAAAGTTCACATGGATATGAATCAAGGCATGCACCCTAGTATTTAAAACCCAAATTGATTGGTATAACATAGTGGAATACATGGGAAAACCCGAGTTATTTGATCACATCTATTGGAAATAAGAATGCACTTGTACATACCCAAAGTTTTCTTCTAAAAGGAACTCCTATTCATATGTTGTGTAGAATTTTTTGTGTGTGCTTCCTGGTACATGTATGTTGGATGCAAGCTACACAAGTTAGCACAAGGAATCAGTTTAATGTTTGTTGGGAATGCAAGAAAAACTTAAAGAGATTTGTGATTGAACTACTGCCATCATGTACTTTTCAATTGATCCATTTCTCCAAATGAAATGTTCTTTACAACTTACTTATATTTTGCATTGATGGCGCATGTTTCTTTTACATTATTTTTGCAATGATGGTATTTTGTGATGGTGATCTTTAGTTGTTAGATCACATTTTTACAAAAAATCAATTTTGTGCAAAAACTTGCAACAACTTTTGATCCAAAAATGATTAAGAACTGATTACCTAAGCCATTTGTGGATTTGTGAGATTGTGGTCATGATGGGGTTTTGTGTTGTGATTATGTTGAATTTTCTATTAGTTTTTTCTTCTTGTGCATTTAAAAAACCTTTTTTTTTGCATTCTTCAATACTACTACTATTGCTAGGATGTTGGGTTTTCCGATAGTATTACAAAGTCAACATAATTTGCACTTCTTTTGGCCAAGGTTTTTCTTTTGTGACTTTGGGTTTCTCTATAAAAATAACCAAAAGAAGAGCACCCACTTTTAAGGTGCACTATTGAAGAAATTTTTCCACTTCCACCCCTTTTCTTTCTTTTGAAGTGGTTGTGTTCACACAAGGGTGCATGGGTGGAGGGTTGATCGATTATGGGAATGTTGGGGTTTCTTTTTGTAGTTGCAAAAGTTGTTACAATTTATTTCAAGTTGGGTTTCTTGATTATTTTTGTGCATAAACTTGCAAAAGTTCAAACTTGCATTTTAATTTTTCAATCTTATTTCTGTAAACATGTTTTGTTGACTTGATCACATTTGTGCAAAAACTTGCAAAACCTTGGGCTGGGATGTTTTGGTTCTTCATCACAATTGTGCAAATTGTAAATGCATTTTGGTGTTTGGATTATGCATGTGCATAAACTAGGTTTATTATTTCTAAACCCTTAACACAATTGATGATTACATAATTAAACCCAAAAACTCATAAATAGGGTTGTTGTTTTCTTGCATTTGTTAAATGTGATCAACTAACTCATTGTGTTCATTAGCTCCATGTGTTGACAATTTGGCTACAAACTTTGAACTTTCAAATTGCATTAAGGTTTTTTTTTGCAGTTCATATATGCTTTTGTGGAGTTTTATTTTGACTTTTAAAGTTGGTTGTGAGGGCTCCAACATACATTACTCTTTTGTTGAAATTGTTGATATCATGTATGTGGTCCTTCTTTTTCAAATCTCATATCAAGCTTTGGAATAACCTTGCTAAAAAACATTTCTCTCATGTTTAGTTGTTTTTTTTTTGTGTAAAAATATCTTTTGCAAACTTTCATTTGCTAAAACACATTGTTTAGGGTTTTGCTTAAATGTTTTCATAGGATAGGGTTTTATTGCAATGTTAGAAATTGCTTTTGATTTTGAAATTCTAAATGAAGGATTGGAAAACAAGGGTTATTTTAGAATCAATTTTATAATTTAAAAAAACAACTATAGAAAACTTGCAAGTATAATAAGAAGCAATCTAGAAACAAGGATGGGTGTTACTTAGTAATAACCAAAAAATTTAGCTTTTTCACCATTGCAAATTTGTTACACGGCCTTTTTTGTTTTAAATGATTATAAAGATATTGTTGATGTGCATGAAATTTAAAGCATGAGGTGTGTCATATGCCATGGAGATGGAAAGGCTCGAAGCTTTGAAAGTTCTAACAACACAAGGGACCGAAAAAGTTTTATTATATTCAACCCAAAGCATAGCATCGACAACATGAAGAAACATGTGGAAAATGAACATACAACTGATTTAGCATGATACAAATTAGAAGTGGCAACTACAAAAGGGTCTAGAGATGGTCATAAAAAGGTCAAGATTTTAAAAAGGATTACTATAAAATTGATTTAAATTAACAAAGATTTATAAAAGATCTTGTTTTGATGGTAGCAAAAAGATATGTGCATTTATTTGTTTTGGAAAACCCTTCCTACACACTTGGTTCAACATTGTGATTATAAGTGTGTTTTTCCATCTCAGAAACAATTAATAAATGAACATTTGCCAACAATGCTTGTAGAAACAATGGAAAAACATGTCTTACCAACTATTGCAAAATGTGCCACAACCACAACCTCTTTTAATCTATGGATGTACAAATTTGGATATGACACTTCATTGATGACCAATGGGTCCCTTGCAATGTTATTGTTGCATTTTTTCAAGCTAGAGATACATCATGTGCTATTTTAACCATCCATGTGAAGTCACTAATAGTTGAGTTCAATCTCACAAACAAAATTATTACATATGTAAAGGATGAAGGAGGAAATTCGAATACTTTAATTGTAGCTTTGACCTCAATTGTGAATTGTGATTGATTGCAGCTTGACACACCTTACCTTCGAACTTGCTTTGGACATGTTATGTCAAAGGCATGTCAATATGCCATTAACCATGACCAAGTTTGTAATGGGATACATGAACTTAATTTGAAAGGTGTGCAATCATATCTTTAATCCATTATAACATGGACAAAAGAATCATAGAAGGGTTTGCTAGAGTGGGAGAAGGCAAGTGTGGAAGTTTTTTACCAAAGGAGAAATTGAAAATTCCCATGAAGACTAGATTTTGCACCCAAGGTTGTGTTGTTTCAAAAGACAATTGCATATATTAATGCCATTAACATATGTTATGTCAAATTCAAGTTTTACAGGTTAGGGTTTCAAGTAGGTAGACTTGGGCTTTAGTAGGGATTGTTTATGAATGTATTGCTCCTATTGTTCACCAATGCATCATAAACCAAACAAGGGGGTATTGGCTTCTATTAAATGCATTGGAGGCTATAATGATAATAGTTGTGCGTATGTGAACAAAATGTGCTACAAGAAATGCCATTCAACCACCATTGTAGTGGTGTACATTTGAGCAAGGATTGACCATATTGTATTGTTGCATGCCTATTGGACAATTAAAAGTATTACAACCCTTCCTTTCATTTGTGACCACTTTCTCATGAAAAAAAACACATAACATTCTTGCTTTAATGTTTGATCCAAGGTTCAAAGGGTTGTAAATTGTGACCAAGTACCTCAATAGCTCAAAGATGGCTTTGGAGATGGTGGATGAGTATTATTAGAGGGTCTTGCTTCTTCTCTTAACTAAAGCCTACAAGCAATTGCATCTTGAAAGGCCTTCGGACCCCTCCATGATAAATTATAGTCACATTAGAAGACTCATTGTTTAATGTGATTGTCACCATTAAAGAAGTAAGTGAAAGTTTGTTGGCATCTAAACTTTCACTTTTTCATCATACATCTTTCAATATTATTGAAATTGCAAGTCTATTTTCATAATGGAAAGCTCATGAACCACATTGGATCAATGTATTGTCTTCATGGCCAACATTGTTGGAATGGAATGAATTTGAGCAATTTGGCATGGGAGTCACTCTTGCCCTTGTGAACAAAGGAAACAATTTTTTTGCCCCGTGTGAACACTTGTCACAAGGGCCTTAGATTTTTTTAAGCTAAAGACACCCCTAAGTTGGATCTTTGTCAAACACATTGAGATGGATTAACTTGTTCTTATGTATTCAAAATATGTTCTTCCAACAAAGTGTTCATGCACAACCTAATAAATGTGCCCCTATGGCTTGGCTGAAAGATAGTGTTTTTTCATTTCAAGTAGATTGAGATTCATTTTTTAAAAGAGAATATTCAATACCAAATGCATATTTGATACCATTTGGTATCATGTTCTTGGGCATTCATACTCATACCCAAGATCCCATTAAAACATGCCGGTCATTATTCATACCCACCTGATATATAAACTTCAAAAAAATATTTAACATTCATATTCATACCCAATGTACACCTTGAATGAATCTACAGACACATACCCAACTGGTTTGTTGAAATAAACATAACCGTCCAACACTGGAACATACCCAATGTGCTGGGCCAGATTCATCTACCACCTTGTCCTAAACCCCTTATTCAGGGAATCGCCACACACTGGGGCTTTACACTACACATTTAATTCCCTGTGTAGGGGCTGTGTTGGGTGGTTTTAAATTTTTGGGTTGCATGCATGCCTCTGAACACATATGTCTATTTATTATATTCTTAGATGAGGAATTTTCAGAAAGCATGTGCAAGAGTCTAGTTCTTCCTCACAAAACTTGACCTAATTTTTCATTTGTATCTACAGATACCTTGAAGAAAGTGTAATCTTCCACCTAGATTCGAAGGCCCCTTGCAAATTCCTTACAAATCTGCAAGGTGCCTCCAAGCTGACAGATTCAAATTAGGTCAGTAATGCAACCCCTAGTGTGAGGTTCCTTCCTCTACACATTACATTCTTAGTGTGTACACTAAAGGATCTATATCATGCAGTGTTGGTGCCTTTGTTTTTCTTTTCTTTCTTTCCTTCTTTCTTTCTTTGTAGCATGTGCAATGAATCATGGCCATCTCTATTGTTATAATTTGTGCACTGTTGTTGTTCATGGAAGATTTCTGACTCGGTGGCCATCTTCATTTGCCATAGTTTGTTCACTGTTCTTGTGCAGGGAAGGAAGATCTCTAACTCAGTGGCCATCTTCATTGCTATAGTTTGTGCACTGTTGTTGCGCAGGGAAGAAGATCTCTGACACGGTGACCATCTTCATTGCTATAGTTTGTTCACTTTTCTTTTGCAGGGAAGATCTTTGCCTCAGGTGGAATGTGTCAACTTCCTCTAAGAACACAAGTACATTTGAGACCACCTACACAACAAGCAACAATGAAAACATCTAGTTGCAGCAGAATCATGACCCCACAATAGGTTACTTGCCAACTACTACCTCACCAAATGTTACACTTCTGTTTAGTGAACCCAACATAGACCCCACAATTCATGTCCCTGCCATTAGCTTAGCCAAGAAAACCATGATGAACACAATGAGGAATCTCAATTCTCCACAGCTAAAAGAGATAAGAGCATCTCCAGCGGTGCTCGGTATGTGATCCTGCACAGTAAAATTGGATGAAGAAAATCCAACGTATGCCAGTTTGGCTCAGCATAATTGTGCACTGCTGCCGTGGCTGGTAAACGGCACAGCAGGGCTGTGCACCTGCAGAAAAAAGTGTAATAAAAATGATCTAATTGCTGCTTCGGTGTTTCTGATTGGCTCATCATAATGATTGGTCCAGGTGGTTTGCTATTAGTAGTCCCTCACTTATTTGCTGTCCCAGTTTCAGTTTTATTGGTGAGGTTACAAAAGAGTACATAAGTAAACTTGAACGTGAAAAATATTTTCGCAGGGTCACATACTGAGCACCGCTGGAGATGCTCTAAGGCAGCATATGCATCCAGGAAGCGCATTCTCTTTGGGATAACCTTCTCCCAAAGTTCTCCTCTTATTACCCATGTAGCTAGGCCAAAAGGAAAGACTACCATTACTGTAGTACCTTTACCATTTGACCAACAGACTGTCGAATAATTAATTAAATTCTAAATCTTAACTTTGACACTTGATTTTTTACTTCTGAAATTTCGACAAGTAATGATTATAGAAAATAATAAACACAATGTTATTGGTATTATGTCCCGGTATCAAGTTGCTGACCCTGAAGGTCTGGGGTTCAAACCTGACAGTGAAAACTTTGATTTTATTAAAATTTTGGCACAAATAGTAAATAATTTCTCAAAATTTTGACAAAATAAAAAATAATTTAATTTATGCCGAAAATGGTAAAGGTACTATGGTCTTCTATTTGGGGGAGTATCCAAAGTGTGAGGGGGCCATACAATGAGGCCCATTACTAAAAAAGTTTTGAACTTTTTTGGTGTCCCCACTATGAACATTGCATTTGAATCACGCATTGAGAGGGAGGTGGGGGGAGCTTGAAGCATTGCATCTGTGTACGTACCTCTTGAATTTGGGATTCAGGTACCAAATTGCACAACTTGTGTATGCTCCAAAATAGCTTATATTGCAATTGGAGAACCTTGGTTGGGTGGTAGGGGAATGGACCAGCCCGACCACATCATATATGTGAAAAAGATGAGAGAATTCAAGCGACAGACATAAACCTTTTATGTCTGTTAGCTAAATGACCAACACTTCTTTTCCAAGGAGGAGCCAAAACTCAAAAAAAATGAGTGGACTTGAAAAGAAACAGTGATGGAACACACTGAAACTATTTGTATGAACCTAGAAATCTCTGCTAGAATCATACTGTATGTGATTGCATGCTTGCAGAGCAGAGCAGAGCAGAAACAGAACTTGTGGGGGCATTGCAGAAAATGAAACACCCACATGCATGTGAGGCATTTCAGAAAATGAAACGCCCACGTGCATGTGGGCAATTCATTTTCTGAAATGAAATGCCCTGAGTCATTTTTTGGTTCTTTTTCCCATCATACCCACCAGGTATCATGGAATGTCTTTTTTTTTAATCTGTTGATTTTTACGCTGCGTAACACCCTCAGCCATGGGCATTACTGGAATCAGGCCCACCTTGGCATCGCCTAGCACGGTCACTTATTCCAGTAATGCATAACGCCTCATCCATTACCCTACACTAAACAGCATAGCCTCCTAGCACATAGAATAATGTCTAGATCATATGGCACACCCATAGCAGATGTTAACCTTGGAGATATTTTTCTCTGTTATTTGAGGGTGTTGAACAGGCGTATTTTTCCCCCAGATCGCGGTGCAATTTCACGTTAGATCCTTTTCATGGTGGAACCCTAGTGTAACATCCCAAAGCAGCAGCAAAATTTGTCATAATTCATAACCTCATCATGTGTTGGCAAGTAAGTGACCTCATTTGTTACACCACTTGCTTTTACATTGTGGAAGGCCCTGTTGTTAAGGCATTATGCCTAGGACCTCAGACTCCACCTCAGTTCCTAGATTGTAATGCCCTTAATAGGGGGGCCTTCCCCCATATCTATTGACCTATAAGTGGTGTTTTGGTGCCTAGGGCCTATTTTATTGCATAACTTTTTCTCTGCAATTGGGATTGGGGTTTCACAAAGCAAAATGTTCCTTAGATAAATCCAAGCACTACTATTTAGTTTCTCTGTGTCACATGGGTATCATGGGTGAAAAGAAAACCCTAAACCCAACAAGTTGTCGTTCTTTATGTCAGGCAACACCCTTGGAGAAAGGCATCTCCCAAATAAGCCCCCCATTGGCAAGCCCTTATTCTCAGAATGCCCCACCCCTTGGCCATTACATAACTCATAATGGGTTAGATCCACCAGCTGAAAAACATTTAGGGGATAATTGGAGGGTTAAGGGATCAAATGGCATTTAATCAAACATTACATGTTGATTTTCTTAAAATTGAAAAACCTGTGGTTTTGATTTTTTCCAAAATTTGCAGGGTCAAAGAACCTCTGGTTTTGGGTTTTTGAAAATTTTCAGAATCAAAGAACGTCCAATTATGGTTTTTTCAAAAGCCCTCAAAGGAACTGATGGTTTTCACGGAATATATGGCAAAGAACCAAATGTTCTATTGTAAGGTAGTTTGACTGTTTCTTAGAGGAATGTTTGAGAACTGTTATAGATCAGAACTAGTTCTCATATCTTTGAGAAACACAGTTATATATAATAGGACCAATTTTTCTTTTTTTTTGAAAACCATGGTTATAAATCTTTGAGAACCGCCTGGAGAACCTTCAGTTATCAAGTGCCATTCCTACTAACCACCTAACACTGGTACACACGGGTTCAAACCCATTTTGTTGAAGCATATGGCCATTCATATGTTGAGTTTGAATTCAACACAGAAAAGGGGTACAAGTGTATTGGGTGTTCAACTACAGTGAGGGTTTTAATGCTTGTAACCTTGAATGAATCAAGTTTTTTTATGTTGCTCATTGCTTATGAATTTAGTCTCTTTGTTCTTGTCTTCTTGCTTGCTGGGTGTCTATGGCTGAAACATAAGCTTGAGAATTCTTATATAAATATATATTAACCCTGAAAAACTTTATTAGTGAAGAAACCCGTTTGGAGAGCAACTGGAAAAACTTAAGTTCAGGAGAAGACTTAAGTCCCAGTTGAATTTCTACAAGTCACATGGTGGAGATACTATTTTATTTTATTTTCCAAACTTGTGATGGAGACAAAGTGATGGCCATCCACAAGACGCTTTAGCCAATTTTCGTTATAAACCAAGATGAAATTTCTTTTAAATGGATCCTTCTATATTCCTGAAGTCATATTTTGCAGGTAGGAAAAAAAAGTAAGAATTCATCAAAAATATCATTGATTGGAGATCCTAACTCAACTACCAATTGCCAAGTGTAACAAGTCTACAATCAGCTCAAGTAACAAGTTGGCAATGGGAATAGGAGGTTTGAAGCGGTTTGAAGGGCGGAGTTGACAGGTGGTTAACCCAAGGGTTATTAAGCTTTTCTTTGTAAATAATTTCATGAGCAATTGTTTGAAATTATTGCTTGATTACATTAACCCAAGGCTTCCATAAGCTTAATATGTTTTTCGAATCATTTTGGTTGGGCTTTGCGTTACTATGCACTACTAATGATAATCAATCATTTTATTTTTGTAATGTGTTTGAATCCAAGTATTTGGGGAATGGAGATATAGTTTTATTATTTATGTTGTTATGCAAATGCAATTGCATTTATGGCATATTGTAAATAGATTGTTCTGGGTTGAGTTCAAATGTTATATTGATTGCATATGTTATTGTGAAAAGTCCATAAGCTGAACCATCTAGTTGTTGCATGACATTTGCATATGAATATAGGAAATGTTTTACATTTATGATGTTAATTCGTAACTGGATGGTGTCATTTGGTAATTTTTTCATTGTTGGTGCGTTCAAATCATATATTGTGTAATGTAGGTCTAGTGTGGATGCATGTATTTGGACTAAAATCCAATGAGTATTGTTTATGAAAACATGATGAAAACAATTGGTTCAGTATCTACATATAGTACCCATGATTGTGTATGTGTGTTGGTGATATCCCAACAATTATAGTTTTTGAACATACAATATTTGCATTGCAGTTGTCAAACGTATTCAACCATCCATTTGGATTGGAAAAGAAATTTTCATCACTTTTTAATTAACCAAAATTCTTCATGCCAATAATCGATGATATTGTAATCATTTGAATCATTGATCATAATTAAATGTTTGTCTTCTTCTTTATAAAATATCAATGGATAACTATTTTAAATGTTTTTGGTTATATTATGCTTGAAATAGGTTCCAACATTTCGAGCAATCCTTTTTTGAAGTTAACTTTGCATATGTCTTGGATAGTAATATTTCATAGGATTATGAGTCCATTTATGGATTCTAGATGCGATAAGGTTACATATATGTTGCACATATTTAAATGCATATTGTTAGGTGGTTGCCAAAGGTCTATAATTAAGTTTTCAAATGTTAGTCCTTGTGTTCTACAATATGTGAAACAAAAAGTTGAAGCAAGAGGCAATTAATATGTAGTGATTGTGAATGTTTCTTAGGTGTTTGATTCCAATATGTGATGGTGATATTGGAACTCCTTGATATGGGTGTTATTGGTATGATATTCTTATGAAGGCCTTCTAGTTTTATGTTTTGTAATTTTATATCTTTTTTATGAAATCGTTCAAATTCACTAAAACATTATGAGCGGATGCATTGTAACATTTTTTTGTATCCATTTAGAATTTATGAAGGACATATTTTTTATGTATCCCATGCTTCCATTTATAATTCCTAGTTTAGGATATAAAATTTCCATTATAATGATTTTCAATCCTTTATAGATTTTAAGGAAAGGTGTTAAACATTGAGTTTTATTTGTGGAATGTTTGTCTTATAATGTATTTGATATCATTACATATTGGATTTTTTTTTTGTACATGTTAGTTGTGACAATAGTGTAACATTTTTGTTTTGATGTATTTGAATGGATATCTATCATGTAATGGATTATGGCATTTCATAATTCATTGTACAAGGAACTATAAAAGTTGTTATCTTCCATGAATCATCAAATAAGTTGACATTTAAGTTAGATAAAAAATGGCTTTTTAATAAGTTAGAATTTAATTTTAAAATATCTCTTATTTGAAGGTTTCCTAAAAGGGTAATATATTGAATGTCTTTGTTTGTCTCATTTGTTCCATTAAGACAATATTATTTGGTCGAATGTAATTTTCCCAAAAATTTGTACCTATAATTTTTTTTTGGTTAACTTTGTGAATGTAAAAATCAGTTGTATATTTGTTGAATATAATGGCATGTCGTTGATTGGTGGAAATTATAAAAATCTTCCCATGAACATTATGTTGATTCCTCCAAATGGTAAAATGTTATATTTTAATTTTTGTAGATTTAAATGTATTGTGGCAAGCATAATGTAACCTACCATGGATATTTTGTCAATAATGATTAGCTAGATATTTGGCCATATGTTTATGATTGAGTTAGGTTTGTTTATAATTATGTATTTATCAATCAATAGTCCCAATAAAAAATGTATTGTTGTTCTATTTATTAATACGCTTGCATCTATAGGGTGTGTTATAACTCAAAAAATTTGTTCTTTTCCCATTTGCAAAAAATATTCTTGGATAACTCTGATTATTTGTGTTTGACCATTACCTACAATTCTTCCTAAATATTGTAATATTTGATTTTTTTGTACTTACAATAAAATTTTATAAATGAAATGGCTTGTAAATTATTTAATTTGTATGTTTATTTTATGATGTTTTTAATGTGTAATGGTGAATAAATATTTGTTTCATCAATCAAGGTTATGTTTTTATTTTCATTTTCAATATCATATGATTGCATATCATTAAATGGTAAGTGGTGTAGTTTAGGTTTTATATTCTCATTTGTATAAGTTGTGTTTGAATATGTATGTGAAATTTTTGGTATTGATTCATCAAGGTTTAATATTTGTGGAAATTTCAAATCTTGATTCCATTATTTAATCAAAACGTGAGGTTTGATAATGAAATTCACATTGTGATTAGTGATATTTTCATTTTGTGTTTTTATTTCCATTGTTTCTAAATGTTTTGTTATTTTAATTACATGGGTTGTAATACTTGTGTTACATAATAGATATTTAATTTCTATTTTTTCATGAATGAATTTTGTTTGTATATTTTTTTTTTGTTCTTTTATGTCATGGATATTTTGTTGGAATTCATTTTCAATATCATCTTCATAAAGTGGTTCATTATTGATTTTTCTTCTATCTTCTTTATCAAATTTAAATTGTGTCGATTCTACTTTCAATAATCTATTTACATCTTTTGATTTTATATCTTATTTAAAATTCATGTGGAAATAGATGATTAAAGTGAGTACATCTCTATTGGTAATTGACCCAAAAAATTTGTATGATATATTGTTGATTTTCAATGATTTTTTGTCAACTACACGAAAGTTTCATAATTGTCATCAATGTCATTATCATTTTCATTTTGGAGATTTTGATTTTTCTTGTTCATTTGTTGATGCTAACAAATTATACCAAGATATGTAAATGAATTCATTTATTATTTATGTGACTTGCTAAGTTCAATAACTAATTAGTTATTTTAATGGCTAATATTTCTTATGGATTTCCTATTGTATTTAAACAACATGTGAGGAGACATCAACTTTTGTCAATCGAATTATAGTTATTATTTGGGTTTTCATGTATTGTTTTAGTTTTTTGTACTACAATTTACAAAAATGAATACACATTTGAAGTGTAAATAAATGTTTTCATTATGTAACAAATCAATGATTTGTTGTCTTTGCTAGAGGCTACTATAAATTTCAAAACATGATTACATCTTGAAGCTAATAATATCCATAGATTTGAATTATTTAACCATTTATCAATTCTTTTTGTGTAAAAGTCTAGGTTCAAGGTCATGGTTTGCTTGAGTGTTTAGAAAATATTGTCCCATCTAGCTTTTGTGTGATTTTTTGAACAAAATAACATATAATGCAATGTTAGTTGTTTTTTACTGAAAATTTGAAATTGCAATAATGTAGTATGCAACATACACATCACAAAAATGTTGAAACATATCCATAACTATGAATATACATGGGATTTTGGTAGTATTGTAAAAATACCAAATGTATGTCCCACAAAATAATATCTCATACATGTATGGAAATTTTATGTTTGTAAATTTGTTTTTGAAAAAAATTGGTGTATTTTCATCAATATCCATTAGAAGCATCCTTTCATTAATTTTTAGGCCCATCCATTAATAATGATTATGCAAACCTATGTATTTAGATCCTTTTGAAATTGTTGAAAATTGCCCACATAGGGAAGTACCTTATTTTATTAAGAAATTGTATGAAACCAATTTTGAAGGTGTTAACAAGGAGGTATATTAATGCCACCTATATTTTCATGTTTGAAATTAATCCTCTTAAAGTTGTAGCCATATGGTTTATAAAGGGTCCTAGATTTTTTAAATACCCATAAAATATGAAATCTTTTCATAAAATACCAATAATTTTCATATATTTGAACCCAAGTGGGAAGGTTAGTGGAAATGTGTAAACTTTTTTAGGCATTTGGAAATACTAAAAGGTTGCAAATACATCTGAAAAATTTGACACAAGTAAACCATGACCCTTCAACGTTAAAATGAATTTCATTAATTAAAGGTTGAAAGGGATAGTTTTTTTTATGTATCAACATTTGTTTTGTAACATGTTGGATTACATACATGTCAATTACATATGTTCATTAGCTTATGAATGTTATTTTGGAATAATTTTGTAAAGGATTTTTTTTTAGGATCTAGTGGCCTTGTGGTGCAAATGTTATCAAGATTGTCATCAATGTAATTTTTATTTGTCATTGTTGGACATGATTTATATTGATTCATGTTTCATGTAATTATATATTTAAATAATTAATCATATTTTGTTCAAAAATTTCATCATCATGCAATGCTATATGTGTTAAGATCTTATAATCATTAAGCCAGAATAATGTGTGGATATGTAAGTTGCCATTTTTTGTAATTTTGTAACATCCATAATGAGCTTTTGTGTGATTGAAAACACCAACATTGTTGTTAGATAAATCTTTTGTGTTTTTTACATGTAAAATATATTTGAAGATAACATTAAACAATAGTGTGTACAAATATAGATTGAACTTTTGGATTTATCATTACATATTTGCATCATTCATTTTTTATTAATATATTTTTATCACAAAATAAATCAAGGTTTATGTTTTCTTCACTTAGAACTGCTAACAAAAAATGATGAATGAATAAACATGAGTAAAAAAACAAACTTGGTGTTTCCATAAATTTTATCATATTAAAAATTTGGTCTCTTTGTGTTGCATAATTACTTCAAAAGGTCATGACATATTTATTAGAAACTTTTAAATGTCTTAATAAACTACTTTTTTTTGGGGAATGTATGTTTTGGGTGAAAGTACACTATGGGTGAGCCACTTTTCACCCAAAAAAAGTGATGTGTAACAAGTATGATAGGTATGTGGTAAGTTGAAATCTTAATGACATCTTTTGAAAACCCTAAACCTTTAAAAAAAAAACTTTGAAATGTGCATGGCAACATTTGAAAACTCAAAGGTCATTTTGAATCAAAATTAAGTTTGATCCAACGGTTAGATGAAGAGGATTAGATAAAATCAATGTGCATAAAGTATATAACATACATTTTTTCAACAACCATAGGGCCTCATGTTTGCGGTTCATGACACATTACAAAACCAAAGAAAAATGAAAAAATAATACAATGCTCACTCATAAAGTCTCCTCCTTTTTCTTAAAGTAATGTTTTTTTCTCAAAAATATGAGTTTAAATTATGCATTTCTTACTCAAAAAGTGCAAAACAAACACATTTTTTAATGGATTTTCAATTTTAAAATTTTAATTTTTAAATGGCCTTAGATTTAGTTAATGTATATCAATATCATTCACCACAAAAAAATTCATTACAAAATTCCACCCATAACCTTAGTTTTGAAATATATTTGTAATTTTTCATACTCCATGATATTTATTTTGACACGAATATACTTCATATGTTCAAGTTTGTAAATGTTTGTTGGAGTTCCTTTTTAAATAAATTATTTTAAGTTTAAAGCTAATGCAATATACTTGAAATGAGTAAAAGAAATCCAAGATGTGATGTCCACATGTACCAAAAAAAAGCAATGCATAATTTCTATGTTTGTGATTACAATTTTTAGGGGGCATAATGTGTTTTCACCCTTTTGTCAATTAATAATAACATGGTTAAAATCTTTTTTTTTTCATTAAGGAATTATCTTTCGTTCATTTTTTATGATTTGGATATTGTTGATTTAGCTCCAAGGCAAATTTGTCTACATCGTATTATGTTAAATACAAAACATGGAAATAAATGATGTTTAAAATTTGATAATGAGTTTCATCCAAAATTCATTAATGCTTTACATGAGTTTATAGTGATAATTTGATGGGTTTGTTATTCACTTCAAGGACTCAAATTTTGATAGGAAATAAGGTGGAAAACTGCATGATATTAAATTTAGGTTGTTGTATTCATTTATCATTGTGGTGTGATGATTATATGACAAATATTGATTACCATGTAAATATTTGAATGTGTTAGTCATTTGTTCATGTTGATTTATGTCTATGCCATTGAGGTTTATTGAACCTGATGTTTTAATGACCGTTCAATTTTGTTGTACTTTTTTTGTTGAATATATGATATTTGTACATTTTTGGCATTTGCAAGTTCAATATTTTTTTATTAGAACATTGATATCATTATTGGCTTTGGTATTTCATTTTCAAACATTGTATTTAATACATGTGTATTCAATTGTATCTTTGTAGCTTATATGACTAGATTTTAATCAAATTAACCATACGGTTATAATATATTTATGTACATATAATAGTCTACAATTTTTTTCTAATTCTATAGGTGGGTGTGAGTTTCGAACAAAATGTATTGCAATAGTATCAATCAATGATTGTAATGATGATGGTGATGTTTTTAGAAATTTTATTGCATTTTCAAAATAATTTTGTGAAAAACTTACTAGATTTCCTTTAATGCATGTTGGCTTATTGTTCTTCCTTTGTTGGTATATCTTAATTCCAATGATGATGATTTCATTGAAGTTGGCTTAGGTGGGATGGGCTATAGTCGTAGGTCATACAAAAAGACAATTCCAAATTGCAAATTTATTAGAAGTCGATTCCAAATTGGAATTTTTTTAAAAAAAAACAATTGTAATGTTTCAAATGTCCTTATGGATCCTAAAATGTTGAAAGAGAAGCAATCTCTTTATTTTTTCAATGTCTTTTGGAATCTTTGTGCCCTTTCAAAAAAAAATTGAATCTTTGTGTCTTTCCAATTTCGTACACATGTTTGTACATGTGATTTCATACAAATGTAAATATGTGTTATTTCATTTGAATATGTTGAGATTATTTCAAGAGATTAACATGTTTTGATGATTAAGCTAGTTTCCAATAAAAACTTCTCCCTATGAAATTACATGTACAAACATGTGTATGAAATTCCCATCTGCTTCACATATTTAATCCCCACTTGCTTAGCTAATTTAATGTTTATCCACCCGAATTGCTTCCAAAATTTCAATGAATAAAAATCATGGGTGGCTAATTAAATCTCCCCTTGCATGATGATTGGCTGATATTTTGTACAATTTGAATCCTATATATATCTGAAATAATAAAGTTTTCAAATGTAAACCCTTATTTCTTTTTTGTCATTTCATCATCACTAGTAGTGCATAGCAATGTGGAGCCCAAGTTTAACTAATATGGCACAACAACGGAAATTTGTTATTTTCTTCCACCATTTTTAATTTTGGTGTTGTGATGTCAATCCATAATTGTCTAATGCAAGTTTTGGTATTTTGTTATTTTTTAAAGAAACATAACAAGTTTTACATTAAAAAATTAATGTTTAATTGTTGAAATACTTTCCTGTGCTAACAAAAGTCCATTCAATTCTTGGTATACATGTTTGGTGTCACTTGTTAATTCTTTAAAGATGAATTTAGTATGATTTTCAAAATGATATTTAAGATTCATTTTGAGTAAATTTTACTATATTTCAAATAAGAATGAAGATTTGAGGTATAACATATTATTAGTTCATGTATGAATTTCTTTTCATTGCAAACACAACAATAACCAAATTTGAAATTAGATTTTCTTGTGAAAATGTTGAGTTGATTTAAACAAAACATATTATTCTTTTTTTTATTCATGGTGGGAAAATATTTGATTGTTGTATCAAATATTTTTCATATATTTTATCTGTGTTTAGTTATTGTTTTTCCTTTTAACATTGATTACATCTTTTTTTATGAATTCTGAATTCTTTTAGTTCTTTTTTTTCGATTTTGAATGTCAATTTTTTTTCTTTTTCTTTTTTTTTCTACATCTATGTTCATGTGAAATATGGGATTTTTTCAATAAGGGCTTTTCTGATTTTTGATGTACACATTTGGTGTCACTTGATAATTCTTCTCAAATAAGTTCAACATCAGTTTTGGAAATGCTAAATTGTTTTCAACCAAAATATGTTATTTTGTGTTTTGATTTCTAGTTGGGAAATGTTTGTTTTTTGTATTAAAAAAAATTCAAATACTTTGTGTCTATCATTTAATATTAATTAAATGTCTATTTATTTATTTATTTATTTTCAAAATTGTTTTGTCTTCATTCCCATCTTTGGGCATTTTTTGTCTTTTATTTTGGTTTTTATTTTGCTTTTTATTCTGGTTTTTTTACAATAGTTTGATTTGTCATTTCAAATGGTTAGTTATAATTGTACCTATAATGAAGTCTTAAAATTCTATCAATGGATGAAGTTGATGTTTTAATAAATGATGTTTGATATAAAATATTTTGATGTGTAAATGCTTGTAATTTTTTAAAAAATAATTTTAGCATTTTCTTTTCAAAAATTCAAAATTTTAAATTTTAAAAATATTTTACAATATAAATATTTGAAATTATTAATTATTCAAAGGAAATTTTGCAATTTTTTTTAAAATACCGAATTTTAAAAATAAAATGTGAAGGCTTACAAAATAAAACTAAATCAATTATATTTCAAGAATTATATGGAACAAAATAGTATTTGACTACACTTAACTATAATTTCCTCTTTTTTCCCTTAAACTCCAACACCTTCAATAGTAATAAAAGTTTTGTTGGTTTTAGAATGGTTGAACAAATACACCTAAAAAGAGGGGAAAATAAATGGATCATAAAATAATTTGCAAAAAAAAAATAAAAATCAATGAAATATAAATAAATATTTAAAATTACATGATTATTGCATGAAAGGAAGTCAATTTGAAAAATATGATGATAAAAGAAGATTGGAAATACTTTTATTGATTCAAATGGATTCATATGACAAGTCTATGAACAGTATAATTTTCTTTGATCATATTTGATTGGTCTAATAATTTAAGTATAGCTAAATTTAATGTTTAAACATGTCTTTTGGAAACAATTAAATGCTTCCAATATTTTATGTAACATCTGATGGACATTAAATCTCTTGAGTTTATTGTGTCCCCATCAATCAATCTATTGTCCTTGTCATATATTTCAACTTCATGAAATTCTTTTACATCATCACTTTCCATTGTGTTTTTTTGTTTTTTCAATGTTAATTTAGCCACTTTTGATGTTGCTACAAAAAAACTTTCTTTTGTCTTGGGGTTAAACGACATGCTATGATAATTTGACCCCTTTGGAAAAACCCCCATTTAGTGTCTTTTATGTTGATGATGTGATAATCATGTTTTTTGTATTGATTGTAAATGGTTTCCTAGTGTTATATTCCTACAAATAAATTAAATATTTTATAGTTAATATGTGTTTAATAAATGAAGATTTCATGATCTTTATATGAAGGTATAGTTTGTTTTTAGATCACATTCTTGATATATTTGGAGAACTTTTGATGAGTACAACTATACCAACTTCATTTCATAACATTTGGACTTGCAATGTAAAAGTTTTTGAATATTGAATCATTTTTTAACATTGAAAATTAAATTAAAATAAACCTGAAAATTTCAAAAGCATTAGGATGAATTGTTCCTCCACAATTCATGGATATTAGTATGTCCATGAATATCTTTACGGATCTTATGCGTACTCATTATGAATGGGAAGGAAATTATGCCTACATATATGTGTAAAATTTCCCCCCACTCTCACAACTTGTAGATGTAATAACTAACAACCACCACTCACTTATATGTCTTGTGATCTATGTATTTTTAAGATTGAAATGACATTTAGTGCATGTTTTAAGACCAATAAATCCCAAAGGTGGGCAACAAGCCACATGAAGGTTGGGACATCTGGACTCTAGATTCAACTATTGCTTCATCTTAAGCCCTTTACTTTGGGAATGTTTATGCTTTATGCTTTTAGTCTTTACTTACACATAAAGATCCAACATTTTTTTCCTGTTTTTGAAATGACAAACCAAAAAACTAGAGCTTATTCTAAAATTCAAAAGGTGCAGTACAGGTTGCATTAGGCCTTTCACATTTCAAAAGTTCCAATAAAAATGAAGTAATTATAAGGTAAGTTTGAAGTAAATCAAGAAAATTCCCTTGGCCAAAAATCTAGAAGTCCCCCATAACAAGACCTTCTCCCATACCAAAAAAACCATGTCAATGAGAAATTTCTAAGCTCCACAATTTTGTATTGACACTTGAGACCACATGACATATCAAGGACCATTGGAACTTGAGCCTCCCCTTTGTACCAAAGGTTGCAACAATTGAAATATTGAATATGTTAGGTGGCCAATGCCATGAACCAATTTAACCTATTTGGCCATTAAATAGATGATGTAATCTGGTACTAAGGGACAAATTTAATCACATTGTTAAATAACTTTATAAACTATCGACCATAGTAACTTGGTACCTTTGACACAAGTTTGTGGAATAACTTATTAATTTTACATAATTTATTTTTAAAATATTCCCAAGCATTCATTATTTTCCTTCACAAAATTTAGTTCTTTGAAAATTAATTCTAAAAAAATTATCATTTTTGAAAATAATATAATAATTAACTAATGTCAAAGCTACCAAAGGTACCATAGTATTTGCTAGACCACATAATGTTCAATGGGCTAGTCATATGCAATTATAGGGAATATAAAAAAATCCTCCAACCTAGGCCCATTAAAAGCTTAGCACATGTGAATTTATTTTGGCAGAGTTTAAAATTTTGGTTACAAAAACAATTGGAAAATTTTGGGGGAATTTTTTTTAATTTGAAAAAAAAAAACCCCAAAAAATGAAACAATTCACTAAAATCTTGAGATCACAAAATTGGGGGAAAACAAAAAAAAAAACAAAAAAGCAAACATTAATATAGAATTCTTCTAAGTATCACACCTAAACTCGATTTCTTAGTGGATTTTAGACTATTTTCATGCTTGGGATAGAGGCAAAGTTCATACTAGTATATTTGAATTTATGAAGTTGCATGGTATCTTTAGAACTATTATAAACATACATTGGCTTTGAAGCTGAATGTTATGTCATATTTGCTTGATTTTGCCATTTTTATGGTTTGATGTCTTCTAGCAAAATATGATTTTAAAATCTGTGACAATAAACATATATCATAAGTAATAAAATATATAGCAAGATATTCCAAGAGGCTAGGAGAAAAGAAAAACAATATTCATTTTTAAATTAAAAGATGAATATTGATATAATTTATGGTTGTTAATTTTGTTATTATGAATTATACTATGGATGTGTTTACTTCAAAATATTTTTTTTGTTAATTCATTTGGATTTAAAATCTAAATATTCTATCAAGGTAATAAATAATGGAATAAATTATTGAAGAAAAATTTCAAAAAAATTACATGCATATGCAAGGTACATTTTTATGATGAAATAACTTTCACCTGATGTTTGGATGTGGCTTTCAAATTGAATGCACATTCTATTCAAGATTATCACAAGAAAATTATCATTTGTAACATTATAATGAAATATGTAGATGATTTTTTTATTTGATAAAGTATAGGGGGAAATATTTCAACATTTGCTAAAAAAGGATTTCACAAAAGAATATTTGTACCCCAAAAGAGACATGTGAAGAATGCAATAATGTTTTCAAGAAATGTCTTTAGAAAAAACCTATCATTAATTTTTTTTCACAAAATGATTTTGAGTTATACTAATGGTTGTGAATGTTGGATGGTGCTAAAAAGCCTTATGGTGTACAATGAGTTAATATTTTTTTGTTTGAAAATGAAAAAAAAATATGAAAATGCTAACATATAAAAAGATTGTGTATATAAGTGAAAGATGATATGAAAGAATGCAAGAGAATGTGTGTATACATGAGTGAAAGGAAATGAAATAGAGTGATGGTAATTTATAAATGACAATTTTTTTCCTTCTGTGTGTACTATTTTTTACGATTTTTATTATTCATTAAGGTTTTTTGCTTGTGTAAAACATTTTAGTGTTACAAATGGTGGAGGATAGTAATTAATCTTACATTTACATAGCAGTATTGAACATGCTAGGAATTAATAGCATGGTGAAAACATGATCAAAAGAGCCAAGGGCACCAAAATAAAAGTCCTTTTCCAAGGACTATACATGACATATGTCTTTTTTGTGTTGGTTTATAATTTTAAAATTTGCATTTTGGGTACCCCCTTTAACATTGCATTAAATATAAATACATCTTGATTAAAAATTAATTTTATATCATGTATATTATGCATTCATGCCCTCTATTACATAAACATGAACAACTTTTGTTAAATGCACATTTTCAAAATTAATAATTTCAAGGTTGAAAGCACTTTTGAGCCAAATGTGATCAAATGGGTTATAAAAACAATTTTCATTAGTTCAAGTCCTTTTGCCCTTATAATCATCAATGTTAAAATCCTTTCCAATTTTAAAAAAGAATGGTGCACATTTGGTAGAAAAAAAGGACGTTTGAAAAAAACAAGGATTGTCCATTCTCAAGGTTTGAGTGCTTTCAACATGCAATTTTTAAAAAAAATTGTGTCAAGTTTTGAGCATGTAAACTTTGCAATTAATGGAAAATATTCCAAAAAAAAATATTACAATTTGAATTATTATGCTTCATTTGTGATCTTTCAAACATATAAAACTACAGTTTTAAGAAGTGTCCACTCACTTTGATGGCTCCTTTGACTATGTTTTTACCCAATATAGCTCAAATGTGGAACCAATGTCAAGTAGCTATTGGTTACATCAAGGTTTTCTAGGCCAAGTGTCACATCATGAAACCTAGGTAGTTGAAAAACTAATTGTAAAAGGAAATGGCAACAAGGATGTGCAATAGCAATGCCATTAAAAATGCAATCGCCACCATCCTTTGGCTACCAATAACTCTTTAAACTCAAGTAGGAAGATTTTATGATGGTTTTGTCAAACCCATTTGGACTAAGGTAAAAACCTATTTTGGACAACTCATGATTAGATTAGATTGGATTGTTTGAACTTTTGTAGTGATGTGAGTAGTAATAATAATGGAGTTTCGCCAAACTAGCTGCCACTTTTTGTTTAGATAATGATATCATTTTTTATACAAATTCTTCATGTTGAATGAAACATTGGAACATCATATTTCAAAGGTGTATTATAGCCTTCATAACTAATAGCAAATGAAAAATGAAAAACATTCCTAGTAACTATACTTGGCTTGTATTATGACATTGGATACTTGACAAGTGTAGCTCTTTGCTAGATATGTTGACATGGTAGTAGAAACATGTAGAAAAGGCTATGGGGACTTGGAAATAGGCATTATTACTTGGGCCATAATTATACTGATACACGATGTGCACGTAAAGGTAGTTCAAAAACACATAGTGCACAACAACACATCTTAGGTTTTGTGATTCGTTCAAAAAACAACTATTGTCCTTTTATACTATGTTTATAACTACTTCATCACAAAGATTACTATGTTGTTGCAAATGACATCATGGTTTTGTGATTATAATCAATATGGCAACTTGTTCAATTTCTGGGTAAATATATTATTATTTTTAAATTTGTATTAATATGTTTGAATGATTTGAAATTAAGAATTAAAAAATACCATTTACTTTTTATGACTAATAATAATTAATAATGACTCAATTTTTAATGATGATGATGTGGCATGTCATGTGTCAATAAGGTGTTACAACTAATAGTCAACTTTAGGATTCATGACATTAATTTCAATAAGATTTCATTTATTGATTGATCAAAAGTGTTCATAATGCCAAAACATGTTTTTTACAACTTGTCCCATGCAACTACAATGTCTAACACAATTGGTTGAAAACATGAATAGGGGGATTATTTGGACTATCACATTTGTAATTATTCTGGATTACACACAAATGTAAAATTTAAAGCCATATTCAAAGTTTACATTATTAATTTTATAATTATTTATGTTGTCATAGACTTTAATGGGAATTATCATAAAAATTTTGGATGAATTCTAAGAAGATTATGAACTTGTAATGAACTTTTGAAATGACAACACTACATTTGTCACATAGAAAAAATGAAAAATTTCGACTCAAAAAAATGTCAAAGTACTATCAAAATAAAAAATAAAAAATAAAGCGTCATTAAATAAATATTTATTAGCAAAGTGCATTGAAACTTTCCTACTATATATTTTTTAATTTTTCAAAATTTTAAATGACGTAATTTTTATAAATTTTCTCCTTGAAAGTCCATTTCACATTAAATTTTTTAATATTTTACATGGATTTTTTTATCAATCACATGTTTAGGGATATTCATAGGTTTTTTTATTAATATTTATGATTAAAAACATAAGGGATAATTATAGGATTTGTGGTTTGATTATTATTAAAATTTAAAACAAATCACTAGTGTTAGATTATGGACTCACAAATGTCACTTTTGAGACACTTAACCATGCTTTCGCCCAATTAAGGAAATGACTACAAATATTTTTAATAACTAATAATCAACCTAATGATTCATGACATTAATTTCAATAAAATTACATTTATTGATTGGTCAAAAATGTTTATAATGTCAAAACATGTATTTTACAACTTGTCCTATGCAATTATAATATCCAACACAATTAAAGAAATGACTAAAAATGTGTTTAACAACTAGTAATCAACCTAATGATTCATGACATTAATTTCAATAAAATTACATTTATTGATTGGTAAAAAATGTTTATAATGTCAAAACATGTCTTCTACAACTTGTCTTATGCAACTACAATGTTCAACATCATTAAAGAAATGACTAAAAATGTTTTTAACAATTAATAATCAACTTTATGATGTATGCAACTAACAAAAATGACTAAAAAAACCACAATCGCATAGGACCAATCATTTTATTAGGAAATTTTTGTTTAAATAACCTAATGTAATTTATAATTTTATCACAATTTAGTCAAATTTAACTAAATATAATGTATATATTCAAATTTAGCTCAATTTATCATTGTTTAACCATGTTTAACATAACCATATGTTAGTTTAGCCATGTTTAGTTTAAAATTTTATTATATATATAAATTATATTATTTTAAATATAAATTATATTACTTTAGTTACACATTATTAATTTTCAACCATGCTTAGCTTTATTTGTGTTTGTTTAGCCATGTTTAGACTAATTTAATCTATGTATAGCCCATATTAACTTAGTTTAGTCTAGGTCAACCTTAAATTCACCTAGGTTTAGTCTAACTTAGTTTATGTTTAACCTAATTAAGCCTACCCTAGCTTAATTTAAGTCTAACCTATAACTTAATTAATCTTAGTTAAACTACAATATGTTAATTTTTTTTTTTGCATAATGAAGCTTGGGCTCGTGACCAAGGTAAGGGTTTGCAAGGTTGCGAGCTAAGAAGGAAGCCCGAGAGTGAAGGAAAGTGTGAAGGAATGAACCTTCACACTCCCAAAGGAGCTTCCACCTTGGGAGGTGGAGTCTCGGTGGACTCCTGATTGTTTAGAGAATGATTGCAAAGGTCAAAACCCAATGGTTTGAGGAGTTCTTTATACCATTGAAAAGATATTGAAATTTAGATGTCTAAAATGGGTTTGCATGACCCATTTAGACATCTGAAACACAAGTTATGGCCAAAAGAAGGGTCGGGAGTCAAATTAGCAATTTGACTCTCAATCACTAAAAGTCGAGAATTGACCCGATTTCCTTGCGTGCAGATGGCGTGTGACATACATTGGAAAACTCTCGAATATGGCTACAACTTTGTTTTAGACCTCATTGTAATCGGAGCTTTGAACACAAAGTTATGGGGCCCCAAAGTTGCGAGAGTCCCAACTTTGGTAATTTCGAAACTCCCACTTGGGAGTCCCAAGACAAAAAGCCATTTGGATGTGGGCCTCGTGGAGAGGCACATAGTATACTATAAGGGGGAAGGTGGTGACTTCCCCCAAGTTTGGGCCGTGGTGAGTCTTGTGAATCCGAGTTTGCCCGTGGTGAGTTTTAGCACCAAAAGTGTTCGAATTATGCACTAACCACCTTGTGTTGGTTTTGTGTAGGTCCATGTGAGTAGTTGATGCTTGTCACTCTTCCTAGTCCCATCCTGGAGTTCTAACACGCCTTTCTACCCTTCAAAGTCCTATGAGCCAAGGAGCATGCCCCGATTCCTTGCTTTTCCGTTGTCTTCAGTTTGGACTCACATTTGAATCCATTAAGGAACTTGGGGGTGCATCACCTAAGTTAACCTAAACTAGGTTGGTAGGTAATAGGTAGATTGACCTATGTCAACCTAGGGTGGCCTAATTTAATTTGAAGCTAACAAATTTTTTATCTTTATAATTTTGTGTTTAATAAATTTAATATAAAATACTGTGATAATGTAATGGATGAAGACTTGAACCCCAAAGTGGAAGTGAGGGGTTCAAATCCTTGTTCTTGCAACTTATGATACCTAGGCCACTTAACCTAAGTTAGGTAGCCTAGTTTAGGCTACTTAACCTAGGAGGCCAAGGTTTGTTATAATCTAGGCCACTTAGCCTAGGTTAGATAGCCTAAGCTAACTAGGTTAAAAGGCTGAAGTATGTTTTTAACCTAGGCCATTTAGCCTAGGTTAGGTAGCTAAGGCTAGTTAGGCTAGGTTGACTTTTCTTCACGTGTGATGACTCATATTTGAGCATATGTTTATAGATTTTTGACACATGTCATTCATCTATCATGACATCTTTTGTAACTTTTAGTTGAGTGAAATGATTAAGTTGACATGGCATGCACTTTACATGTCCTACCAAAGTCAATGATGATATGGAATTTCAATATTATAAGAAAATTAAAAAAATCTTAATTGATAAGATGATTAGGCTTTGCAATTATATGTCACTTGCAACTAAATAGGTGAAACACCATGAGTTTAACAACTCATAGTCACTAGTCATAAATGTCCTTTCTAATTAATACATAGTCATAAAAGCTAGTTGCAAATCCCAAAATGTGTTGTTGTGCTAATAATTCAAATAATTTCCAAAATGACCTATAGGTGGTTGTGTTGCATAAGCATGCATTGGAAGTGGCTATTTAGGGAGGCTTAGAACAATGTGTGCACTATTACCTAGTTGAGATGTAGGGATGCCACTAGGTCCTACCTCTCCTTCCTACCAATGTACAGCAACAAATACTTATAACACTCCATAAGAAGCCTTGAAATAAATATTTCAATGATTAAACACAAAGACAAAGGTGATCAATGAACACACCTAACATTAGGACTACCACAAATGGCTATTTGGTAAGTTCACATGCAAAATCTATAATCTTGCACACAAACCCTTGAAATGCAACAATAGTAGATAACCCCATTTTGCAACTTGTTTTTAATTTAAAATGTCATTTGTGACTATTTTAGAGAACAAAATAGTCACAAACAACATTTTTGAAATCTAAAACAAGTCAAAATGGGGGTTTTCTACTAGTATAGTTTTTTAATATTTGATTTGTGTTTGTCAACATCAATTAATTCAAATAAAAATCATCAACTATGCAAGCATCAAAGTTTTTCCTCACATTTAAGAGTTAACAATGTCACAACAACCCATCCCATGTTTTTCCCTAATGGTATTGTAAGGAAGATTACCACCTTTACATTGTTCCACACTTTTATTCTTATGTGCAAAAGGCAATTGGACACATGATATTTCGGTCTTGATTCTCATTCTACCGTAAACCCTAAACATTTCTTTTGCAAACCAAAACTTTGTGAAGGAAAATTAAAAAATCTTTTAAAATATTCAAATTTTCACCATGGGATTTTCAAAATTAATTAATTAATTATTCAATAGACATGTGCTGAAATGACTTTTGTACTATTATAGTCAAAACTCTTGTTCACAAGATATTTAACATGACTATATTTATCATTCCACCTTTGCATTTTGTGGGTCTTGGTTTTCATATTCCCTTAATTATATATTCTTAATAGAACTTTTATCACATTGTAATTTATAAATCAACATGTAACTTGTGAAGGTTATTATTGAATGGCAAATTTTTCTTGGGTGGTACCACTAGGAACCACCTTACCAAAATCATAGGAAAGTTGGACCCAATTTAAGAAATAAAATTCCATTTACTTATACATTGGTTTATTTGATTGGACTAAGTACGCTATGTGTTCCCCATCTATGCACACACTTGTGAAAAATAATGAACACTCAAAAACATATAATATGCATCAACATTTTGATTCCTAAACCATTCCTAACTTTTTTTTTTCAAATGTCTTTACATTTAGATATATTTTTAATTTTTTTTAATACATGTACAAGGGAATGATCCAAATTAGTCATTCTAAAATGGTGAAAATAATTCTCATTTGTGTTCTTGACATCAATGGCCCTTTGGGGCTTCATAATCTTGATTTCAAAAATTCATAATTAAATCAAAATTAATTCAATCAATTATTTATAAAAGACATAAAATAGGTTGGCATTTGCAATATTCTCAAAAATTAACATCTAAAAAACATTCCCAAAAAACAGATTCTTTTTGTGTTCTTGATAAAAAAAATCCTTTGTGTGACATTCTTGAATTTTTTTCTTTATGCATTCGTTTTTCATATCAAAACATATTTTAAAAAATTTTAATTAGAGTTTTGAATTCTACATGATTTGAGTAACCTTTTGATAAATAATTTGGAATGAAAAGTTTTTTTTATGTGAGTCCTATGTTGTCCTGAAGTTGGATGGGTCATAGAAATTTGGGGTTTAACGTTCCTAGTGGTACCACCCAAGAATAAGGTTGTTGTCAATTGAATCCCTATTAATTTATGTCACATAAATTAAATTCCCACACAAACCCACTTTACCATACGAAACAATGACAATAAAGATGAAACAAAAGATGAAACTTTTACATTTTTGGGCTAAGATCACCCATATGTTTAAATATTGATCTTTATACAAACTACACCCAATGAGAAACTCATCACATGTATTTAAAGATTTCACCTTATGAAATCACTCACCAAAAACATGTACACCTACTTTTGTGAACATTTCTATAATCAAAATAACACATCAATTTATTGTAACATATTTTTCATTACATAAAAAGTTTATTCCTAAGGCTTAATAAAAATATAATGTCATGAAATCATGAAAGGGAAAATAAACTTGAATTCCATGCACAACCTTTACATACTTGAAAGGTGGAATGGATGAATTAATGGTAAGGATCATAAAGTGTACACTAGTACAAAGGGGGTTGTAGGTCACTAGCCTAAATCACTATGGGACCCTAAAAGTGAAATAAGTTCATTGCATTTTAGTGATTTCACTATAATATCACTATGTAAACATCATGTTTCACTATTAGTTGACATAATTCACTATTATAATTTATTGTGGTGAATAGGTTTATTTTTATGTTATTGTTTTAAATATCCTATGTTACTTTATGATATACCTTATATTATTATAGGCTACTTTAATTTTTTTAACTTATACCTTAAATTATTATAAGTTATTATAGGTTATTATAAATTATTATACCTTAAACTATTACACATTATTCTACCTTAAAGTATCATAGCTAGCTTATTATAGGTTTTTCATTTTAATTTATTTTAAATTAAATTATTCAACTAACCTTAGGTTATACCTTATGTTATTTTATTTTAAGTTAATATATGTTATTTCAAGTTGTACTTTAGCTTATTCAAGGTCATTTTACTTTATGTTATTATAAATTATTTTATTTTAAGTATAACAATTTGAAATAATCTAAAATATAATATAATGACCTAAGGTAAAATAACGTAGAATAACCAATAATAGCTTATGAAATATAATTTAAAATAGCCTACAATAAAATAACTATCAATAACCTATAATAATATAACCTAAAATAATCACCTAATATAATATCTTCCAATAGCCATTAATAAAATAGCTCCACCAATAGCCATTAATAGCTTATGGTAATTTAGCCTAAAATTACCACCAATAGTCATTAATATAATAACCATTAATAAAATAGTTCCACCAATAGCCATTAATAGCCTATGGTAATTTAACTTAAAATAACCACCAATAGCCACCAATATAATAGTCACTAATAGAAGAATAATTAATAACCACCAATAAAATAACCACTAATAGCCACCAATAGCATACCGTAGCCACAAATAGCTTATTCCTTACCTAACCAAGGTGGTTAGTTCAATTGTTTTTTTTTCCTACCTACCTACCAACAACCCACAAGTAGGTTATTAATAGATAGGTAGTAAAAACAACTTCACCTAAATATAAACCTACTTACTTAGTAGTTACTTACTTTCTTACATAATTGGTCACCAAGTTGAAACCAAATATTTAACTTAGTTGGGGTTCATCCACAACTAAACAATAATAGGCATCTAATGGATGGTGCACTGGCGGGTGCTAGTTCATGGTGGCCTTCTTCAATGTTTGGTTTGGTTCAGGTTAAATGGTTTGGGTTCATCCAAAAATGGCCAAAATAGCTTCATCCACAACCGGTGCATTCATGGGTGTTGGGTCATAGTCAACCCATGGTAAATCGCTAAAGTGAACCAACCCCCATGATTGCACCAATTAGCTATTTTGTCCATAGGATGGGTTGGATGATTTGCTTCCTTTTCATCTGCCTCTTTACCTTATGTAACCAACATTCTACCATAGTTAATTTTTGTGGTTGTTAACCTTTGACCATTTTTTTCCCAACCCTAACCTCCATACTACCCACCCACCTAGCTACCTTGTTGATCTAAATCTTAGCTTGCCTATAAACTAACAATTAATCCCTTATTTACCTTGGCAAAATTCTTTTTTATTTTTGGCTAAACTTCTATCTCTTAGTTAAACTGTTATTTCTTGACAAAACCTATATATCTTACCGATTAAACTTCTACTTAATTCCTACTCTTGAAATTAATTAAGACATTTAATAATTTTTTTGATAATGCCACTTTAATTATTAGCAAGAAATTATTTATTGGCAAAACCTACCTACCCACACATCATCATACCTACCTATGCATTTGCAAATTATGGACTTCGATTGTAAAAATTATAATGTAAAATGTGGGTATTGCAATTGCAAGAATGTTTTTTAGTGGTGGTCCTCTACATCCACTTTGGACCATTTAATGCAAGATGTACTTAATTAATTAAGGAATAGGCTTGATAAATTTAAAGTTTTAAAAAAATCAAACATTTGTGAATATTTCCACAAATTTTAATATTAATAAAAATTAATCCTAGGCCAAATTTTCACATACAAATATTTGTAACAAGATTCATTTTATCTATTTTGAAGGTGAATGAACAAGATCTCAAGTTGGGCCCTCAAGTTGAAGTGACCACACTAAAGGTAAGAGAATAAATTCTTATTTCATTCATTTAATTTTTTATTTTCATTGTGTTTCACTTTTAATTCATCACTCATTCTTAGAAGATTATTTTGTATGACATTTGTATATGTTTATATAGTTTTTTAATTTTTTATGACATTTATCATTAAAAAAATTTAGGTTTATATATAAAGATTGTGGGGTAATTACTTTTAAACTTTAGGCTAATGCTTCCATTCATTATAATTTTCACTTGATTAACTTTCAAATTCAAAACATAATTGTTCTAAATATTTTTTGTATTCCATTTGTAAATGTTTATATAATCATTAGGTTGAAAACATTTACCATTAGGATTATTTAAGGTTTGAAGTTTAAATGTTTAATGAAAAGTATGTTGATTTATTTAGGTTGTATTTTGAAATCAAGCTACAATTCCTTTTGAATGTGACATCATTTTTTAACATGAACAGTATGATATATATTTTAATCATTTATATATATTTTTTATTTTTTTGTTCCTAATTTAAGGAAATCAATCTTGTTGGACAGTTTTAACATAGTCATCAAATTCCACTAAAAATTACATGTTTAATATATGGATTTAACATTTTGGCCTCCCATACATAGTATAGATTTAAGTTCATAATGCCAATATTACATTTTGCCACCCACATATAGTGTGAATTTTAAAATTGTTATGCAAGTATTACATTTCCCTCTCCCATATATAATGTGGATATTGCACTTTGCCCCCACATACAATGTGCATCCAAAAATGCTCGTGTAGGTATTGCATTTCTTTCTTTCATATATAATTTGGATTAGGTTCGTAATGTGGGTATTGCATTTTGCCCCCACATACAGTGTGCATCCATAAATTGTCATGTATGTATTGCACTTTGTTTTCCCATATATAATGTGGATTAGGGTCATAATGTGGGTATTGCATTTTGCACAATTAGGACTTAAGCTTAATAATGGTTGTCTTATTGTTATCTAATAACAATAATGCCAAAAAAAAAGAATTTCTATTTTATTATTAATGTGAACAAAATTCAAATTGCAATTCTATGATATTTTAACACATTGAATCAATAGTAATACAATGTAGATGTAAGGTTTGTTCTTTTTTTTTTTTGTGTGGATTAAGGGTTTAAGGTTTATTTTAAGAAAAAATTAATGTAATAATATTATTTATATTGTTGGTATAAGATTTCAATATTTTATTGTTTTAAATTAAGTTTTAATTTTTAATTTTTAAATATTGAATGAAATACTTAACATAATGTGAAATTTATTGTGGTATTCATTTGAATGTTAATTTAATAAAATTCAATAGTACCTTCAATTAATGCAATAAAAAAAAATGGTGAATGTGATCTCAACCAAACCTTTAAAATTATTTTTTTTCAATTTTTCATGTTGCACAAAAAATGGTGATCAACCATAAGAAAATTTAGCCAAATCTAGGAATCCCATACCATTTTGGCAAACCATTAAATTCTATGAACTAAATATGAAAATTCTATAAATGTGGGTATTTATTTGAAAAGGGTGTACGCCAATAGTTATTTGAATCATATTATTTAGGATTTTTTAAAAAAATAGAAAACTCTAGTCACAAATAAAGTAATTACAATCAATATTAATATAATTAAAAGTAATGTTTAAAGTTAATTTGAATTAATGGGGTATTTAAAATAACATGATATTATTTAATTCTTGAATTATGGACTTGCAATATTGATATGTAATTTTAGAATTGAATATTTATTATTAGGTTTTGCCCTATAATAATTGAAAATATTTTTAATATTATAATTTATGATATAAATATAATATATTTTCAAGCCATTTAATTTTTTAAATTTATACATATATTTTAAATATATTTCTTATTGGATGTAAGTATTGTGAGAAGCTTAGAAACCTTAAACCATTAAAGTTTGGAAAAAATGGGGCATGACCATAGTCAATGCTTAGCTTTGAAGATGAGGGTATTGCATAGGGTTTAAGGTTTTTATTTATAAATATCAGTTGGATATTTCCTATTACATTTGGTCCATTACATGTAGGTATTACATTTGGTGATCAATATGCATTCAATAAAAACTTAGATGATGAGGGACTAACTTTTTGTAATATTTGCATACTTCAAACCTATTAACTAAAAGGGTGTTTTTGGTGAGGCAACACAATATAAATTTATGGAAATATTGCGATAAGCTTATTGTGATAGTATTACATTGTAAAAATAATGACAAAATTACCTTTGTGACCATCCTAACAATGATTACAAAATGTCAACAATAAGGGTATTGTTAATTGGATTAAGGTTTGGATTGGGGAATGCCCTTAATTAATGTTTGCACCTAAAGATGAAAGTATTGTTAATTGGTTTAGGGTTCTTTTTAGGGATACCTTTTTGTCAATTACATGTAAGCATTGCATATGGTTATTAATTTTAGATGACAGGGGATTAAGTTTTTGTAATACTTGCATGATTAAAACCTATTAACTACAAGGGGGCTTTTGGTGAAGTTACATAATAAAAATTTATGTAGGTTACATAATGCAATTTGGGGTTGGGGAATGCATTTAAAATATGACATAAGATGACAAGGTAGGGTATTGTAAATTGGGATTAGCAAAATTAAAATGGGTAGAAAGTTACAAAATTTTATATAAAGTGAACATGGTACAAAATGTTGGTGAGACACCAAAAATTCTCATCACAAGCTAGGCTAAAATGGCCTAACAATATACCTTAATGTGCACCTTCACTTGAAGAAGAGTTAGAAACAATGCCCATGTTTCTTTGATAAGTGGCTACAACTTCTATAGCCTTTGCCTCATGGTGATGGGTGAAGAGTTGTCGATGTTGAAACATGAGTTAGATCACATTTGCCACAAAGGCCTCTTTTATGGTATTTCGAAACCTAGGGATAAACAAACAAATTAGTTTCATGATTAAATGCACAATGAAAAAAAATGCTAAAAAATTTAATTAAATGATTATAAACTTACCAGCCATGTTTCATGTCCGATTCATGGTACTTGCACATGACTTGCATTTCTTTCTCTCTTTTCCCCTTGGTAGATTTCGAATTCCAATTTCAAGCATCCCATGCAAGCCTAAGAGGCTTCACATAACCAACCTTACCCATTCAAATGATGTCAGCAAGGTCATCATCCTTCTCGATTCGTGAGAAGGCACTACAAGGGATGAACCCCACACCCCACTTAGGTATGTTAATGATACTTAACAATTTATCGGAGGCAAACCTCACCAATAATGGTTGACGAACCTCTTCAAGGCCTTGAGCTTCAAGTTGAAGTCGATCCCATTCAGCTTTAGTTTTCTTCTTTGTTCAAATAACTGCCTTCTTATCATTTCGTGTTTGTTTTGCTTGTGAGTTGTTCAAAATCTTAGCATTCATGGCATGGTTGTTGCCTTGGTCCCCCCAACACAAGTAGAAGGATGACCAAATTTACTTACCTCCATGTGATGATCGTGTTTGTTGTCCAAATGTTAGTGAAACAACCATTTAGCCACACAACTATTAGTGCATCCATTGAAATTACAAATCCACCTTGACCCCTCATGGACCCAATTTACATCTTCCATGGCATGATTTGGTGGTACTTCTCCATGATCATTTTCATGCAGAGCCACCTTAGCCCTTACAAAATTTTAATCAAACCAACAAGTTTGCATTATGAAGGTATTGCAATTAAACTAGCCCCTAAACCCTAGACATGATGACGGTATTGCAATCAAATTAGCCCCTAAACAATAATCATGATGAAGTTATTGCAATGAAAATTTATATATGAATATACAAGTATTGCTCAAGAAAATTTTGGCCAAAACAAACCACCCCCACTCTCGCATGGAGAGTGAAGATGGGATTTGATGTCATCATTGGCAAATTGCAACACATTCAAATATTGATGACATACCTTGAGGAGGCGAACTTGTGTACAATACAATTGCTTGTTTTTCAATTGTAATCGGCACCTTGACCTCGGCTGCCTTTTGAGCACATTTTTTTGGAGGTGCCATCTTGAAAAGAAACAACCATTCTATTAACAAAGAAAAAACACAAATAAATTATATATATATATATTTCTTTTTTTAATGCAACATGCAAGATTAGATGGAATTACTGTTAATTTTATTTAAAAGCTTAAAGGTTCAATATTTTTAAAACTTTCATTAAATTTTTATTATTATAATTAATTAATATAATTTAATTACAAAATTAAAATATTATACATAATTTTTATCATTCTTAATTGTATAGTTAATGTAATTAATAATAATATTATTATTATTATTATACTTGGTATATTAAATAATTAGTTATATTAATTAATAAAAAATGAATCTTTATATTTTCCTATTTTTATTTTAAATTGCTTCCAAATTGACACACATGTTTTTCATATTAAAAAACAAACAAACCACTGGAAGACGATAACGATCATCATCATCGTCTGTTTCTAGAGCAAAGTAAGTAAAAGAAAAAAAAATCGACAACAAGCATTGTCGTCATCTTCTTCTTTTGGAGTGCCTATTTTTTTAAAAAAAGGTGGGGGAAGAAGATGACGACATGATGCTTGCCATTGTCATCTTCTTCTAGGGCGCCTATAAGAGGAAAAAAAAAGCAAGAAGAGGACAACAATGAACACACTGTTGTCATCTTCTCTTTCTTTTTCTTATTGTGTTCCAAAAGATGATAACATTGCTTTCATCTTCTTCTTCTGGAGCACCTATAAGAGGAAAAGAAAAAGCAAGAAGACAATGGTGGCAAGCTTGTTGTCATTGTCTTCTTTTGGATGATAATAATAATTTTTAAAAAAAGACAACATCGAGCATCATTGTTGTCTTCTTCTTTGGAGCACCTATTGAAAAAAAAATAACAAGAAGATGATGACAACAAACATTATTGTTGTCATTTTCTTTTGGAGTAGACTAAGAAAAAGAAGATGATGGTGGTGAGGTTATCATTGTCGTCTTTTTCTAGAACATAGTAAAAAGAAGAAGAAGAAGAACGAGCATCATCATCTTTTGGAGGGCTTGTAAGGAAAAAAATTAAAAGAAGAAAGAAGATGATGATAAACATCGTTGTTGTCATCTTCTTTTGGAGCAGACTCAAAAGAAGAAGACATCAACAATGAACTTGTCATTGTCATTTTTTTCTAGAGCACAGTAAGAATTAGAAACATCGTAAAAAAAAATGATGATGGTTACTTGTTGTTGTCTTTTTTTGAAACAAACCCCTATAAGGAAAGGAAAAAAAAAAAGACGACAAGACTTGTCATCATCTTCTTCTACAAACTTGTAAGAAAAAAAAAGCTTGTGCAATTGCGTAAAGGAAAAAAAAAACATGTTGTAGCAAACTTACATTAGCAACGTTCTTTTCAAAGCATCGCTTTTGCTACAACTTCACTTTGCTCCTCTTGCAATGTCGTTCCGCACACAATCTCACTTTGTTTGCAACAACACTCTTGAATGCAACAATGTTCCCCCATTACCTCGCAGTAATAAGCAGTAATGCTCCAAGCTCCCCTCAACAATGCTCCCCTTAGCAATGCTCCTTGCTTCCCTTGCTCCTCTCACGCACACAGCTTGAGCTTATAGCACCTCCTTCACCCAAGAGTGCTCCTACATAGCTTGAGCTTAGAGCACCTCCTTCACCTAGGACTGCTCCCACACAGCAACCACAACAATAGCAACCACAACAACAGAAGATTGTGAGAATAGTGACAACGACCTATGGTGGGTTTGGAGTTTAGGGTTTAGAAGCATTTGAAAAAAAAAAACAGGGTTAGTGGGTGAATGGGGTAGGTATGGATGTATAAAAAAAAATTATGGGTTAAAGGGCAGGCAAAAGAAAACTTTGACTCAACCCCTTTGACTGCACCAGGTTTGGTTACTGGGATGAGAACTATTTCATCCCAAACGGAACTAGTGCAGTTGTGGGGGCTGGGTCACTCAAGCCATGGTTAGCTAGAGAACTGAAACCTAACAGAAAACTGTTTCCTGTCCTGACCACTTGCCATCCATTCTTTGCGGTGAACGGTGGGTGCTGTTGTACTGGTTCACTCTGGCCATCTGCCCCAACCCGCCAACCCTCACCAGTCTGGCCCTCGATGCCAGCGCGTGTTTCAGGAATGGTTTTAAACAGTCTAAATGGCAATCCTCAATGAGAAGATGTAGAAAAGGTAGCAGTCATCCCTAGGAAGATTTAGTCAAATCTGGCTGTAAACTGTAAACTAACCAGGATCCAGATAGGAAGAACAACATTTTAATCATCCATCTATACTTCCAGGTACTTATTGAAACCAAATATAGCAATTTGGTGATTATCCCTATTTTTCCCTTTTTCTGAATTTTAGCATTTGAAACCCCAAAAATAAGTTCATTTTTTAAAAATCATTTTGAATTTCGCCTTGTGATGAACTTTCGCCAGTAAAAAAACACTGCACCTCCAGGAGCTACCAGCATTTTTGGTGCTCTAATGCAGCCTAATTGCAACTATATAAGCCTTGCCAGCTTAGAGCAACTTCACCTTTGCTCAGTTGTAACCCTGCACATTAAAATTGGATGACAAAAGGTTCAAACATACCGGTTTGGCTAGCAAAATGGTTTTGGCCAGTATTTTTTCACAGGTTGCTGAGGCTAGTAAAACTCACAGCATACTTTTTGCAGCCTTGTGCTGGGTTTCCTGCCAGAGAAGATTTTCCTGAGTTGGCAATCATAATGATTGGTCCAGGTGGTTTACTATAAGTAATCTCCTACCTATTTGCAGTCCCACTTTTAGTGCTAATTGCAGGGGTCAGAAAAAAGTGAATAACTAAGCTTGGATGTACGAAACATTTGTGCAGGGTCACATACTGATCACTCTGCTGTAGATGCTCATAGCCAAAAGAGGCAGCAAAAATGTTGCAGTTTTCAATTAGTTGGAGTGCAGAGATGGAGATCCCCCAGACACACAGTCTGCAGTCTGGGCTGAACATTCAAGCTACCAAATAGGCATGTTCAAGGAGCATGGGTGGAAAGACTGAAGTTAGAAATGCAAATTTAACGGAGTTTACAGTATGAGAATTCAATAAGAACAATAGAAGTCTTCTTCTAACTTTGGGCGATTTCTCACTTATGCAGTTGTTTGAAGAACCAATCACAACACCCTGCAAAGATAAGTTAGTGCATACCTTCCTCGTGCTCTCTCGGCCTTTATGAACTCTGGAACTGGCCCTACCACCAACCAGGTAATGGGTTCATTGGTAACAGGTTATTCCAGGGCCTGTTCCAAAGCGTAACCAGTTCTTGATGGCTTTTTCACATCTCAAGCATCTTTATTAAGTTATTCGTCAAACATTTAAAAGCGCCAGGAAGGTATGCACCAACTAACATGGAGAACACCAAAAGTAGAGCCAGTGAATGACTGCCTGTCTCGCTTATGAGAACACTTGTAAAAGTGTGTGGGTAGGACATTAAAAGAGGTTGTGACCTACAATTAGGGTGATGAAACTTTAATGAATGAAAATATTATCACATCGATTGTCAGAAACTGGCAAGTGACAAACTTTCAGCAGTTGATGGTGATGGGAGGAAAGGGGTTTGTGAACAAATTTTCTTTGCATTTGTGTTTTTTTTGTTTCTTGCAAATTATGTGGGTTGGATTGCTTATGGTGGATTTGCTTTTGATGGTACTCGATGTTTGGAGTTATTTGGTTATTCTACATTGCTAGTGTGAGTGAGTAGTTTTTGCACAATGATTTGGAGGATGTGAGTTAAGGGGTGCAAGAGGTAAACACTATATGAAGGAGTTCCATGAGCAATTGAAAGAGATCTAGAGCTAAATTCCTTAATCTTGTTGTTTTTGGTTGTTGTAGTTTGTTTACCAATGCATGCTAATAGGAGTTGCAGTCTAGAATTGCAGCATTATGTTGGTTGGGGAAGAATGCCCTTTTACCATGAACCATCCTTCTTTTTGAAGTCATGCATTTCCATTGTGCCATGAGCTTCAAAAGAAAGAATGGAAGTTTAGAAGCAAAATTTAGGGGTCTTGGTTAGGGAAATGATGAAAAACCCTAGGGGTTTTGAAAGAGTTAGAATGGCAAGTCAATTTGTGATATGTTTGGGTGATTATGGAATTCTATAAAAGAAAGGTTGGTTATGTTCCCCAAGGATAGAGTACCCATCACATTCCAAGGGATTTCAAAAGGAGATTTTGTTCTATATAAAAGTTTGGTGTGTCATGGGAAATTTTGTTGATCATTTTTTAAAGCGTTTCATCTTTGTTCAATTTCTTGAGTTGTTATGTGTGAAGATATGTTTTCATCTTACCTTTGTGGGAGTAGATGTCATATGAATTGGGAATTTCATGTTGTATGGTGTATCTGCATGTGTTGAGTTCCATATTATCTCCAACCTCCTTAATTATTGTATATGGGGATGTGTTCCATCTTGTTTCTATGGGAAACAAGTTCATATGAGTTGGGGATAAGTTTTGTCACAACTAAAATTGCCACAAAGATGACTAATGGGCTCAATGAGAGTGAAATTGGAATTTGTTAATCCTTAAGGACCCATAGCTTAAATTTTATTGGACAAGTAGCAAGTATTTGGACATTATCGGATTGATGATTTTAGTTTTTCACTATTTTTGCAATTTAAAAAAATTGGTTATGATAATCATTCTATGCATTTGGAAACATTTGTTCCTCATTTTTTTTGGTTACAAGGTTACTATAAGGTTAAAATATTTTGTGAGGCTCTTTTTTGGGACCAACTTAGGGTAGTAGCCTAAGCCCCAAAACCTTATACAAGCCCACAAAAAGTTCTTTCCCTTCCTTACATAAATGAAGACATTCTAAAATCTTTAATTTTACAAAAATGGAAAGTTTTATGATAATAGAATTGAAATCTTTCATGAATAGAAGGTTTTTTTGTGGTTTAAAAGGAAATTTTATCAAATTATGTGACACAACACCCACCAATGCACCATCCACTGGAAACTAGGTTTAATTCAATTGTGGATGGATGAACCATTATCACCAAAAAAAAATCAAGAAAAAATTGTGCCCAAATTATATAGTCTTATTAGTATAATTAGATCATCAAGAATTGCATAAACAAAAATATTTCAATGTAGCAAAAATGTTAATAAAGTAATGTCTAAACTTTTTGTTGCCTATCCAATCACATTTAAACTACGGGCCATAAGGGATTAACACGTTCTAATGTCTTTCTCAATCATGATTATGGTAATATAAGTAATTATCTACACCCCCCCCCCCCCCTCCCCCTCTTTATTTTCACATAAAAAAAAACAAAAAAAAAAAAAAAAAAATATATAATTAAAAAAAATATTAAAAC
>Ga0116231_10001176_pt1 | contig 52467 bp, 38 predicted proteins | sample S1TSphgellanicum_2_FD_89695 | JGI IMG/M metagenome (GOLD analysis project Ga0116231, IMG submission 89695) | Host-associated microbial communities from peat moss isolated from Minnesota, USA - S1T2_Fd - Sphagnum magellanicum MG | ecosystem: Host-associated > Plants > Peat moss > Unclassified...
AAACCACAACCCCACATAACAAAATAGATTTAAAACAAACAATGATAAAAAATAAATAATTGTTTAACAAAAAAAATTAAATTAACCAAGTGTAAAGTTTTGAAAAGATTTTTTTTTTTTTTTTTTTGGGGTGTGTGATTCATGCCAATTTTGCAAAATCAAAATAATTTCAAAGAGGTATTCAAATCAATCCATTATTTTCTTAATTATATGTAAAACAAAAACAAAAAATTTCATTGGAATTTGGGAATGGTGGGCAATAATTTTACCAAAAATACAAAAACTTAGTTTATGTTGATATCAATCAATCAATCTGAAATCTCAATTAGTTGTATCATGTATGTAAATTTTGCTTGTTGGGAGGAACAAATCATCGGCCACAAATGAACCAGCACCCACCAGTGCACCATCCACTGGATGGATGCCTGTTATTATTCAGTTGTGGATGAATCTCAACTGAGTTAAATCTTTGGTTTCATCTTGGTAACCAATTCTGTAGGAAATAGGTCTCATAAATAGGTAGGTAGGTAGAAAAATAGGCATCTACTAAGTAAGTAAATGGTTTATACATAGATAAGGAAGGAAGGGCTGTTTTTCACTACCTACCTACGAACAACCTACCAACTAAGCTAACCACTATGGTTAGCTATGGAACTGGAACCCAACCAAAACCTGTTTCCTGGACCACTTATCATCCATCCTTGACGGTGCGCTGGTGGGTGCTGTTTCACTGTGACCCAGGGTTTGGGGTGTTGCTATTTTCCGTAAACAGCCACAGTGGCAGATTACATCTATTTGGGCCAAACCAGCATCCACCAGTGCACCATGAAGGATGAATGGTAAGTCGGGAAACAATTTTCTGTTGGGTTCAAGTTCCCTAGCTAACCATGGTGTTTAGGTCAATTGCTTTTTTTAATAAAAAAACACCTACCTACTAACAACTCACAAGCGGGTTGTTAGTAGGTAGGTAGGTAGTAAAAACAGCCCTTCCCTATATATATAAACCATCTTCTTACCTAGTAGTTACCTATTTTCCTACCTATCTACCTATTATTACCAGTTATAGGGTTTAGGGTTTAAACATTTAGGGTTCAAACTCATCTTCTTAGGTCTAAAAGTTATGGACTTGCCTCCATTAGACTTTTGCTTGACTCATCAAGAGCTTTCAACAATAGTAAGAATCGTGCCCCAATTTCATTAAAAGTTTTTGTTCTGCTTTTATTGAAGATTCAATGAAAACATTATTCAATGTTTCCATTAATCTTGTAACGTAGGTCTAAACATCACAAACCCGTCTTTGTGTTGTGTATCGCTACTCATTTAGAGCTTTCTAACAACACCAAATGCACAAAAAAGGGCGGCAATGTGGCCTAGGAAATCTCCATGTGACAAACAAAACAAAACAAAACAAACAACCTTCATTACTAGATAGACAAATGTGACCTCCTATTCCATCAGCTCAAGCATGAACATGATGATTATGTAATTGCTCAAAGTGTGAACAAGATGACAAAACAAAGCAAACAACCTACCTTTGATCAAAAATGTATTTTTTTCATACCAGAAAAGCTGAGGAAAAAGCTTAGGGTTTGGAGTTCCATGCTCACTCTTCCACACTTGATCTTTTGTGTCGGATTTGATATTCCGTGCCACTGATGGTAAAGTGATATTGGATGCCTTTCAAATTTGATCACATGGCTTTTCCAATGAGTAGTGGCTTGAAAGAGTTATAACAAGAGTTGCAGTCAGCGGTCGAAGAGAGGAGGTTGGGAGAGCGCACAGGAAGTCTCTTATTAGGAGTAGTGGTGTGCTTTCTTTCCCGCTTCAACTCTCGATGCCAGAGCTTAAAATCCTTTTGCTTCATTGAATCAAAGACAGTAAAGTAGTATCTGATGTTTTTGTTTATCAACTGAACAGTAAGTTTAGAAAGGACTGACAGTGTGTGCAAGTTGCAAAAGAAATTCAGGCACAAGTTGTCTCCTCATCTTCATTAACATAATGTCTTCAGCTTTTGCCTCCTCATCACCTTCATGGACCACTGCCAGTATGTCGGCTAGCAACTCATCAGCACCACCTCGCATGGGGTCCTGAACCACTCATCAACACCTTGGTGTCACAACCTAAATTGCACAAAAATATGGACAACTCATAAACCATTAGATTCAGACAAAGAGAGGATAAAGGCTGGCAAAGTAACAAACCTGCAAAAAGAGATCAGTGTGCGTTTTTCGTGCATACAAAGTTGTTGTCACCTTTGCACCCACTGACTGCAATGTATTCCCGAATGCAACACTGCATTCAAGTTTACTGCTCACCGTCACCACTCATTACAGTAGAAGCTCATAAAAAATGACAGAATGTGTATGGTCAGATGCTTATAGGCCTGTTTCATCATTCTAACAATTTGCTGAATTTATAATGTTAGAAAATTCCTGCAGTGTTCATGATGAACATACCTGGCATCATAAAGAATAGAATAATCCGCAGTTCCATGGAATAAACTTATTGGGGGCAGCAATGGCACTGCTTCCCGAAAAGATGGGCTCAAAACCAATAACTCGGGAGAGAAAAGTGGTAGAGACTCCTCCCCCTCCATCACACTGCAAAACCTCAAAAGAACCCAGAATGCATTATGATTGAACCTCTGAAACTTTGCAACAAAGTGACAACAAAGATTTTCATAGCATCTGGATGAGAGCAAGTGGTTGTAATCTCTCATGTTAGAGATTTGCACTGAGATTACAACCACTTACTCTCATGTCATTGAGAGATATTGCACATTTAAAGTCTCCAATTACCTCAAGAAGATGGATCGGTAAAGACCCCGTTTGTGGAAATGATCCACAAGCTTTGTCAGATTGTACCTGCTCCACAATGAATCAACAAGCATCAAGCTGATAACCTAGTGGCTTTATGGAATTTTGATGGTGGCTGCTGGCCATTTCAAAGATTCGATCTACAGCAAAACATTGAGGCAACAAGACATCCCCCCAAGAATAACAGATCTGTGGGAAGGAGGAGGAGGAACATAGAGAGAACTCACCCTGACACAAGCAGGTGCAAAATGCAACCTATGTTTCCAACAAACTAACAAAAGGATCAATGGAAAGATATCCCTTTCCTTACCCGCCTGAAATGGCCAGAAAGGCTTTGAGCTTGCATGATCTCCACAACAACTTTGTGGGATCCTCAAAACCCTCCTTCTGTGCTTGCTTGACCAATGCACATGCTGCCAGATGGGCCCCAGCTGATTGACCTGCCAAAAATACTCTACAGACTCCAACAAACATGTAAACAAGTTAGGATCAAGGCACAATGGAGAGAAACATTCAAAAACCACCAACAGTAAGTAAAAGGATATACAAAGAACTTCCAGAAGATGAAGCACTATGTTTTTCTGCTTGTTTTTCAATTGATTGAATTCTAAACAGCTCAGACTTCCTTTTTAGAGAGTTCAAATCCAACCTTCCCCGATGAAAAATGCATCTGTTTGTTTTCTCACCTGTTTGGATCACCACCAAAGTTTGTGACGTTCTGAGAAACATAGCCTATCCCAGCCGTGACATCTGCCACCATGTCACTAATAGAGCCCTGTGGAAAATTCCTGCATTCCCCCATGCACCTTGTACTGAGGTCAAGGATAATTGCATAATAACATTCAAAGATTGCAAGACATCAGCCAAGTCATATAAGAAACAAAGTTCAATATCTTGGAAGCAGCAAGAAGGAATGCTCTAATGAACAATCTAAATGGGCACCTGTAATCAAGGCAAGCCACAATGATGTTATGGTCAGCAAGCTGCTGCCCCAGTAAAGCAGCCCATGCCTTGTACCTGTTGATCAGTTTTCGCATCAGTTTCAAGCTCTTCAGAGAGATTCTCAAATAAAAAAGATGTGCATGAAGACAGGAAGATTGAAGACAGGAATGCGTCCACCAAATAGAGAGCCAACTAACCCAATAATCCAAGCACCACCCGTGACAAAAATCACCACTGGTTTGGGGGTGTCATCATCACAACAAGGAGGAATGTACAAGTCCAGTCTGGTCAGAATTTCAGCACAAACGTTATCAGATTACCAAGATATTCAATTGCACTTATCTGTTTGCAAACAGTGTTGACAGTCCACAAAACAGTATATTCACTGAAAAGATACACTACTCTATCGCTGATTGAATTCAAAACCAGTCAGAAATTCTGCCTTTACATGCCAGCCTTAAATCTAAATATGATCTGTCACAGGGTGGATTTTGCCCCCATACACAATGCTGCAACAAAAGTACTCAGAGAAATTGCAAACAGCCTTAAATCTAAACTTTACCTGTTGCGAGGTTCATCCCCATAAACAATGCTGCGATGAATATACCTGGAGAAATAGTAATTGAAGCCAACTGCCAAGGCTCCACAATGACAACATCAGTGGACTTTGATGCAGATGCTGTGCAAACTGACCAAGATTAGCCCAGCAGAGTATATTCCAAGGACCAAGGGTATATTGTATGCTGACCCTGAATGAAACCTGGCATCAGAAAAAGTGCATAGAGATAAAGTCGAACCAATTTGCTCATCCATCGAGTTCCTACCCTGGTAACATGCATAAAATGGGTCAGATTTGCTAAAATGATGAATGATGTAACCACAAAGCTGCTGATCACTTGATGGGTAGATTCATATAATATATAGATAATGCACAAAATGGAAGCCCCAGTTAATGGAGGGAAAGTGGGAGAAAGGTCCTACCCAAGATATCTTAGCAGAGTTAAGGCCAGTCGAGTGATCAAATAAGTTTCAGTGGCTGCATGGTGAACATCATTTCTAAACTCCTGGAATGAGTTTTCTCGATAAGGCCCAACTCTGCCACCCTGGGAAATGTCAGAGACAGTTCTGAGTGGCCACTTCTCTGGCCTCTGAGATCTGTGCTGCTGCACACCAATTCAAGTATCCAAAAGTCATCAATAGAACCAAGAGCAACTCCATTTGAACCACCAATGGTAACAAAATGTCTTCAAAGAAAACCTTAACATTGCACTTCCTGAGTTAGTAAGATTATGATAAAAACCTGATGGTGGTGTCTACTGATTTCTGTCGCACTATCAGTCTGCAGGCATGAAATATTATTAACGCCTATGTCAGAAATGCCCCTTGACACCCATCCTCCTTTTAGTTGCAACGGCTTCTGCATCATCTCACTTCCCATGTCCGCCTCAATTTCAGAGATGGCATTGGTTTGACTAGTGTGATGAGTATGTCCAGACGTCCTATGCACACTGTTCAATGAGTTGACACCTGCACCAATAATTCGTGATGGCAGCACTGTGTTCTTGAAGACATCCTCTGAGGTGAGCATCTTGACCGTGGTCTATTTGGCAGCGTGGATCTGTCTAAACCCTTCTTTGCCAATTCCAAGTGCAAAAGAGAAGCAGCCCCCAAAACCCAGAAACGATTGATTTTACTTTTTCAGCAAGGCATTATCTTGACCAATAAAAGATATATCAATGCAGGTTTCCACACAACCTCATTTTGCATTTTGCACCCATGTGTGCGTTTGTCTGTACATGAATTGCTCAAATAAGCAAAACACACATTTCTTACTTCCAAGTGCAACAATGTGTGCATTCCAGATTCAAAAACTAGCCACATTCTTCATGCAACAAAGGAAGTGTCACAACCATTGCATTGCAAATGTGATTCAAAGCAAGCTATCTGATGCATCATTTCTTCTTCTGGTACCAGAAAAATCTAAACCCTAACCCTAAGATACTTCATGCATTTCTTCTTTGCCCATTGTTGCTAAGGGAATTTGACATTGTTGCCAAAAGATTTGAAATCCCAAGAATCCAAAAGCGACTGAAGAAAAATACCAAAAGACACAATAATTGCTGGCTTGATTATTATTGTTGTTGACTGTACTATAAACGTTTTAACATTTCATCCTTTTGGAAGCTTCAAGAGATATAGGGTTAAAAGCTCACCAGGAATGACACGATTTGCTTGCTTGCTGCTTCTTCTTCGTATCACTGCACCCAAAACAGACAGAATGATAGATTTCAAAACTATTATTGAAACGTGTTGATCGAAATCTCTGACTGGAAACAAAGAAACGGCACCAGATGAAGTCTACATTGACAGTTTGCACAAAGAGATTGTCAACCGGGAAAAACAAGAGTTCCAGTCCATCAGACTTTGCTTTGTCATTACCAAACTCTTTATGTACAAAGAAAAAGCAAAAACAAAAGCATAAAATAGACCAAGCTCCTGTGAAATGATCTACGAAAGCTTCTCACGAATACTTGATCCTTCAACCGCAACTGCATCTGTGAAAGCTCTTGAAGAATGTCATGCAATTTATCAAACAAAACGCAGCCTCTAAGAGTCTAAAGGGTAACAAGAATGCGTCTGAAAATCCACGGAAACCATACTGATCGCTCTTCACATATTCTATGCTCTAAGACACATGCACACAGGAAAGTATCCGTGCCCCTGCGGTGCAATGCAACCGGATCCAAATCGCTCGCGCTCTTCCCTCTTCTTGCAAGCTCAAAGACGTCCTCCGAAGCACAAAGTTCAAGAAATTCAATGACGAAGAAACGTGTGGAGAGTCAGTTTATTGCATTCATTCAGCCATATCTCCCACGGATTCCGACAACAACAACAAAAACCAACGGAGTCATGCGACATACTGATGCTTTCGAACTCGATTCTTCCATGCATCTACGAAGAAAACCGAGTGAAATCAAGCCACATTATCAAGCTACAAGATACAGACACTGGATATCGAACAAACCTGGAGAGTGCGAGAGTCAGTTTGTCGATAATGGAGCGGTAGCTAGTGCGCGATGATAATGAAGCAAATAAGAGAGAGATACACACAGACAGAGGACAGGAAGAGGTTTCCTGAAGATAATGAAGTTACAATGATTGTGGAGACTGATCGTTTGTTGCATGCATTTCTGCCACAAACTTCGGGATTGAAGATGGCTGGCCAGATGCGGAGAGAAAGAGAGAGAGAGAGAAGCGGAAGTCAGGAGGAAACTTGTTAGAGAGCGACGGCACACTTTGACGATGACAACGACGACGACGACAACATCGAAGGACGACTGCTGTCAAACCAAAAAAGAAAACAGCATCCATGCATCTCTCTCTCTCTCTTAGATCCCCCCTTTTTTTCTCGCCAATATTACACAATTTTCACCTGCGGAGGAAACTTAGACAGCAACACACCTAATAATAACGATGACGACTGCTGTCAAACAAAAACAAGCGATCCTTTGCGTGACATGTGCAGATGTTGCATTTCTCACTATCGCTTTCTTTTCTTGTTTTTTTTTTTTTTCTTCCCGATTCTTCGCCTGCTGCGATTGCTTCCTGAATCCCGATCAGCTCCAGATGAAGAAAGAAAGCAGGGTTTTAAGGAAAAAGAAACAGTTTCCAATTCTTTTTAGCCACTAATTGCGCAAAGTTCCAATATTCATTTGCACTCCTAGTTACGCTAAAGAGAACCAGGATCGCGACTGCCACGCGGAAGAGCGAGGGTGCGCGCAGGGACTACGGCATCCCCGAGGACGCGAGAATTCCCCCCACAAAACACGGTTTTCACACAAAAGACGACGAGCGCTCAACAGGATTAGCAGCGGTAAAGATTCATGATTAGTCTAATCATCATTATGATCAATATTAATTAGGCTAATCATCATCATTAATCCAGCGGGAAAATCTTTAGTTGGAGTGACCCGGGAATTTCGCAGAAACACAGGATGACCGCTAAACACGATTAAGAGCCATAATTAGTAATAATTATGATTATGTTAATCATTCCTCATGATTAAGTTAATTATCATCATTAATCCAGCTTGAGGTAGTGTGGCCCCCGGATTTCGTAAAAGACAAAACACCGCTAAATATGCTTAGGAGCCGTAATTAGTAATAATTATGATTATGTTAATCATGCCTCATGATTAACTTAATTATTATCATTAAACCAGCGTGAGTTAGTGTGGCCCGAGGATTTCGTAGAAGACACAAAACCGCTAAATATGATTAGGAGCGGTAATGACTATGATTAGGCTAATCAGCCTCCCATTGATTACGTCAACTAAACATCATTAATCCAGAGGGAAATCTTTAGTTAGGGTGACCCGGGTATTTCGCGGGTGACCTGGGGACTTCGCGGGCTTTTTTAGACGTTCCCACGTGGGGTGCGGCTCCGCCATGCAAGACCCGCGCGGTGAGACCGGGGTAATCGAGGGGACACGTGGGCCGGGGCCTGAAATTTCGAGGGGCCGATTTCGTGGAAGGCACATGGATTTGGGACTTTCCCTACAAATGAGGTCCCGAAATTTTCGGGGGTGGGAAAGTGACAGCAGGGAGATTTTAGTTTGTAGCCAAAAGTGGCGATTGTCCCTAGGAAGATTTGTCCAAAATTGGCTATAGAACTAGATTTGAGCACAAAACTCTAATCACCCTTCCATATTTTTGGCCATGCAAAAGTGATTTTTTCATGGTTTTAGTTTTGGTTCTAGTTGTAACAAAAGATTGGTTCCATAATTATTTTTTTTGGGGTGCTAATTCAACCAAAAGAGTGTTGATTTAGGCCCACATCACAAGAACCTAACCCTAAACCCCTAGGTTTAAACATTGTGTACCAAACTTAATTGGATTTTTGTGCCAATTCAACCAAAAAGGGTGCATCAAAAGAATCAAAACTTGAACCCCTAGGGTTTAACATTATGTACCAACAAACATAATTTGATTTTTTTGTACCAATTTAACCAAAAGGCCATTGATTTAGGTCCACATCACAAGAACTTAAACCTAAATCCCTAGGGTTTAACATTGTGTACGAACAAACCCTATTAACATTAGTTATAATAGGGTTTAACCAATTAATTCATAAAAATCCATGTGTATGTTTTAGGTGAAACAAAGAAAGAAAGTTTGGGCATAATGTTATGCTTGTTATAGCAAATCCAAAAAAATTGTTGAGTAAAACCCTAGGATGAGAACATTCGTGAAATAAAGGGCTTAGGATGTGATGGTAGTGGTTGATTATGGGTTTTTGGAATGCCCCCCACCCTAGAGCAACACACATTATTTATTTAACAAAATAGTTGATAAAGTATATTGGTATTGGTGAGGTTTCAAAACTTGACTATAAAATTTGTCAATGTGTTGTTTGCTTAAGCATTCAATATGCCCTATGCACAACAAATTGAAGTCACAAATAAAACACAATTCAATATTGATAACAAAAGTCTACCCAATTTTTTGTTGTTTGCATTGTTATGCAAATGGCCCACTCATTTATTTAAAGTGGTTTTTTGGGATTTTGTCAACGATGTATATGTTTAGGGAAAAGTTGGGGTTTGTCAACTAGGTATTCCATCTATTTTAGTAGACTAAATTGTAAGGCAAAGGGTAGAAAGGGAAAAGAAGCATGAATATAAATGTAGTACCCCATGTATTTTTTTATTACAAAGACAAATGTTAAAATTAACACATCTTCTTTTGACTTCATGCACCTTCACTTTATTATAAGTTTATTGGATTCCAATTGTTGTCCTAGAAACCTTTCCAAAGACCTATTATATATGAGACACAATTACATGCGTTTCCTTCAACCACATTCAACTCCTCTCGTTGATGAATTGACATTCTATTCACCAAACATGGTATTCACACTCTAGCCAATGTTGTCATTGTTGACCTAATGCGAGCAAATTTACTTCCCCATCTTATGAAACTCAAGGATTTGTCACCTCAGATTCAATTCAAGCTAAGTAAAGGAGTCATCGCAACTAACCACCAATGATCAATTCTTCCTTTTAGCAATTGAAATATTTGGTTGCTTACACAAACATGCCAATGTGATTTTACACGTTGTGCCAATGCCATTTGGAGCTTGAAAAGGCTAGAGGGCCCTCATATTTCTACCTTGGTCATTTTTTTTCATCAAAAAGTTTCAATCACATTACAAATGATGCAAGTGTCCTCCATCTTAAGCTGGGTGGTAATCATAGGCTTAGCTACTTCCTAAGTTCCACCCCTTCATGACAAACCTCCCATCACCACAAACAATCTATTATAAGCCATTGATTTTTGACATAAAAATATGGTCGACCTATTACAGGCGGTCGGTTCTAAACATGGAGAGATTTTGACATCTACTTTGAACCAACTTGACGTCATGTAACTTTTCCCTTTTCCTTTTTTTTATTCATTTGTACATTTTCCTAATCTATGGTGTGTTTTTAATAAATTTTTTAATAAAAGATTTGTCTCTTGTATATTTCTTCTCATCATCTTACAAATATTACATTAAATTATTAATATGTAGAATGTGTCCACAACCTTGAAAGGATTAACATAGCACAACCATATTTCATGTCATGATCACTTTAGGTGATGTGAAACCAAACACAAAACAACTAAATCATGTAACATGGCACATATTAATTTTTACCATAAATGTTAAAGTGCCAAAATAATGCCTAAAAAATATTTTAGTTGCTAACTTTGACCATAGATGGCAAAGGGACAAGCTTATTTTGTGGAAATTAACCTAGAATTCACATTCAAAATCAAAAAATTGGTTTTGACCAATGTTGTTTTAGTCTTGGTTTAAAAGTGAATTTTTAATTAAATAATTTTATAGTTCAAATTAAATTCTTGATTTTGATGGTATCCTTTGTGTAATTTTGAATATTATCTTTCAAATTCCCAAACCTTTGATGCCAATATTTTCAAAAGAATTTTGAACCTAAGTGGGGACCAAAACATTGAGTTCAAGACCACTTGTATTACACACATCAAAATGAAAACCCTTGTTAAAATGAATAACCTTTTTTTGCGACCCTTTCAAAATAACGTTAGTCACTTACCTAAAAGTTACTGAAATCCTATTACACATGTAGCAAATGATTACAACAATATTTTGGTTTGTGTTCCAATTCTATTAGGAGGTTGGTTGCATGGTCAAGTTTCAAATTCACTTAGAAACTAATGTTGGTATGATATATATGGTATTTTGTTCACATATGTACCATGGTGGGTTGAACTTGTACCATTTTGATATAAATCAAATTATATTTGGAGATCCTAATTATATATTACTTTTAGAGATGTTTTTATTTTTTAAATAATTTTTTGTGAAGGAGAATTTTGAATCCTTAAAAAATATTTTTCTTCTCAAAATGAAGAATTCAAAATAAATTAATTATTCAATAAACATGTGTCAAAGTTGCCAAGGTATTATGTTACATGGTATGTAATATATGGTACCAAGTATACATATGAATAGACACACATAAATATATATTCTTTGGATTTTGTATTCATATATGTGTTATAACAAATTTTACCTACATGTTGGTATGGATAGATGAGGTTTAAGGTTGAATTTTTGGTGATGCATGTGTTTTAGGGGAAGATTTTAAAACTATTGTCATTTAAATAATGCAATTCCACCCATCAAAGTATGTCAAATCTTTAACGTATTATGGAAAGGGCTTTGTAGGAATGTTGGTGAGTTGTCATTCTATCAACTGGTAATGGGTTTGATTAAGGCCTATTCCAGAACATAATTAGTTGCTCCCATTATGGATTTATGTTATACACGTGTGTCCTTCATTGTTGACGTTTTCTAAAGTCAATTTATTGTACTAAAAATGGAAGTAGCATGTGGTTGCGTTATCCCACCTAAGAAAACATGTTGAATAATGTGAAAATAGGACAATATTAATACATTATATTGGATCATGTATCTAATGAATTAATTTTTTTTTGAAAAGCCCAAAATGAACAAATGACCATTTGAAGGTCATAAATTTAGAAAGAAACTTTTGATTTGGGGGTCACCATATGATGTGACAATAGATACTATTAATGTTTTTACCTCATTGGATCATCCAACAAATAGATGTTTTGAATGTTTGGCTTCAAATTCAATAGAAAACTTGATTATAACCACCAAATTAGAAAGCCCATAATTAACACTTTATTCCAAAATTAATTAAATAAAGGTTTTGGAACCTACTAATGATATTTGGATTGCCCATTAAAGTTATAATAATTTTTTTATGATTGTACAATTTTTGAACTTACATGAGTGCATATGTGATTTTTGAATCTTCATTTTTATCTTTATAATTTTTACAAACATTTTGGTTATTGGAACCATTTTTATTACACGTATGTGAAAATGGGATTGATCCATATTAGTGGATTTTCTTTCCAATTTTTCGATGTTGTCATTGGTTAACATCTTAAAAAAGGTTTAACATTAAACGGTGACAAGTTTATAAAACTTGTTCAAATATTAACATAATTTTTTTTTTCCTGAATTCAAATAAAAGTCCAAATGTGGCAAAAATATTTTAAAAATAAATAATTCTTTCAAATTTGGTAAATTTTAAAAGAAAAATAGGAATATTGTGGAATAATATTCATTTAAAATTTTTATTTTTTCCATTTTAGAAAAAAATTCACACAAAGAAAATGTTGATCCATATACATGTTTTACATCATTGATATAATTCACAAACTGAAAAATTCTCAATACTTATGTGAAATTGGCATGTTGAAATCAATATAATTGCTTAACACTGGTTCAAACCAATGTTGGGCAAAATTTGATAGGGTTGAACAAGTAAATATTTTTTGTTTGGTACATAACATGGTATAAATAATGATATTAAATATTAAGAAAATCTATTATTTAATTTTGAATGAAATATTGAGGTCAATATTTGAATTAGGTGGGTATGAAAATCCAAGCCATTACATTACAAAATAACATTCATGATTTGAACATTTTTGTAACTATGACTAAAATTTAGTTATGTAACATAACTTAATCATATTTATAACTTTACATGGCTTAGGTTAAGTTAAGCTAAAATATGTTATTGTTTATAACTTTGTGACACTTATGTTATAAATAAAAAGTGGTCATGCATGGGTTAAAAATTTAAACCATCAAAGTGGAAGTGATGGGTTCAAATTTTCACACTTGCAACTTAAAATGGTCTAAATTCTTTATTTAGATAGCTTACTTAATTTATTTTCAATTTATGACTTAGGTTAAGTTCCCTAAACAAGGTTTTTAAAGCTTTAGTTGTCACATGACATCACACGATTGGGCCAAAAAAGTTCATTTCTTAACTCTAGGTTGCCATGTGGCAACCCATAAGTGGTCAATAATTTTTAAAATTTGGAATAGGCTCCCCATGTGGCAATTCATAAATGGACAATAAATTCTTGAATTTAGCTTAGGCCACCACATGAGAATAGTACATCATTTTTTCTTATGATTCACATTATAAAAAAAGTTTCATTCATTGGATGCATTTTTCATGATTATTATTCAATTCAATATTGGATAATTTGACAACCATGATCACATAATCTTCTAAGGTTGTGATCATCCATCCATGAAAATGTTATGAAATGACATAAATGATTACCATCATGGCATAAACAACTATAGTCCTGTTTGTGACTAGATGATGTAAATGACAAGTTTGAATCAACTACATAGTCATATAGTTGTGAATGCATATACAAACAAGGATTCTAGTCATGAATGGACTCGTAAACTTTGCTTTGGCATAGTGAAGGGTAATATACCAACTATTATGAGTCTATGTGATAAACTATATCCAAATTCCATTACCAACTACATTTATTGTTTCAAAATTAATATGAGCCGAAAATGAAAAATGTAATTTAGGAACGGTCAAGATTTATGGTGGTTAACTTTTCAATCAAATTACTAATAACACGTAGATAGTTTGCACAATTAAATTCACACACAACAGTCACACATCATATAAAAAAGTTTGAATAATAATAAAATTAAAATTGCAATTTTTGGGGTCAAAATCACCTATGCACTTAAAGCTTGTTCCTTATATAAATTGTCCCTAATGAGAAGCTCATCACACACATCTAAAGACTTGTTTTATGGGAATTGTTCACCAAAACATGTACATTTGCCTTTTTGAATATTTTTCCATAATTAAAATGACATGTAAATTTATTGCATTAATGATTCATTACACAATAGACTTATCCCAAGGTTTAACACAAATTAATGATATGAAAAACAGAATATGAATTCAAAATTCCACCCACAACTCCTTATATATTTGAAAGGATGAATTGATAAATCATTGACCTCATTCATTTATATCTACCAAACATTTTCATACATCAACTACAAATCAATAATATTATGTCACTAAAATTTTAAAACTATGATTGATTCATTACATTATTTGAAATTTATTTCCTAGGATCAAATCAAATCCATTTTATTGATTTAAAATTATGTTTAACCCAAAATAATTATCAAATAGTTCATGAATCCTAGGTTAAGTTTTTAATTATAATATTCTCAAAATAAGGTTCATAAGTTATATTATTTATTTCCCGTACTTATCCATCCTTTTACCCCTAGGCCATAATATTAATATTTGTAATTCTTACCCCATAATAACCAATATTTCTATTATATCAAACCTTACATGAAAATGCTTGAATTTCTCGTGGTTAATCTTCCCATATTCCTCCCAATCAAGGCAAGCCAACTCATTCATATTGTTGCCAAAAAAAACATGCATGATGATGTATGGTTTCAACTGTTTGAAGGCAATTTTTTTAAAGTTTTTTTTTTGTCATGGTGGCTATATCACACCATGACTAAATTTCCTTTTTAGAAAATTTGTGATTTCATTGTCTTATTGACATTTTCTTTTGATGGCTTATTGGGTTTTCAATTATTAATATTTTCAAATTCCACAAGCTTTAAAAAACAATTGTGTTAAAATGTTTTTACTCCCAACCAATGCCATTTTGTTATGCAAAAGGTCATTATTTCATATTTGATGGATAATGTTGATTTCAATTTATGTTGGAAAAGGAGTGAATTTTATGGTTGATTTAAAAGTGGATTTTGTACATCCAAATTACATGGTGTACATTTTTATCCTAATTGTGTAAAATTTCACACCCTTTCATTTTTAAATTCAAGATGTTGTTCAACATGTTATTCACGTATTTTACCAAACATTAATGTTAAATTTATATGTTTGTGGTTATGTTATATTTCATGGCTAACTTTAATGACATTATTTGTAAATCGTGGGCTATTGTTCCAAATCATCTTAAGAAATATTCCAAAATGTGTCGTAATTATTTCATATACAAACCTTACCATTTTTTTCTTGAACATCTTTTTATTCATTTTATGAAGTAGCTTGGTGACAATATTAAAAAAAATTATTTCATGGGGTGACAAGAATTTTTTTTATCAAATCAATTTTTTATTTTCAAATGTTTTGAATGGTCAAATTGAATGAACACTAACTTGTTTATGAACATTTCATATGTCATAAGAGTTGTAATAGTCCATTGCATATTTGAAATGTGTTAATTGAATATTATTTGCAATCATATTTTTTGCAAAATGATAGCACAAATGCTTACATGGAATTTAGAAAAGATGATTGAACATCTTCTTTTTTGCAATTTCAATCAACACCTTATATTTTTCTTGATGGTCAAAGTAGTCATTTCAAATAATATATAGATGAAATTAAAAAATTATTTCAAATTGTTTGTTTGTTTGTTTGTTCAAGTTATTTGTGATGTACAATGTAATTCATTAGTTGAAAACAAAATTGTCACTTTTTTTGCATCAATTATATACAATTTTGCATTTGTGAAATCATTATTTTTCAAATGATCTTACGTTTTTTTTTGTAAATTTAGAACATTTTCTTCTTTTTTTTCAATCAAATTTTAATGGTGAATTCATATTTTTAGAATAATAAAATCCATGGCACAGTCCTCCATGTATGCTTAAATATCAAAAATAAATAATTGAAAGCTTGGTGGTTGGTAATAATGATATTAAAAAAAAATTGATGAATTTTTTCCATCAAGAAGTGATTGCAAAGGATTTTCATTCATCCAGCTATAACATGAATTAATTGCATACTCACATAACAAATTTCAACCAAATGGTTGAAAATGGGATAAAATGAGCTAACAAGGTTATTTAAAAAAAGGATAACATGTTTGTTACCCATTTTTTTTTTCATACAAATGAATTTTTGAACAAATGTTTTTGCAAATTGTTACCATAAATGCTTATAATTGTTCAAGTACATGACATGTCTTTTTTTTAATAATTTTTGAATGAATATGAATTGTGAAAAATGTGTTAATTCTTTGTGAATTTAGTGTTTCATTTAAAAAAATGATAACACTTTCAAATCAAAATCAAAAATTAAAATTAAAATTATTTATGTTTTCTTCTATAATAAACTACAACTTTTTTAAACACATCATGTACATTAAACCCCATTTATATGTGATAAATTACTTTTGAAGTTTTAAAATTTTGGATCAATTTTGGAAAGTTATTTGAATTTTTAAGTTTTAAATTTTCACATATTTTAAGGTATGACTTTTTTTGAATGTGCCTAATAGGTTTTTATTTTTTAAATTTATTCCCTATCAATTTTGTCTTATTATATGAATCCTTTTTATAGTCATTTGCAAAATTGATTCCTTCTGATGTAATAGGTGTTCACTTTCAAGGTCCTAAATTGCAATTTAAACTTATAATTTTATCAAATGGATTTTTAATTTGAAGTCCTTAACATTCATATAAATGAAAAAACAACAACTTGCCATGATTACTATGGTTTTAGATGGTAAAATATAAAGATTTCTTCAATTTTGATGTTTTTATTCTTCATCAGTCATTCTTTTTGGCTTGTTTTATTGTGACTACACCTAAATAAAATTATGTAAATCAACATTTCTATAACTTGTAAAAAAAAGGTGATGGTACCTATGAAATAAGCTTCGGATGTTATTTCTTTTTCTTGCATGTTAAGTCTTTTAATGAGATTGAAAATATTGCCTTTTCAATATCCACCTCCTCGTTCAAGGTCATGATGAAAGGCATATCTTTTTCTTGTAGTTTTGGGATTGCCTTCAAAGCATATAGGTTCACGTCATCTTCATTAAAAAATAATTTTGTGTGAACTTCACTTATTGTGGTCAATTCTTCCACATTTAAAATGACATTTTCCTTTTTGAAAATTTGAAATTTTGCATTTTTTCTTTCATCAACAAAACTTGTCATTAGTTGAATGAAATGTCAATCTTCATGAATCTTTTCTTTCCAATACTTCTAAGCATGTGCCCTCTTTAACCATGACTCTCAAAATCATCAAATCATGCTTCAATTTCATTTTAAAGGATTTGAAAATCCAAGATGATTGTGATTCGAAAATTGAAATGCCAACCACAATGACAACTCTTTATGGTTTCACCTTTTTGCTTCTTAGTCATTCTTTACGTTGCACTTGAATTGACAGTCACATAGTAACCCCAATGTTTCCATTGTGACAACTATCACAATATTATGGGCACATAATGAGGGAGTAAAAATTTATAGGGTCTTCATATCATAATGGTCAAATGACTTGAAATACAATTTAATCTTCATTATGTTTTTGAAAAGACATATAACAAAGTGTTTTATAGATGATGTCTACATGAATCAGCAGAAAGTTTGGCTCATCCAAACATTACTAGAGATTATTCTTCTAGTTTAAAATGATATAAACATATTTAAAACATACCAAAGGAATCAGCACAAGAATCAGACCATGGAATTAGGCTTTTGCTAAAACTGAAATCAAAACCAAAATTAGACATGTGAAGAAACAACTCTTGAAGAAAGGTTCTAATTCTTTAGTTAGGAAGTGAATTTTTTTGAAGAGTTCATGAAGATAGGATTTTAGTTAATTGTAGAACTATGTCACTATGCAATCCCCATTTTTAATTCATTCTAAAAACCCATACCTATACAATCTTCAGTCATGAGAAGCGTGTAGTGTACATGGAACCAGACCTATGAGGATTTTGGCAAGTCCAGAGGTTCTTGCCAAAACTGGAACCACAGGGTTTAAAATTTTGAACAGAGACAAACCTGCACCCAAAGAAACATGCCAACTACACAATACTGGTTTCAGTGACCACATCGCTTACAGTCATTGTCTCGCTTACACTAATTATAATACTTGCAATCATTCTCTGGCCCATCTGGGTATTTTGTTTTCTCATGGATTCCACTGGCCTCTCTCCTAGTAGTGGAATCTTAGAAAGATGTACCCAAAGCTTTGCTGTTTGTCATTTCTAGTCACCATTTAGATATTTTACATAAATTGTGTATCAACCCAAATCTCCCACAATTGGATCCGATGTAAAGTGACAGGTGTGACACTCTGTTGTTGGGCAACATTATTTTGCTGCACAAGTTGCTATTTTTCTCAACAGTGTTGTCACAGGGTAAAAAGAAAACAGTTTCTTCAAAACTTACTGGAGTTTGAGTAGTACCTTTGCTTTCATGACAAGTAGATAAAATCTTCATTTCCTCTTGTACTTCAGTGGTGCCTTTGGGTTGGTGACCACTGCTGCTGAGCTTAACCAGTTGAGGTCAAAATCAGGATGGTCACATTCAAATCTCTTCCTCTTTGAATGATCTTCTCTTCTGTTCTTGAAATTCAAGCAAAATATGTGTTCACAGAGGATTCAAATGAACAACAAAAAAGATCAATAGCAAGTTTTTGTATTGTTTGTGATAAATCAGCAATTGCTGTCTACTGTAGCAAGCATCATTATGCACTAAAGAATTTACATAAGCATGTTATAAATCAAGTTACATTATGTGTGACTTGCTCAAGTTCCACTGAGGTTATGGACTGTTCTGCCACCGCTTCCAAAGCATCTGCGTGCACATCTGTCTTGCCCTCTTCAGGAGTCCTGAACTCTGTAGTTTGCTCTATCAAATCTTGTTGGATTTCACTCTGGTTCACAAGTGACGTGTTGGAATTGGCAGCAACAATTGTGCTGCTTTGCCAAGTGCATGAAAACTGCCACACCGATGCACAATTCTCTTGCACTGCAAACATCCCACCAGATAGTCCAACAGATGAATATGTCTTCCTGTCAGATGCATTTTTAACAGTTTGTACATAACTGTGTCAAAGTGTTGCACTCCTGAGCTTTTCCTTCGTAGCATGGAAAAGTTTTTCATGACATCATCAAAAAATGCAATTGGACTTAAGAAAGCTGCAGAAGTTTTGGAATAGATAGCAGTCAAGCGCACCTCCTTTTCCAGAACTGTCAAAGTTATTTCTTTGCTCTTCATCTTCAAACTCCAAGCCTAATCGTCGGTGCCCAGATGAAGTTACACCCAATGGTAGAGTGGGATGAAATCCAAACCCATTCACTGTGTCTGCAATTACCATGTCAGACTCATTCCCTCTAAGTACACTACTTGCAACGTATTTTTGTTTGCACTAAGAAAGTTGCTCCCAAAATGGTATCAAGAACTGGTCATACCTGATGCTGCCTGGAAGCTAGAGATCCATTCCCCTGATTGCAAGTCATAGATGTGAACATATCCATCCTGTACCCAAACATAGATGAACATCACAGACGGCAAATATACTACCAAAGAAGAACCAATTGATTATCATGACATCAGGCTAATCAGCAAACTGTGACATTGGAGAATATGTTACCTGGCCACCAGTACCCAGATGCCGACCACATGGCTCAATGTCAAATGCTATTCGCTGGTTTGTATCTGCTGTTATTCTAGGCAACCTGTACTCCATGATAATATGCACAGGTTCAAGTTAGGATGACAAGGGCTGTACCAAGTATTCACAACAGTAGTACAGATATTCTATCAACCATTAACCATAGACAAAGTGTGCTACAAGCTACTGTGATGGAATCAATAACCAATGGACCAAACTAATAGGAACTGTGGTAGTACCATCATGCAGATCAACGAACAGACATGCTTACTTGTAGACTATCCCGGCAGTGTTGCGAACATCCCAGCACAAAATGTAAAAGTCCTTCTCAATCATCCAACCACATCAAGAGAAATTACAGGTATCATACCAACCCTCAGACACTTTACACAGGGCTGCCTACTTCTTTGAGAGAGACACCCAACAGGGCTAACATTGAATACTGTGACTTTCAGATCCACATGGAACCTTTGTTACTCCTAAAGACTCTGGCAGAAATGTGATGTTGGTACATCTGAAACCTTAGTGATCATCAGCCCACCATACACATTTTTTTTCCTCAAACTGATTATCACATACATAACTAAAATACCAAGAATCCAACATGTGACATTTTTGAAACACTAGACATCCATATCTAGAAGTATGGGAACAGTTTTTGCTAGCAGCCATATATCGCCTCTCATTACCACTGGGTATAACTGGTAGATAAGTATGCTTGTACAAGAGTCAAACCCTACTTAATGCAGTAACATAGAGCCACAACCCAAGTATGTATGGTTGAGATAGTACCTTACGACCACCAGTGTAAAGATAATTTCCATCTTTTGAAAACATGACCTGTGAATCAAGAACAATGTAGCCCGCTAACCACCCATCAGAACAGTAGTACTTGACAAACATTAGTACATAACTTGCCATGGTCCACAGTATAGGGTGATGCTTCCGTTGAACAAGGAATGCACTTTCCTGTATGAGGATTCAGTATTATACCAAAAAACTGAACAGTTGAACTGGTGATGTCCAGGTGGATTCCATCAATTCACACAACAGAAAACCTACATATAAAAATCATGTTTCAATTGACAATTTGGTTGCATTTCAATACCTGTCAATGCTAACAAAAAAAGGCAAGAGAAAGTCTTACTTGAGTGACACCACCTTCCTGTCCGTGAAGCACAAACAGGAGCTCACAGTTATTCTCACTGTAGAGGGCAGTAGTTCTGTTGTATGATCCAGCTGCCAATAGACCTTCTGTGCCAGGACTGAAAGCCAGGCATGATATTATACCTGCCAAGAATTACCACAGTGTGTTGCATTCATCTAACTGTTGTTCTAATTTTCTTCAACTGAACTTATGTATGCAACTCTGTAACAAGCACATATTCTGTCACTGGCTGCTCTGAACAAAAGCTGTGCATCTGATTCACATCCTCCTCCCATTGAATTCTCTTCTAAATCTTCAAAATGTAGAGCGTTCTTGTTGACAGATTTTGTATGTCAGTTCACAATTGATCTATTGAGCTTCAATCTGCACAAAGAGCAGTGCAGATGTACCTGTCTGGCCATCTTTTGTCTTGGTTAAAGTGGAGTATTGTGAGAATTCTTTTCCTGGACGAGCAATGTCAAAAACCCTAAGGGTTTTGTTGTAGCCACAGTACAACCTGCATAAAATAATGGTCTCAACATGAAGCATTGTGTAAATAAAACATACAAATTCCACCAGAAGTCTTACTAGAAACACTGATAGCTACTCAATTAGGTAGGTGCAAACTAGAAGTATTCTAAGCCATCAAGAGAAAGGACAAACCAGAAAACCTTCTACCCTGGTGAGCACCATCAAGACAGCTTCCTAGAACCAAAGAAGAAGTAGAAAATACCCAACTAAACAGAACAGAAAGAAAGACATTGCATGCCTAAATGTCCTTGTCTTCTAGTACATATATGAGCAAGGTGAGATAGCTGAAGCTTACTTAGAACCTGTGGGGTTGAAGGCAATGGAGTATGCTGCTGCAATTTCATCCATGGCATCATATGCTCTGTATGTGCATCGTAGCTACAACCACACAATTACAAAACAGTTGTCAACTTATTTTTCCTGTTTTCTCAACCACCTGTTGCTACAACGGAAGCATCTACTAATGTCTGAGGGATTTCTTGTGTGACACCTCATTTATTCTTCACAAGCACTAAGAAACTACACACTGTCACTAGAAACTTGTGAAGGTGCCCAAATACAAATGAAACACAGGACAAATGTGTGGCACAGAGTTGTGACACTGCATAGAACTTGGATAGGAGAATTAGGTTGAGAGGGCACATGAATCACAGAGGATATGGACACACCTCTCCTGTTACTGCATCCCAAAGGTGCACAGGATGATCTCTTGTTGATGCAGCAAAACAACAAGTAGCAGCATCTGCGTTTTGTTGTGCACTCAATGTCAGAATCCAGGAACACCCCAAAATGTTGATCTCATGGACTGGAGTGTGGAAACAAATCCAGCAAACAAATGCTAATGGTAACCAATCGATGCTTTAAACCTCCAAAGAATGTACTGTGTCAACACATTGGGAGAACTTGACCATTAACCTTGGAATTGAAACAGCATCCTCATTCTTTGAAATATGATGCTTGATCAACCTTACTCTTAAAAACCTTGACCCTAGAATCAACCCTGTATGCTCAGATCTGGCAGAGTACAAAAGCATTTCCAATGACCTACTTAGTGTTACAGATCAGTGAATTCAAATTGCATGTGTCCAGGCACCTGAAGCAAGCATGTAAGGATACCAGCAGAAGTCGTAAACTGTCTCCCCTTCTGGCACCATTATTGCAGCTGAAAATGAATCTGCCACTCCCACATTATCCCTCAGAATCACACAAAGTGGACAAATGCATGTCTCTGGGCTTTTGTTGATATCTACTTCAATTCACAAGCAAGCCCTTTTAGGCATTTACTGAAATAGAACAATGCAATCTTCATCAAGTTTTGTAGCACACACACAAGGGAGGCAATGATATGAAGTGAAGAGAGATCAGTAAGCAACAACCTAGATTACCTTCATTCTCCATTGTAGCCTGAGTTTTCTGGGTTTCTTGAAGCGTGTCACTTGGCCTGCATGTTCCCAAATTCAACAGATCAGACTTCTTCCACTTGTACTTCCCTCATTTGTCACTGCATGTTGTTGTATTTTCTGAGGATTATTATTGCTATAAGCATATGTTCCTAGTTGAAAAAATCCTCTCTTTATCCAGCTGAAAAGCTCTAAAAAAACCAAAGAAGCAGCACATCAAAACTTTCAAATGAGCAGAAAAAGAAAGAAAGAATTTTCAGCCAAAATGATGCAATTCCTGAAGCAAGTAAAGAAGATGGCAAGAAAAATGTACAAGTCAAAAATGCGAAGGCTGTTGTCATCACTATTAGTTAGGAAACACGACCCATCTGGAGACCTGCAGAAATTCACAACACAGCATTGCACAGAAAGGCTTGAGATAACCCTAGCCAATGAACTTTCAGCCCATGCCTTTGTGTTTGTGACAATGCTCCTAGCTTAGGGTTTAAGCCTCAAGAAAGTCCCAAATTGCTTCTAGAAAAGGAATAGTTTCACAAATGACAAAGTTGAAGCAAGTAAGAACATCCCCAATACACACTGCTACAACAAACTACAAAACAAAAATCCAGGGCATAACAAAAGTCCACAACACAGCAGTACACAGAAAGTTAAGATGACCCTAGCCTATAAACTTTCAGCCCATGCCTTTGCGTTTGCCACAATGCTTCTAGCTGAGGGTTTAGGGTTTAAGCCTCAAGAATTCCCAAATTCCTTCTGGAAAAAGGAACTATTCCACACATGGCAACATTGAAGAATGTAAGAACATCCCCAATACACACTGCTACATCAAGCGACAAAGTGAAAAATGCAGGGCATTTGGACACAGAGGTTCTCCTCATCTTTAACAAACCACAAATGGCACCAATTCTAGCATTCAGAATCCTCCTGAAAAGAATTTTTCATATTCTATCAAATGCACATTTAGTTCTATTATTTCCTGTTGATTCCCCTTCCAAATTCAAAACACTACATATCGTATGAGAACAAAGACCAAAGGGAAACCCTACCACTTGACGCCCTTGAAGAAGTTGTTGGAAGAGGAAGCATTCGATCGAAACTGGTGATGAAAATGATACAAACGAGTTGGTGTTCCCGTCAAGTCGAGCACAGGCCAATAATAATCTTCACTGCACGATTCCACATTGCCGGATCCGAGCTCCATCTCTCAATCTTTGCGTTTGTCTTTTCCGAAATCGCTCGCTCGTGACGTCTTCTTCATCAGTCCAAGCCACCTCTTCAAACCCTAAAATCCCAGGTCCCAAACCAATCCAGATCCCCAAAACTGAGGTCCGCAAACCAGAAGTCAGGTCAGCAGAGGGTTTACCCCAACGGACAAGATTGGAAAATCGAGGTGCCGATTTTCTTTCCCCAAATGTGATTGAGGTCTGGGGACCTCACTTTTTCCTTTATTTAATTTTTAATGGGGGTTTAGTGTTTTTTAAAAAAATTAGTTAATTTTTTTTTAAGGGGTATTTTTGGTGTTGTAATAGGGAGCGTATTCTGCACAATAATCAGCACTTTTCATGTGGATCAGTTTGTGCCAGGTGCTGACTAAAAACTACTTGGCAGCCTATTCTGCACAAAAAAAGATCAGCACTATTTATATGGATGAATGTACCTGTGCCAAAAAAGGTACATAAGAGCCTATTCTGCACAATATCAGCACATTTCACATTGGATGAATGTCCCTGTGTGGTGGCTGACGAAAGTACATGGAAGCCAATTCTGCACTAGTAATCGCAATTTTATATGTGTATAAATGTGCATTTGCCGATCTATTGGCAGAATGTCCTGAGGTAACAGATTATGCAACCTGTAATATACCGAGGTGGAAGATTATGAATTTCTGTAATATACAGAAGAGAGCGCGCGGTCTTTCTCTCGCTCCTCTCTCGCTCGCTCGCTCTCTTCTCTTCTCTCTCTCTCTCAGCTTGGCGATGAGGATTGCTGATATTGTGCGCGACTGTTGTTGGGGTTCATGATCGATCGAGTACAGTTAACTGCTGCTGGGGACGGGTGGTGGTTGCTGTATAAGTAAGGAAGTGATGGCGGAGAGAGAAAGAGAGAGGAAAAGTTGTTACTGTAAGTGGGTATATTTTGGGATGTCCGTGGACTTCGGAGGATGCGCGTGAACAGACGTGAAGAGAGCAGCGCAGAAGCATAGTAGTGATGACGATGATGATGATGAGGATGATGCTGATGGAGAGGAAGGGTGCCAAAAGCGACTTGTATAACTGCCAGCGGTTGAGCCAACGCTTGGAGTTCTTTCTCTTTTTGTTGTTGTTGTTTTTGTTCTGTTTTTTCCTGTTGTGTACCGGTTCAGACTTTTGCAGCTGCTGCTGCTGCTGCAGCACACACACAGACACACACACTTGCTGTTCGCTCTTGTTGCTCTTGGAAGCCCCGCTCGATGCACAACACAAAACACCACCACCTCCTTGGAAAATTCAATATACCCATCCAAACAAAAAAAAACCTTCACAGACGTGCACGAGTTTAATCACCCATGATGTTGAACTGCAAACTGAGTGATGCTTTGTGAGGCTGCTGCTGCTAGCCTGCCAACTTCACTGCAATCATGTGCTGAATTCAACAAGACTCTAAGATCACAGATGTAGATTTGTTCCTTTAGATTTACTGTCTGTCTCACGGAATTGTGGCTCAGGCAGAAAGATTCAAGCAGAAAACCCAAATGATGATTTCACAAGCAAGCCTGAACTAGAAGCAATGTTTGACATCCAAGCTCAAGCAAGCAAGCAGCTCAATGAGTTTGGAAAGCAGCTGCCAAGCGACACCAAGCTGAAGTCCTCTGCACAGACCAAGAGCTGCATGGAGCAGTAGCAGCACCACCCACCCACCCAGCAGCAGCATGATGATGGTGTGATCCAGAATCATCTGATGTTGCAACAAAAGGGGAAGTGTTGAAAACTTGGGTGTGGAGATATGATGTCGTCGATCATCGTCGACGAGGAAGACTCGGAAGAAGCAGCAGCAGCAGAATCCTCAAAACCCAGGATGTCGATCCCTGACGAGCCTTCATCTTCTTGTAGCAGTATTCTTGCAGCACCTGAGCGTGATCGGCGCATGATCGCCTCTTCTTTGATCATTGATCTCCAGGCTCATCATCATGATCATGTGCACTCCCCCGACCCTAATCTTCTTCTTCCTCCTTCTCTGCTTCCTCCTGCCGCCGTCTCTGATCTCCCTCTCCGCGAAGACTCGTGTCTCTCAATTCATGGTCACAATCCGAGGAGGAGTCGGAGTCGAGGAGTGACAACTTCTTGGCGACCACCAGTGGCTTGTTCTTCTTGTTCTCGTTCTCGTTCTTATGATGTTGCTGCTGCATGCATGCAGCCTCCTCCTCCACGTCCACTAGTGCAATGGAGTAGTTTGCCATCGGTAGCTGCGATTGCTTCTTGTAATTCTGCAGCAGCAGCTCGCAGCAGCAGCTTCTTGTGGGATCATGATCAGCATTCTGCTCCTCGACCCATTCCTCGAGCAGCAGTGCCCACTCAGGTCATTTCTGTGACACCCTTCCCTTCTTTGTCAGTTTCCACCACCACAAGACTCTCGGCCCTCTTTCACTCCCTCCAAGGCTCCTCCTCTTCCTCTTCCTCTGGCGGCAGCAGCAGCAGCAGCTCATCATCTACCCCTCAGTACTCCTCCTCCTCGCCACTGCAACTCTCGTCTCAAAGTGCTTTCAGCTACATGACATCGATGTCGTCCTCCGAGGCTACAGTTCTCATGCGACCTTGTTCAAGATCTTCTTCTCACACTGCCAAGAAGCTCGCAACCTGCCGGCATCAAATATTGCAAGCTGCAGCAACAGCTTCTTCTTCGCGTGATCAGACATCCGCCGTGCCCACTCTTGCAGAACCGCGGGCCGCCGAGAACAATATACTTGAGGAAGACTGTTTCAAGCAACAAGCTGTACAACAACAACATGGTTCGACTCTTCTGCAAGAAGAAGACGAAGAAGAATCTGAACACTACAGAGATGACGGGCGTGAGCTCGAAGGTGGAGGAGGAGAAGCAGTAGAAAACAGCTTCCATCCTTCAGAATTTGGTGATCTGATTGCAGAATCACCGACGCCTGGAGCTACATCGATGCGTGCAGTAGGTCAGACACTCGATCCAGGGATCAGCATTCCAATTGCTGCAGCAAGTCCAGGAGCTGAAAACAACGCTGCTGAAGCAGCTGCAGGAGTTCTTGCTCATGATGATGATGATGATGTTATTTTTGCTGCTGCTGCTGCAAATTGTAGAAGAAGAAGCTGCTGCTGCCATGGCTTCTTACAATCTCAGATTCCAGCTCCTTGCGAATCTCCAGAAAGTAAGTCTAGCTGGTTGCGGCAGCAAAGGACTCTGCACTGTGTGCTGGAGACGACGACCTCTGGGCCCATGAGTGCTGCAGAACCACTGAACTTGCACTCATCATCATCATCATCAGCAGCAGCAGCTGACATCGTCGTAAGCAGCAGCTCCTCGGTGTCTGAATTTTGTAGTAGTCAGATCATCCAGGGAAGTTTGGATCAACAAGAGCATGTGCAGCAGTCCCATGGCTCAGCAACTCATGAACTCGACAAGCAGCTGGTCATAAACGTTGCCGCAACTTCAGACGACAACAACAACAACAAGACTTTCCCACATTCATCACAGCAGCAGCAGCAGCAGCAGCAGCAAAGTCTTGCAGGCAGGGTGAAGGGACAATGGGGTTGTGCAGAAGATAGAATCGTTAGTAAATTGGTGAAGCGTTATGGCACCAGACGCTGGTCCCTCATCTCCACGTTCCTGGCAAGTGAGTCAGTCTCCTTTTGCATCACCTTGCTCACTGCAATGCTCTCTTTGTCTTCTTCGTCATCACCATCTTCATCATCATCATCTTCGTCTGTTTCTTTGGTTTTTTTTTTTCCCCTTGTTTTTGGATTTGAGTTTCTTCATGGAAAGTTTTTGTGTGTGTGTGTGTGTGTGTTTCGTTGAAGGGTTCTTGACGGATTTGATGTTGGTGCTTAAAAGTCCAGACAATAAATACAGTTTTGGTTTCTATGTACAAGGTAAAGCTGCAATGCAATGAAATGAGTATGTGTGTGGGTGTGGGTGTGTGTGTGTGTGTTTTTGTTGTTGTTGTTGTTGTTGGGGAGAGGAGGAAATTTACAGATCGGTCAGGCAAACAATGCAGAGAGAGATGGGTGAATCATTTGCAACCCAACATACGCAAGGAGTGCTGGACCAGTGAAGAAGAAGAGCTTCTTGTCCATGCACATTCCACTTTTGGAAACAGATGGTCTGCCATTGCTAAGGTAAGCAAACTGTCATGTGTGTTTGTATGCGTGTGTGTGTGTGTGTGTGTTGTTATCTTGAGGATTTCTCTAGTCTCTTGCACCCCACCACTGGTCACCCATTTCATTTGTGTGTGTGTGTGTGTGTGTCTCTCTCTCTCTCTCTCTCTCTCTCTCTCAGATTGCACCCCACCCACCATATTATTCCTCACACAAGATCACCTTCTCTGCTTCACTCTCTCACATCACACACACCAAAGAAATCTGCCACAATCCTCCAAAGAAATCTGCCACAATCCTCCAAAGAAATCTGCCCCAATCCTCCAAACAATCTTGGCCATTTCATAACTTTCTTCCTGGAATTGTGGATATATTTTTGTCTAAAAGTTCCCTTGACCATTTTGCTTGGGATTTTTTAAAAATTTTAATAGCAAAATGGCGAGTATATCCCACCCAAAAAAATCACTGGTTTCATGGTTTTTATTTTACCTGTCAATTTTGTGATTTAGCCACACTGGCCATCCTCCACAAGAGGAATTAGCCAAATTTGGCTACCAGTACCAGAGAAAAGTTTTTTTTTTTTTTTTCTTTCCCCAAACTGCCTTATATGCTGACTTACTTTTACTTTTACTTTTTATTTAACGCTGACAACATACAAGAACCTTCAAAGTATATTCTAAATATGGCGAATTGTCATAAAATATATGGTGATTTTGTGGTTTTTTTTTCCCCCTGAAAAGTCATTTGTGGCAATCATGGACAAGAGGAATTTAGCCAAATTTGGCTACTGGTCAGAGAGGAAAGTAGAAAAACACTCTCTCAAGAAACAACTTGAAATTTCAGTTTCTCTGTTGCTCTCTCTCTTTCTCTCTCTCACAACAAAATCAAAGACATTTTTGGATTGTTGAGTTTTTTTTACAATATTATAAAAAAATTAATTAATTAATTTAAATTTAAATTTAATAAATTTATTTATTTTATTAATTTAAATTATTTCTTTAAAATTTTAAATAAATTTAAAAAATAAAATTTTAAAGCTTGATGGGTGTTTTTTTTTGGGCAGATGTTACCAGGTAGAACAGACAACTCAATAAAGAATCACTGGCATGCTGCTCTGCGAAAGAAGGTAAAGGATATAGGCCCTTAAAGAACCACCACCCTTTTTCTTTTCTTTTTTCCTTTGCAAACATAATAATAATAATAATAATAATAATAAAATAAAAACTCAAGTTTTCTCCTTTGCAGTTTGAGTTCAATACAAAATAATAAATGAAACTTCCAATTGCTGCAAATAGATCACAAGAGTATATTATTATTATTATTATTATCATCACTAATTACTATAATAATTTATTATATTCCTAAGGATAATTTTTTTGGGTTTCAATTTTGGTGTTTACTATTTATCGTAGAAGTACAATAGAAACGGGGGCAACTTCAACACATGTTTGTCGAATAATTAATTAATTAATTAATTAATTAGTTTTGAAAATTCAGTGTCAAAAAAAAAACATATATCCTTGAATATTTCAAAAAATTCTTTACTTTCCTTCACAAAAAAATTTTTTTTTTGGGGAAAAAAATTATTTTCTTTAAAATTTCAACATTTTTGTAAATAATATAATTAGTGTCCAAACCGGTGTTGTGCAAGTATTGGAATATACACTTACTAGACTGGGCTTGGTATGTCTAGAGGGGAGGTAGATCTTAACACTTTCCATAGGAATAAAAGAGAAATAAAAAATTGAAAGTGTTAAAATCAAGCACTTGTCGAGATTCTCAATAGCCAGAATTCCACCAAAATTTAAAGAAAAATTTCCAGATTTATATTACATGGTTCAAATAGATAGCCAAAAACATAGAAGGATGTTTTAAAAATGTTTACTTTCATATTTAGCTTGTTGTTGTCAAATTTGGCTACATCTTCTTATGGATAATCGCCACTTCGGCTACTAATTGCAAATTTGACTCATAACAAAACATTGAAGTCCTCTCTCCCTCCACAGGATCGACATGGGCAACAAATGCGGCCACCCAGTGTGCTAAGAGAGTACATTCAAAAGAAGACTGCATCAGGAGCATCACGGATTATTAGTAACTCCTTCTCGAAGAGAGGAGCCACCACATTGGTTGCAACAACAGCAGCAGGAGCAGCAGTTCTTACCTCTGTTGATGCAGATGTAGATGATGATGATGATGATGATGATGCTCATGAATTATCAACACCTTCTTGGCCTCCGAATGAAGCTTCTTCTGCAACTACATTCAAAGATTTTGTTGACATCAAGTCTTCAACTAATATAATTCAGAGGAGTTATTGATTCAGATGATGAGTCCAAGGCCTCGGCAAGTTCAACAGAATCCATTTGATCGTCTTATGACTGTCATTCTACCCAGTAATCTTGGAACTAGAAGAGGAGGAGGAGGAGGAGGAGGAGGAGGTTCTTGGAGTCTTCTTGACTATGCGTCTGCAAAAATCACTAATGATTTGTACTTTTTTACAAAGTGTTTGTGTTTCACATCAAAAAGCATATCAGCTCTGCAACAACACAAACTTCCATAGCTACCAAAATTTCACAGAAAATCTGTTGCAGCAAATGGGTGTTACTGTTTCAGATCAAAACATGATCTCAGATGTCTCACCATAACAGCAGACTTTCACAACTACACATTTTGACAATTTGTTGCAGCAGATTGGGTTTGTTTGCTTCATATCGAAGCATAATATCATATGGTCATAACATGCACCTTCATAACTATTACAAATTGGACAACTTGTTGTGGCAGATGGATGGGTTTGTTTCAGATCCAAAGCAGATTGACTCGCCCCATAACATTGAACCTCCACATGTCCAAACTTGATAAATTTGTGTACAATAATCGTGTGTTTGTGTGAATTGTGAGGTTTTTTGGGGTTTTGCTTTAGAGTAGAGATTTCTGCAACATGTAGTATATTGCCAATTTGCACCAAATTTTTGGGATTCACCTTTAGAAATTTAGTACCCCAATCCAATATGAAAATAGAGATATCTATCTATTGAGGAAGGGAGTTTGTTTGTTTAGGATTTTTAGGGTTTAGGGTGTAGAGTTTGTTTGTCAATTGTTTGTCATGTTGAGATATCCCAAACCATTGATGCCTCCTGTGGCACTCTTGGTGCCATTGGAAAACCTCAATGAGAAGAGAGATGCACCGAGGTGGTTTCATAATGTTTAGACTTCTGATGCAAAAGTTGGTTGAATGTTGATGATTTTTGTCATTGAAAATTCAATAAGATCAGAAGTTGGAGCATGCTTTCTTTCACTAGTGTTGGAAAGCCCTCAATGAGTAGGATTTTGTGGAATTTTGTATTTTTTAGACCTAAGGTGTTGGGGAATATTTGGATTTTATGGAAATAATTTTGTATTTTCTAGACCTAAGGTGTTGGGGAATATTTGAATTTTATGGAAATAATTTTGTATTTTTTAGACCTAAGGTGTGGGGAATATTTGGATTTTATGGAAATAATTTTGTATTTTCTAGACCTAAGATGTGGGGAATATTTGGATTTTATGGAAATAATTTTGTATTTTCTAGACCTAAGGTGTGGGAGGTATTGAATTTTATTTTAGTATTTAGTCATCAGAAATTGAGTTAAAAAAAAATTCCAGTTTTTAATGAAAATTAAATTTCAGACCATTTTCTATTTCAAAATTCATTTAATTGGACCATTGGAATTTGGCACATATCACACTAAGTCATAGTTATAAAATGAAAAATCATCAATAACCGAAAAATGGAAAATTAAAAAAAAAATCTAAATAGGTGGGAAAGCCAGCAGCCAACCAGCCTTCTGCTGGTTCCACTTTTGGTGCAATTAGTTTTTAATGTGAATCGACGGTGGAGAGCACGCTTCGGAAGTGAATCGACGGTAGAGATTGGTAGAGCCCAGTACCACTTAACGGGGTGGCGCCGAGCCCGGTACGTTAATTCCTAGGTAGTCGTTGCAAACCCTAAAACCCTAAACCCTAAACCTGACTGAGTCTTCTTCTCTTCTTCCGTCCACTCTCTGGATCTTCTGCTGGAACACGACGTGCGTGGGATCCTGGAGGCATCATCATCATCATCAGCAGCAGCAGCATCACGACAGCACTTTCACTAGTGTAAAGTGAAGCGAGGACAAGGATCTTGTGGAGCTTTTGTGAAAAAGGGGACCGACAGATCAATCGTGGTATGTGCCCTTTCCTTCTTCACTCCTGTTCTTTTCCGCACACCATCTCTGCCTGAAACCTCATCACAGAATCATGTGTCAAAGGGATACTTGTACATCCAGAAATCCTTGTCACAAGAAAGCAAATCCTGGATAAGGATTTGCAACAAACCTGACTGATGCTGTCCGTGATGTGGTGTGGTAAGTTTACGGAGAGATGGGATTTGACGCACAACATACATGCTGGATGTTGTGCACCAACAAACACTGGAGGGGACACGTCAAAGGCATTCCAACGGTTGATGTGGACAATGTGTGCAACAAACTTGAGGTTTAGGGTTTAGGGTTGATATGGACAGTGTTTGCAACAATTGAGGTGCGGCTCAACAGCCAATTGTATAACAACAACCACATGCAATTGTGTTTTCTCTCTCTCTCTCTCTCTCTCTCTCTCTCTCTCAAACACAAGTGAAGAGTGCAGTCGTTGTACTGCATGGAAAAACCTGCTTTCCACTAATCTGCTGAGATTTTGGTTTCTGGATACATCTCTTTTGCTGAAGAAACTGGAATTCTTTAGAATTGAGGAAGGATTTCTGTTGTAGATATGTCTGAGAGCTTTTGGGTTTTATGATCTGCCAGGAGTAGAAGACAGGAGGGCAAGGTTATTCATTGCCAAGTGGTGCAGTGTACCTGTTCTGAGGTTGCTGCTATGATCACAAGAGCTGTCCTGAGATCAGGCACATGCTTTAGAAGCCACTGCTGCCACCTATATATCCACCACTCATTAATGAGTGCCGGATGGTCTTGTACAAGAAGAAGCTGATGCAAAGCACAATTCCAGACATGATCTTCCTGCATTGTGCAGACTTGGTAAGCACTAGGACATTTTGGTTTGGAATACCAGGTTTTTATAATGCAGCTCATCCTTGAAATCCATAAACCCTAGATGGCAGCTTCATTGAGAGGGGAGTGTGGGGGACTGCAGCAAAGAATGGAACATACTTGACACTTGTGAAGGATGGAGCACAAGGCAATGATGGATTGATGAGCTTGTCAGGGTGGATTTGCGAGGGATTAAACCTCAGCAACTTGAAGAGAATTGGCAAGTTTCTCACATCCTTGCCACTGCTTCTTGTGCAACATGTGTGTTGAGTGTCTTTCACTGTCATGTTTGCAGCTAGGATTTTGGTTCTGAAACTTGGAAGACTTTGCTGAAGAAGGGAAGGAAGCCATTTCCTTCTTCTGCAACTGATGAATTCTTCTGTGGCAGGAATTGGTCATATGTGCTGCTACTTTCTTTTCAACAAAGAATTGTATCTTTGATGTGGAGGTTTTCAACAAAACCTGCAGTCTGAAACTAATGATGATAATGATGATGATGATGAACAGGATGGATCCAACAAACCATCTGAAGTGCTTCTATCTTAAGAAGGCAAGGAGATTTTGTATCAAGATTTTGGGCAAAGATGGTGGCGACTCAATTCTGAGGAAGAAAGCATGAAAGTGCCAACAACCAATGCTGCTGATTTCCCACACAATTCAAGCAGCTTGTCAGGGTTCAAGGCTGCTACTGGGGCAAGTGATGAGTGAGAGCAAGATTGACAGATACACAGCATCAATGAATTTTGCGATTCATCTCAGGATATGAGTAACAACACCTCAGCAACAAATCATACTGTTGTTGGTGAAAAGCCTCATGGAGCTTCAGTTAGGGGATCTAGAGTAGGAAAGGGGATATCTACAGAAGCAGAAGTTGGTGCATTTAGGGTTTAAGATGATTCATGGTCGAGGGTTCAAGGCTCACAGTGTGCACATTTGTGCCTGTGTCCAGGATCATATTCTTCAGTCTCCTGCTCACTCCCCCCCCCATCAAATTGATCCACAAACATCTATCTATCTATATGTTTGTCCTCCTTATATTATCCTCCTTGTTCCATCCTTTTATGGTTCCATCATTGTTCAGACTTCCCAATGATCAACATGCTCAATCCAGCAAGAAGTCTTTGAAGGTGCTTCAGACTCCCAGAACTTGCCTCATTATTTTCTTGTGGGTACCTAACTCTTCATGAACATTAGAAAGGAGACAGCAAGAACCGAAGGAAAAGATTGCAATAACTGCAACTGTCGCCGCTAAGCTCTTCTGGCACCATCTTTAAACCATCTGTTTTGGAAAATCATTCCAAGGTTTATTGTACAATGTTGAAACTCCTGTTCAATCTCCTTGATTTGTGTTAGCAAGATCTCATCTGGAGATACTGTTTTGAGCCAAAGTTTGCTTCAAACTCTGTTCTCTCTTCATATGAAATATTACAGAGAAACTGAGTCCTCTCTCTCTCTCTCCTTCCTGTTGCACTTGAGGAAGTACAAAAGTTGCAGAGTTGATGTTCTCCTGATTCCTTGTTTCACGAATCCTTAGGGAAGAACCTGAGTCCAAGTAATTAATTTCTGCCAGCAATCTTCCAGTGATGAATAGTTCAAATGCAGCAGCGGTACAGATATAATTGGTTTCGAAAATAGCTTGCCGCGATGAATCTGGTTACGAGGAATTTGATTTCGAAGACTCTTTGCTGACACGAGAATGTCTGCAGACGTACAATCTCTCTGTCTCCGGTTGTGCGCCGGATTAGCGTATGAGATATGAACTTCTTAGCAAGCGAGCGAGCAGAAGCAGCCGGAGCAGTACTTTGAGTGATCCGGAAGCAAAACTATTTCATTTTTTCTGGAAATTTCTTTCACAGCCGGCCCCCCCCCGCCGCATCATCGACACCACATGCAGCAGCCGACAGAGAAACGCAAACTACTTAGTACCTCAAGAGCCAAGGTTTGCTTTGCCTCTTTCTCTCTGTGTGTGTGTGTGTCTGTCTGTCGCTCTCTCATACATTTGCGGAAACAGAAATTTGCTTTGCTGCGCTTCCTCTTGTGGATCGATGACTGTTTTGTTTTTGTTTTTCTCCCCCGCAATAGAATCGGTTTTGTCATCGAGGAAGCTCGCTCTTTCGCTCTTCATCTAGGTTTCGAACAGCGGTGGCTTCGCAGTTTCGCGTTGGAAGGAAGGAAGGGAGGTCGGCGCTGTGGACGGCCGCAACAAAACAAAACAATCTGAAGAAGCTCCTTTGAAGAAGAAAGGTCAGATAGATCGATCGTGGCATGTTCTTTGTTTGTTGCTTCTCCTTCTCTCTTGGTAGCTACTCTACTTGTTTACAAGTAGTAAGCGTCGTCAATACAACCATTTCCCTCTCTCTGCTACTAGTGTTGTTTGATGCTCCTCCTTCTCCTTGGCGATGCTTCTTCGGAAGCTGTTTTCGGAAAACAACGACGATCTTTTTGCACGATTTTGCGGTTTGAACATCTCGCGGCTTTACCGATCATCGAGACATGCTTGCAAATCTATTATGCTGTTCGTTCTCTTCTTCAGTTTTGTTCTGTAGTAGGAGTCGCGGAGCATCATCATCACCAACCTGCAGTTGTTGTTCTCGTGGTTGTTTTGTGTATTTTGTTATTTTCTTCGTTTTCCAAGTCTTCTTCCTTGCCATCTCTTTCTTCCCTTCCATGATCCATGATGCTATGCTATGCTATGACTACAACGGTAAGAAGTAACGCTGCTGCTGCTGGTATTGTTGTTGTTGTTTTCTTTTCATGCAGATTGCATGCAAAAGCAAATCATGGATTGATGGATGATGCTTTCCGCGGCGTCTCCTCCTGTCCTCCTCCTGCTCAACAATAGTCTTTTTCTTTTGACGACGTACACGCAAGCAATCCGACCAAACGCGTGTACGCCGCGGTAGTGATCGTCGTTATCGTCGTGGTGCGGGGTTCAAAACCTGCGCGCGCTGCTTTGCGGTACACACTTTCTTCTTCTTCAGCTCCTTCGCTCTGACAGCCTTCCTTACGCCACTACCGCAATGGCATCATGATGACGATCATGATGATCTGCACTGCAAACAAAGAAACAATCAAACAAACAACGATCTGATTCTCAAAGTGTCCAGCAAGCGCAAATAGTCGTTAGTCTATGTACAGACAGACAGACAGATTGCGGAGATCGCGTTTTGTTGCAATTCAGGAGAATCGCGCATGTATCTGCGATGGTGATTGCCTTCGATTGTTATCGTCGTCCAGAGTTTCTGATCTGAAAGGCGACCGCTGTGCTGCAGGCTGAAACTTTTCGCAAATCGTTTTGCAAGCCGATGATGAAGGCGCCGCCGCCGCCGCCGCGTTCTTCTAGACGCTAGCTGCAAAAAACTTTTCTCAGTGAAGTTAAGGAAAGGTAAGAAGAAGAAGAGCCGTGGAGAACAAGGTGAAGGAATAATACTATGGAACAGGATGATGAAGAATTTGAGCAGCTGCTTGGGGAAATTCCGCATGTCACGTCCACGAACTCGGTGATCGATGTGATGCCCAGGGCGACTTCAGCGCCTCCGCATCTTGAAGAGGTGCAGCGTGTTCGCGGATCATCGGCGGCAGCGGTGGAGGAAGGTGCTTCCAGTGGTGGTGGCAAGTGTGGTGGCGAGGATGATGATGATGAGGCTCCTTCTCATATGCTGCAGCCTTTTGTAGACATCCGTTGCGATGAGCATTACGAGAGCTTCTACAGGTCTTATGCAGGTGTCAAGAAGCTCCCTCCTCCTATGGACAACCGCACTCTCTATAGTGACTTTCCTGTACTGTCTCCCAAAGCTTCTTCTACCCATATTTCCCCATTTCTTGCTGAACTACTTCCCCTAGATGATGATGTCCCTGGCCACCGCAGCAGCCAGAGGAAGCAACAGCGGTCAGATATGCAGAGGAAACAGCAACAAGATGCTCTTCAACAGCATCAGATCACTTCTCAATTACAGGCAGCACAACAGCAGCAGCATCGGGAGCCATCTCCAAGTTTCCAAGCCCCTGCTGGTGCTCATCAGTATGGAGCCCTTTCTGAGAATGACCTGTCCTCCAATATGTCCTCTGATCCTCACTTGACGGCAGCATTTGGAAACCTTGGCTTTGATGAAGGTGGTAGCAACAGCTTGTTGCAATCCTTGATTGATGATGCAGGAGACAACGACAACAGACCTATTATTAGCAATGGGTCGTCAGCTGCTGGAGGAGGTCTTGTGGGTCGTCCTCCTCTCTCTAATGGACATGGCCTCAATGGGTCCAATGGATTGTATGCTCACAACATGGACACTTTTGGCACAGGATCTACAGCTTCATATGAGTTGTATGCATCCAGATCATCTCCTTCTCTGGATCTCTTCCAAGGTAAGCGCTTAGTGAGTATGAACGGACTGGGTAATGGTAGTAGTAGCTATGATGGGATGAGTGATTATGCAGCAGAGGTCTCAACAGAGGCTTTAAAGAAAGCATTCAGACAGCAGAATTCTCCAGGGGGTTATGGGTCTGGAGGTGCTTCTCAGTATCAGCAGCAGCAACAACAGCTGGAGGTTGTGGCTGCTACCATGCAGGCTGCAGCAAGAAGCCAATCTGCTGGTGCGACTGGAAATGTTCTGCACTCAGGTCGGGTGCAAAAGCAAACTCCATTTGACTACACCGTCACAGATTACTTTGAAGCTCAGGCACAAGCACAGGCAACTGCAACAGCAGCACAATATGCACAATTGGAGGAACAACAGCAACAGCAGCAGCAGCGCTTTTACATCCAGCAACAGCTCATTGAGCGGCAGAAACAGATCCAGCTCCTTGCAAGCCTTCAAGCTCAAGTCAATGGAAGACCTGGTAGGGGTACTTATCATCCCAGTGGTGGCAGCATTCCAGTGCGAGGCTCAAGAAATTCCTCTGACCTGCAGCAACTTGGATTTGCTGCTGCAAATGCACAGCACAATGAAGCTTTGCAACGAAAGCTGAGGCTGCATCAATCTGTGAACCCTGACACAGTTTGGGGTTCAAATGTAGATGTATCAGAATTTGGGCTCTCTGAAAATTCTCGCAGAGTTCCAACTGTGGGCAGTGTTTGCAGATACTTTGTCCAGGGTTATTGCAGCAGAGGTGAAGCTTGCCCTTTCTTGCATTCCCCTTTGCAGGGGATGAAAGCAGTGTCTCACACTGCATCTGTACCTGTGAAGGAGGCTTTCCGTGCCACTGCAACACGGGATGGGAGGCTGCCTCCATATCTGGACAAGTATCTTCGTCGAAGTCTTCAAGCAAGTCATTCTGGAAAGGCAAATTCCTTTGCTCCTGCATCAGGGGTTCAAAGGATAGGTGATGTGGTGTCAAATGGCCATGCCAATGGTCATGGTTATCCCAATGGACATTTTTCTTTGGGATCAGGTTATGTTCCACCCTCACCAACAGATGTCTCTGATACACTTGCACATCCACAATCAAGAATCCAAGATCATATGGAGTTTGATGTAGGACGGCAGCTCATTGCACCCCACAACCTGCAGCAACAGCAGCCCCCCAAGTACACAACACTTGAAGAGGTTGAGGGCCACATCTATCTCATAGCCAAAGATCAGCATGGATGCAGGTTTTTGCAGAAGAAGTTTGATGAGGGAGGTCCTGAGGATGTGGAGAAGATTTTTCGTGAGATAATCAGCCACATTACAGAGTTGATGAAGGATCCATTTGGCAACTACTTGGTACAGAAGCTGCTTGAGGTTTGTGATGAAAAGCAGCGCATGGAGATTCTACATGCTGTCACAATGGATGGGGAACTTGTCAGCATTTCATTGAATATGCATGGGTAGGTGTGATTCCTGTGACTGACAAAGGAAGTCTGCATGAGGTTCTAGGGATATGCACCATATCCTGACTGGGGTTTTGTGTGTGAATATAGTCAAGTAGGGTTTAGGGTTGAAGCATGGGGGAGTTAGCGGTACACCTAGTGGCTGGTTGACTATATGCTAAGGGTTTGGAGAGTGGATTTGCAATTGAGTGTTGTCTGGGTTTTTGTCTTGAAGGGTGCTCTGTGGAGTGATGATTTGCAATTTGTGACCAATTGGATGGTCCATGTTGAGATGAAGAGTTCAGTGTTGTGCTTCCTTGCAAGAATGTTGCTCTTGAAGTGCTTTCTGGTCTTGGGTCACTGGCACTGGAACAATTGCAGTTTGTTGTTCTGACCAACTGGAGTAGCTGTGGCATACTCTAAAGGAGCTTTTGATTGTACAGGACAAGAGCTGTACAGAAGCTCATCGAGACACTGAAATCACCAGAGCAGGTAGCAATGGTAATCAAAGCTCTTGCTGATGGCGTTGTTGAGTTAATCAAGGACTTGAATGGGAATCACGTGGTTCAGCGTTGTCTTCAGAAACTCAGCCATGAGGATACCCAGGTATGCAGGTTCTGGAAGATTTGTGACTATACCACAGTTGTGCATGTCAGGATGATGATCCAGTGAGATGGTGGTCAGTTTGCTTCAAGGCCATTTCCATGTGTGAATGACTTCACCTCAGATGTCTGTTAGCGACAGTGCACTAAAGTCCTAGATTATGCTTTTGTGAATTTTTTTTTGTGTTAGTTTTAACAAGGACTAAGATTTGTTTACTGGTTTGCATTACAGTTCATATTTGATGCAGCTGCATCGCACTGTGTGGAGATAGCCACACATCGCCATGGGTGCTGTGTCATGCAGCGCTGTGTCGACTTTGCAATAGACCATCAGAGGCAGCACCTAGTGGCTGAAGTTGCGGCAAATGCTCTTACCCTCTCACAAGATCCTTATGGGTACGTTTCTGGCTGAGCATGGAGTTGAGAAAATTGCTGAAGAGAAAATGACATTAAACTGAGTGAGTCCGATGACAGTTGCAAGTATGGAGGTTACTGGATACTCATGAGAGTTAAGGTTTGTTCTTCGGTCTTAAGACATGTAATGCCATCTGCCCATTTGGTAGTGCTTATGGTTAAGTATGAGCAGTTCATGGAAATCAAATCTGTGGAACATGGAAAACTTGAAGAGTCCAAGGGTTTTGTGTGCTGTATACCCTCTAACACACATATGCTGGACTGCAGCAACTATGTGGTGCAATACATCTTGGACCTCAAAACAGCATGGTCATCAACTGAGGTAATGGCTAGGCTGGAAGGGAACTATGCATTCTTATCCATGCAGAAGTTCAGCAGCAATGTGGTGGAGAAGTGTTTGAAGCTTGGAGTTGAGGAATCACGCTCCCGCCTAGTCCGGGAGCTGACGACTAGCCCACATTTAGGCCAGCTACTTCAGGACCAGTATGCTAATTACGTTATCCAGTCTGCTCTTTCTGTGTGCAAGGTGCTTAATCTTTCTGCAGTCTGAATGCATTCTCTATTTGACAGTACAGTTGTCTTTGTTGTACCATGACTTTGTCCAAGTTTGTTTTTGGTGTCAGGTTAGTTGATTGTACTCACTGGGCTTGAACTTTACCTCCCTGTTTGTGTTGGGAATGGTGACTTCTCTTCCCCTTACTTGCATCTCTGGAATTTTTTTCCTGATCCATTTGTGATTCTATCTGGGTTGTGACTTTGACATGTCATGCCTGAACCTGATTTGGTTCCTAGGCTTTCTATATTAAAGTGGGCTCCGCTTAAATTTCTTCACTCAATGTGTATTCTGCTTCAATTGCAGCAGGGGGCTTTACATGCTGGGCTGGTGGAAGCAATTCGACCACATCTTCCTGCTTTGCGCAATAGCCCCTATGGAAAGCGGATTCTGTCACGCACAAATCCAAAGAAATGAAATGTCAACAGCCTGTGAAAATTTTGCAGCCTCAGCAATTTACAGGCTCATGAAGGATGTGATGGCAGCAGAGGGGGAAGGACGTAAAGAGGTTGGGCGGTTTTTGGTAGAGGAGGCACGTGCATTATTTCTCAGGTCAGCTGTGGTATAGCTCATCTATTTGTACTCACTGTATGGACCATTTTAGATAATCACTGTAGCATGCGGAGGATTGTACAAATCAAAGGTTATGAGGGTCAGGCATCAAGGCACACAAAGTCTCTTCTTTCTTTTCTCTTTTTTTTGATGGAAAGGAGGTCCACTGTCTGGTGAACTGTGTTCAGTGTGAGAGTATGAGGGTACAAAAACCATAAAAGGCACAACAGCCCTATTTCAACAATCAAGTTATTCAGGGGGCAGGGGGCGCTTATTTACCACTGAGACCATGCCCACCCAAGACTTGCAAAGCAACTCCTGGAAAGCTGGTCTGGACTAACTGGTTATTTCCTGATCAAGGTTGAAGGGACAAAATGCATGTGGGATGTAGGGGATGAGAGCATGAGTAGAAGAAGAAGAAGACGAAGAAAAGGGTAACATTTTCAGCTGCTCAAAGCATATAAAAATATATGCAAATATACTTTTAGATCCTTTTGCACAATGACTGGGTTGTGTGATAGATTATAGCCAGGTTGTATCATAGTGATGCAATGATCCCAGTAACCACTGTTTGCCAGGTTGTACCAAAATGCCAATTTTCTTTCTGGCTATAAAATAGAACATGGAACGGAGTTCATACCAGACTCTAGCACTGATAGGTGGAAGTGAGTTTTGATGAGGTTTTTGGTGAGTGCTGATTTAAAATAGAACATGGAATGGAGTTTGTATCAGACTCTAGCACTGATAGGTGGAAGTGAGTTTTGGTGAGTTTTTGACAAAGTGCTGATTTGATGCAGACAGAGCATTAGTGAACAGTAGTGATGTCACTGAGAACTCTGGTATTGTAAGCTGAAAAGGGTTCAGGTACACAGGGAAGTGGCACCTTTGTCAGTTTAGGGTCACGAATGTTTGAATTGTTGTCACAGAGTGTAGTATGCACCTGTCCCTTGTCATGTCTTTTTTGCCATTAATTGTTTGCATGTAATGACTCTGGTGTTTTTATCACTTCCAATTCATGGGATCCAACTGATGATTGTGGTATTGACTATCCTTTTGTTGTCTCAATTTTACTGGTGATTTCTGGTGCTCGAAAAACTGAACCAGGTGGCCGAACTGATTTTGTGGATTAGGCATTTTCACCTTGTGGTGCGCTGCTTGCTCAGAAAGCATATTATTTTCCAGGTGTGCAATCAACACCTAAACCCCCAAAATTCAAAAGCAGCAACTATAATCTGACTTTTAGCTTGCAGCTGAAAAACTAGTTGGATTCAAGCTTTAATGTAAACCAGGAATTACTGTTATGTACAAATGTCATCATGTTATAATTCAGCTTCTGTTGACATTTCTTTTGCTGGGATATGGTGAAGTGCATATGTTTTGATCCAGCTTCTGTTGATGTTTGTATTGCTGGGATGTTCAAGTACCAAGAGAAGAGACTAGGTGGAACGTGCAGTTGAGAACAGATATTTGTTATTTGTGCAAAATAATCAATTGACACCAACAATTAACTAACAACAACACTCCAGGGTTACATGAAACATTTCAGATTTTTCCATCACCGAAACTGACTTTGTATGAAATAGAGTCTATGTCACAAGTAGAGTTTATTGTTCCTTTCCTTTTGTGTCAATAATATCACAATAGAAAACACCCAGTAGTCACAAAAAAACAATGCTTTCAATGTGTCTCACAATCATAATTATCTTCTTAATCATATTTATCTTCTTCGTCACAAATAGTAGTGATAAGCTGCCATGACTACTACTACTGTTCTCCACTGATTTCATCACAAATATGAGTGAAAGGTGCCAAAATAAGTACACACTGACTTCATCAGCAGCTCCTGACAACAACATTTGGGTGAAGTATACACCAAATACTTGGCCCAAAATCTGGGCAAATCATTATACAAAAATCTGTGTCTCAGTCTTTCAGTAGTAACAGGAAAGGCTCAGTGGCAATATTTGCTAACTACTCGAGAGAGAAAAAAACAATATAATAAAGCAATATAACAAAGGAATGGTGAACAAAGAGACTCTACTCACATGACTCTCTGCTTGGTGTCACTTGCAAAACCACACCATCACAAGGACAGTGGAACAGAAACAGGGAGAAGAGGCACACAGAGAGACAGAGATAGACAAAGAGATACAGAGGATGTATAGTCATGTTTGTGGAAGCAACAGGAAAGACTCAGTCATGCTGTTTGCTAGCAACTCAAGAGACACAAATACAAATACTGTTATGACAAAGAAATGGTGGGTGGAGATCTTGTTGTAATCACATGACTCTGCTTGGTGTCTTATGTGCGGCACTACACCATCACCAGGTTGACAGTGCAACAGAAACAGGGAGAAGAAAGATTCAGTCATGATGTTTGCTAGTAACTCAAGAGACAGAAATATATATACCGTTATGACAAAGGAATGGTGAATGGAGTGATTGTTGTACTCACATGACTCTGCTTGGTGTCACTTGCACCCACTACAACATCACCTGGAAGGCCAGTACAACAGAAACAGGGAGAAGAAAGACTTGATCATGATGTTTGCTAGCAACCCAAAATACAGAATTACAAATACCAATGACAAAGGAATGGTGAATGGAGAGACTGTATTCAAATGACTCCGCTTGATGTGACTTGCAGCACTACACCATCATCCAGAAGGACAGTGCAACAGAAACAGGGAGAAGAAAGACTCAGTCATGATGTTTGCTAGCAACCCAAGATACACAATTACAAATACCAATGACAAAGGAACAGTGAATGGAGAGATTGTATTCAAATGACTCCACTCAGTCTGACTTGCACCACTACAGCCTCAACCCAAAGGACAGGGCAACAGAAACATGGAGAAGAGATGATGAGAGTGAGAGAAGGGATGTATAGTCATGTAGCCTTTGTATCAATCAAGATCAAAACAAAGCTGACCTCATCCCAAGGGCCATTGATCTCAACTTGTACTCTTGGATTTGGATGGGCAAATAGGGACAGATGAGGGTCGTGAAAAGAATGACAGTAACAAAAAGCACAAATGCAAGGCAATTAAGAGCAAAGATGAGGCCCATCATGAAGACAATGAGCATGCAAGAAAACCCTAAATGAACCTTGACAGATCATTGCCTCATAAAATGTGAAACCAATGGGAACATGAGGAAGAACTCCAGAATAGCAGTTGTATCAATCAAGATCAAAACAAAGCTTGGCCTCATCCCAAGGGCCATTAATCTCAAACTTGTACTCTTGGATTCGGATGAGCAAATAGGGACAGACAAGAGTTATGAAAATGATGACAGTAACAAAAAGCACAAACACAAGGCGACTAAGAGGAAAGATAAGACCCATCGTGAACACGATGAGCATGCAAGAAAACCCTAAATGAACCTTGATGGATCGTTGCCTCATACAATGTGTAACTAATGGGAACAAGAGGAAAAACTCAAGAGAAAAGAGCATGAGGGCAAAAACATAGTGATGTGATGGCAGACGTGAAGCAATCAACACTGATGCTACGATGGATGCATTCATGGAGACATTTGCTGACAAAGTTGTTGCTCGACCCTTGGGCTTCTTCCCAGAACCACCAGAAGAAGAAGATGATGATGATGAAGACGAAGATGAAGAAGAAGAAGATGATGATTCTCGAGTTAGTGATGCTGATGACATTGGAGATGGCGGCGATGTGGTGCAGAAAGTGTAGTCATGGCAAAAGAGATGAACGATGAGCAAGCTGACGGTTAATGCCCAAATGGAGTCAGAGCTGATGGAACGAGTGAGGGTTTGAAACACAGGCGCAAGGACATAGACGGCACTCACGAACAAGATGAAGTTCTTTCCGATCTGTGTGAGAAAAGATGCGGAGAAAACACATTTGATCGTCAAGAGGAGAGTGAGGAAACCTAAGAGCAAGACCAACGCGTCCAGCCAAAGGAGAGTGGATGCAGGAAGCGCTCCGTTGAGAGCATGCGTCCAAACCGTCGCCACAAGCGCCACTACACTCACATGCGAAGCGATTCCCACTGAATCTCGCATTACTGTTGCCGTGTCCCTCTTCACAACATTTCCGTTCATAACCAACGCCTCTAAGAAAGTCGCGTCCATGTAATTGTCCGCGTATCCTGCTTGCACTCCTCCGTAAACCACCTTCTTCCAATTCTTGTGTTCTTCTTCCTCGATACCTGCTGCCATCACCATCTTGTCCATGACGGTGGACATCTCTCTTTCTTTCTCTCTTTCTTCTTCGTCCAATTCTCCTACTCTTCTTCCTCGGTTCTCCTTGCCATCACTCCTTCACAGCAACAACAACAACCGACTCTTTGCTCACAGAGAGAAAATTCTCTACAGAGAGAAGCTGAGAAGCCAGTCCATATTATGACTAGAAAATTGCAACCGAGAGAATACAGATCACGCAGCTGCAAGAGAGACGGGCACTGCGCCAAGTACAAGGACTCTTCTCTCGCTGCGCTCTTTGTCGCTCTAAACCTTGGAGACAAAGAGAAGCTCCTCTGCTCAGATTACTAACACATACGCCTGTCCTCTTCAACGAGAAAGAAACCACATCCAACTTTCTCATCCATGAAGACGTAGTGTCTAGATCATATTGTTGTTTGCTGTTGTCTCTCTGGTAAGAGGAAGCTTGAGAATGGCGGTACGGAGGGAGGGAGGAAGGGAGGGAAGGAGGCAGGTGTTGCTTTTTTTCCGAATGCTCTCTGTGCGCTTGCTTGCTTTGCTTGACTCTTTCAATTCTTTCCAATTCTGTTACCAAACAGATTCACAACAAATTTCTTCCTCTTGCAAAATCTGTGTCTGAAGAAGAGTTGTGAAGAAATCTGCAACAACAAAAACCTGGCACTGAAATTTTGCAAGAGTTTTGTGACAGCAGATTTCTTCCTCTTGCAAAACTTGCGTCAGAAGAGTTGTGAAGAAATCTGTGTCAGAACACTACAGAGGAATTTGAAGCAACAACATTCAGATGCCATGTTAATTTCTTGAGCTGCAATTGTGGTAAAACTTTTGATTTCTATTCCAACTGATCAGTCCTAAATCTTCAGAAGGCTTGTGAGGAATAGGGCACAGTCATCATCACTTGGGACTGGACGATGGCATTCATTGCCCACTTCTTCTGCTCTCAGCAAGCTCTGAACTATGTCAGGTAGGCACCATTCTTGCCATTCAGATTGTAACCAAAACAGTGACTTGTTCACTGAACTATGTCAGGTAAGCACCATTCCTGCCGTCGAGATTGCGACTGAAACTGTGACATGTTCTTAAAGGAAGAGGGGGGCGGGGGGGTTACAAAACAGGAGCTTGCAGAAACACTAAAACAGGAGCCTAGCTACACGAACCATCGTCCATGACACACTGTGGCTGCTTGTGACTACAGACAGACATGTATGGATGTTGTTTGTTTGGTTCACCTTTTCCTCCTTTTCCTTGCTTTCTTCCTGATCGTCTTCTGAGTTGGCCTATTTGTTCAAACTCAAGAGACTGATATGTACTGGTTTGATTCTTTGCCTTTTTGATTATGAGCCGCTTCTTTTGTTTACAGGACCAATAATCAGCCTCATCAAGCTCAAAACGTCACCTTTCGTGCTGCAAGTGGGGACGCAACCTGGTTTCGTATGCGAAGAGATCTTCGCACTGGGGTAAGCTTTAGCCTCTCCATTTCCAAACCCTGCAGCAGCACACTCAGGTACACCTCAGTTTTCTTGACACTCTATGTGATGAAAAGAGAGTGTACCTCAAGGAAGAGTTTACTTGTAGGATTCGGCCAATTTGCAGGTGGTGGTTATGAGAAAGCACATGAAAAGTTCAACTATTTATGTGAAGGTTTTCTAGCTTGTCTGTTTGAAGCATGGAGCATTAGCAGTGGCAATGACACAATAAACATAAAAAAGCTCAAATAGTGAGTGTATGAGTAGCTGAATAGATAGACAGTTACACTCATACACTCATTATTTGAGCTCTAGATACCTCTTTTATGGCAACAGAATGTCTGAAGAGCAAAAACCTTAAGTTGCAAGAATTCAGTTTATCATAACACTTACCTCAGAGGAAAGAATGGGTTCATAGGCAGTGAAACTGCCAAGCTGAGAATCATCCAGCAGTGCAGAAAGCTCACTATCAGCAACTGACCATGTTTCCCTGGATCCTGAAGCAGTAGATGTTGTTGATTCTGAGGGCATGTATGAAGACGAAGCACTTGGTGTGTATGAAGTCACAGGTGTATGGCATGTGGGTGAGAAGTATCCCTTGGGAGCACTTCTGACTGAAGTCCTTAACAAGTGAGCTTGTGGTGTAGAGTTTGTTGCAGTGGCTCTAAGCACTGGTTGTGCTACTGCCCTTCTTGGTGAACTCCGGCCGCTGGATTTGCTGGTTCTCTTGTGATCATAAATTGACATTAAATTCTCGGTGTTGGGCTTGAGTGCTATGGTAATAGTGGGCTGATGAGGACTGTCAACCATGCTTCTTGTTTCTGTTGTGGACTTGTGCTTGAAAACTGGAGTACTAGGGGGCTGAGGAGCATCACACATCACCTGTTCTGCTTTTGTCAACTTTCCTATCATGCTTTTGTTGTGACTCTTCATGAACCTTAAAGTAATGGCCAATGTGACGGCTGCTGCAGTTGCTGCGATCCCTACAAGAATGAATGCTGGGAACTTGCTTAGTTGACTTTGGTGAACTGACGGCAGTGAACACATTCCTCCTTCAAAATCACCCAGGCTCATAAATGGGTTTATGGTGTTGCCTACGATACTTTCCTTATCTCGCACAGATTCCTTCTGAGATTCTGTCAAAGTTTGCTCAAAACTCATCTCTTCTTCAGGAGACTGTACATTATTCCCTGGGTTAGGAACTGTAGGGAGTGCATCTGCAAGTGCATCCTCTCTCATGACTGTTGCAATCCTACCCACTGGCATTGCACACTCAGTGTCCTCTTGATTCCCATCTTCAGGTTCAGTTGACAAACCCACATCAATGTCATATTCAATACCATTGCTGATAATGTCTGGTGCTGCTTCATCTTTCATCATGTACTCCTCCTGCACCATGAAACAGGTTTCATAACTCCAATATTACTTACTGCATTCCAGAAAGCAAGAGTCTCACAAAGTCTTCCTGCTGTTACAAATGCTTACATTGAATTTTCTCTGTTCCTTCATACCCAAGTGCAACAAACATGTTTGAAGATGGCCAGGAAACCAAACTTAGCTTTCGAAAGTGCTGTGTTTTTGGCTATGATCATTCTCTGACTAGCAAATTGACAAAGAAAAAAGGACTTCAACAGGGAGGGTGAATTATTACCATTGGAGGCTTCTCCAGGTCCACAAGATCCATGAGCTCATCCATTCCCCCTTGTCCTTGTTGAAAGCATCCAGTTCCTTCCGTGGCAGAAAGAAATGTTGGGTGCAAGGGCAAAGGTTCAACGAATGCAGCCTCACTCCTTTCACTGATCACATTTGGTGCAAAGGAATCTGGAAGAGAGCTTCCATACAATTTGTAGTCATCAACCAAAAGCTGGGAAGAAACTCCAGTCAAAACTTGCAGATTTCCCAGCTTCCCAGCTTTGACCTCAAGAGACTCCTTGTATTCAGTGCCAGGAAGGAGATTGACGTCTAAGAAGTCTGTACTTGGTTTGCTGGCAGATAAATTTTGCCATGGTTGTACAAAAAAGTTAGCACAACTTGTTCTCACAGGATCACTTGAGCTGCTCCATGCAAGAAAGGTCACACCCACCATGCACACAGCCAGCAAGAATATAATTGCCAAAAACCTCAATGCCATCTTCAATTTGGCCTTCTGCACTGACAAGTTTGTGACAGTCTTTCTGTTTCTGACTTCCATTGTTGGTGCACCTACTGGATCCTCAACATTGGTTGCATTGTCATCGAGGTATTCCTTGATGGCTTCTGTGTTTGTCTTAACATCAGGTGGCAACAACAGACCTTTGGGACATGCAGTATCAGCCTCATCCTTTACTTCAGATTGTTGCAATGTTGCTTCATGACTACCAGTGTTATCCTCTTTGGTGACATTCTCACTGATGGCCTCCATTGTTCCTGGCACTCCGTTTCCAAGCTCCTCAGATTGTGGCAATATTGCTTCCTGAATATCAGTGTTATTCTCTTTGGTGACATTCTCACTGATGGCCTCTGCTGCTCCTGGCACTCTATTTCCAAGCTCCCCAGAACCTGGAGTGGCATTCTCATTGACGGCCTCTGTTCCTCCTGGTGCTCTATTTGCAAGCTCCCAAGATTGTGGAGTTGCATTCTTAACAATGGCCTCTGTTGCTCCTGGTGCTCTATTTCCAAGCCCCTCAGATTGTGGAATGTTCGCTGGTTCTTGGATATGCCTATCCTCCTCTGTACTTATATTCTCAATTCCCACCTCAATATGACTGGATGCTCCCACCACTATGAAGCTGGAGTTGCAACTCTGAGGAACAACACCATTATCCTCCAGATTCTCCACCTTCACCACCTCAGCTGCAATGCTTTCATTTCCTGCTTGATTCTGATCACCTGCTTTCAAAGCAGCATAGGCCTCAGAATCAGCACTTCTCTGCAGAAGATCTAGTCGGCGATTGGGTCTATATCGTAGAAACTGTGGTCTTGGAGACAAGAAATTTTGCTTCGGGTCATAAGGCCTTGGATCAGTTGACTTGTTCCTGCCTGAACAGCCATGTGTTCTCAGCAGCTCCCCAGCAATGTGGCCAGTTGACCTCCTCCGTTTGCCTCTTGCAGACTGGGGAGATGGAGAGGTAAAAAGTGCAGATTTCAAATGAGAAAGAGCTTTTGTGGCTTTCTCTTCAGTCCTTGGGCCAGCTTGAAGACGGTTTTCAAGAAGCCTCTTTATCCGTAGCAATTCAGCTTTGGAGATATCTGGAGACAGATCTCTGTGCTCTTCTTCCGTGCTGTCCATTACTGTTTTTGAGCATTCCAACTCCATCATTACTGCAGAATTTAAAAGCTCTGGTCTCTCAGACAAAACCCTCTGTTTCAGAGGAGTTTCAGAGAGCTTACTAATGCAATGACTTGATGAATACAAGTCATCATTGTCTTTGGAGTTCTCATGATGCTCTGAGCTCCAATTCTCCTTGTGTTGTGGGAAAGAGGACAAGGCCTTTTTTGCAAATGTTCCAGTGTCTTGAAGTTCTGACAAACTCCATCTTCTGCAGTGACCTGGAAAAGAATCGCATTGGCACAGCATTAGTAAATCCTCCAACATGTTTTTCCCAAGCTGCTGCTGGCTGCAATGCTGCTGATTCCTAATGAGGACAACACAAAGTAGCTCCCCAAATCTTCGTCCAAGAACTCCCAAGGCCTCTCAAGATTCTCACACTGTGGAAACAAGGACTGGTTGTTGAGCTCACAACCGCCCAAACCTTGTGGAGATTGAAGCAGCAATCACTTGCAAGAATGGACATTCAAGGCTATGAGATGGATGTGGCACTAAACCCTAACATCATGACAAAGAAGCCATGTGGCACCAAACGCTAATTCATGAGGAAGAAACCATGCGCCACTACAAACTGAAGCACGAGAGAGGAGGGGGAATTCGAGGTCCACTTACATGAAGAAGATGGAGATGGCTGAGGAGAAGATGGCTGATTGAAGAGAGGATTAGTGTGACTCAGTGAGAACTCCATCTCCCATGCCCTCTGCTGCTGCTCCCTGGATGTCATCTTCATGTACCGCAGAAGTCTCTGCTTTCAGAATTGGTGGAATTTGGATCCGCCCGCCGATTGGCGTGGTGAGGAAGATTCTTGTTTCTTCTTCCGCTGCTGCTGCACTGCAGCAAAAAAATCTCAAAACGCTCGAAATTCCAAACAGAAAAAATTCTAAGTCTGGTGGTTTTTTTTAGGGTTATTCCAGCTTCAACTCAAACAGAAAGACACGAAGACAAGTAGTCAGTGCAGTCCAGGGGGTTCAGAATTCGGGACCCCACTAAGTGGCGAACAGAAAGGAGGAGAGGAGGAACAACAACAACGAGAACAGAACAGAAGCTGAGGTATTGGATGTTGCGTTTCTAAGAGCAATAAATACCAAAAAGAACAAGAACAAGATAATGAAAGACCAAGGCAACAAACAACAGCGACAAGAAAGAGCAATCCGACACAAGCGAGCACCGATGACAATCAATCACCGTGAGATTTTCCCCCCTACCGCTGAAAAAAAAAAAACAAATTAAAAAATAAAAGGAGTGCAGGAAAGCAATCTGTGGAAGAAGGAGAAAACTCTCTTGGGAGTTATCTGATGCAAAACAAAATAGCAGCAAAATTTGCCGCAATCACAAAGCCCATGCCGCTGCTGCGTGCGAGCGAGCAAGCACAGAGAGAACGAACGGAGAGGTAAGAGAGAGAGGAGAGAGAGAGAGACGACAAGGTGTGAAGAGAGCCGTTAGGGAATTTGAAATTTGGGGCTTTGAGATTTGTGTGTGAAACCGTTTTGTGCTTTTTGGTACCCGACCGTTTGGGTTTGGAAATTTAATAAGTAGTGTTGTGGCCTGTGGCGTTTGGTCCAAGTGTGAACACATACATATTAGAGCCCAATTGTTCCCCCCTACCCCCCCCCAATTTCTTTTTTAAATCTAAATTTTTAATTGATTAATTTTTAGTGACAAAAATTTACTCAAAATTCGACATAGTCCGGGTATCAGAGTTGATAACTGTGGTTATGGAACTTTTCAAATACCCGATTCTTATACATAACCACAGACATCGGCAAAATCACATACCCGGTTTTTCATAGAATCACGGTTCTCAAGTTTTCTCAAACCAGTCAAACGACCGGCCAGAAAACCGTTGGCCCTATGTCAGGGTTTTTCATGAGACCCAGCGGTTCTTTGAGATGTTGGAAATAACCGCAGCTGGAGGTTCTTTGATTTTGCTGATTTTTTCAAATACCCGGAACTGGCAGATCTTTCAATTCCCTTTTTTTCTCCCCAAAATACCCGGACTCAGTGGTTCTGTGATTTTGAATTTTCTTCAAATACTCAGAGCCGACGGTTATTTAATCAACTAAATACCCACCCAACACTGGATGGAACCGCCATGAGAAGACTTTTCAAGCGAATTTCCCGGAACTTGTCTTTTAAAATTGTCTACAGAATTTATGAATGCTCTATGGAATAAATAAATTTATAGAAAAATTAAAAGAAAAATTATAAATTTAACTTGTCTATGGTATAAATAAATTTGTCTATTTTGAAATTTATTTATTTCATGGAGCGTTTTTTTTTCCCCCCAAATTTGTGAAGTGGGTGGGTTGGCAATGATGCACAAGAGGACTTTAGCCAAATTTGGCTAGAGATCAAAGAGGGAAGTAAAAAACTTTAAGATTCTTATTCTAATTTGGCTACTTCTTGGAACCTACTATCTAAATATGGCAAATTTAGTTTCCTCTCCCCCCCATCCACCCCCACAAAAAAAGAGCTATGTGCGCGTTTCTTTTTCCCCCATACACAAA
>Ga0116231_10001178_pt1 | contig 52433 bp, 42 predicted proteins | sample S1TSphgellanicum_2_FD_89695 | JGI IMG/M metagenome (GOLD analysis project Ga0116231, IMG submission 89695) | Host-associated microbial communities from peat moss isolated from Minnesota, USA - S1T2_Fd - Sphagnum magellanicum MG | ecosystem: Host-associated > Plants > Peat moss > Unclassified...
ACTACCCCCCCCCCCCCCCCCCTCCCCCCCCCCTTGAGTTTTTTTATCAATACAAAATAAGGCTTTGTTTTCGTCTAGATGAACCTAAAAGTACTTTGTAACAATTTTTTGACACAACCAATACTATGGATACACCATGCCAAAAATGGCCATGATATCTGCATCAGGGAACCTATGAGACAACTCAAAACACAACTTTGTAGCAACCTTTGAACATGTTGCCTTCATTGTGTGGAGCATTTCAATTTCATGAAAGTGGTGCACATGAATGTAAGCACCCTCAACACCTCCACAATGATGGAGCCCATATTTTTGATCACCAATATCGAACACCAAAAATGGCAAGTAGTAAATTTGCCTCATTTTCATGTGCAACCCAAACGAAGGGCAATTGCTCATTACAATGTTCACAGACAACAATAAACTCAAAAAAAGCAAAATCCTTATACTTATAAAAAAGGGTTAACATACAACTAATATATCTTAACCTTTGTTGATATCACCATGTCAAAACAATCACAAAATAAAACATTTCACTTTTGAGTGTACTTGATCAATCTGTGCACCATTTCTAGCATTGGAAAGATGCATGGTAGACCAAAAATCAACTCCAAATCATAGAACAAATCAAAGTTTTTTGTAACAAGCTTGTTTTTTGATGTATCCATGTGCATCTTAACAACAAGTGACTTATACTCCCCTAACACATGCTTCAAAAGGTTAAACATGGATATTAGCAAGCTCTATAGCACATCAAAAGGACCACAAGAAATGTGACAGTTCAGTCTTCATTTGAACTAGATTTAGGCCACTTAGAGAGTATGGACAAGTTGAAACCTCTAGACACGAAAAGGAATTGTAGTCCAATTGTGTCCATGAATAAATGTGCACCCCAATTTTAATTACCAAAAAGTTATGAGTGATGCCTAAATATCAAAAGAAGAAATTGCAATTTCACATAATATATTGTGAAAATGCCACCTAGCATGAGGCTGACGACGTGTTCTAGGAACTTTCCAAAAGGAAACCAGTGTTTGGGTACAAACCAATAGAAACACATAGTATTGGCATTTATTTCATTGCATTTTTTCTTGACTAGGACTTGAAAGATGCAACCAAAGTCTAAAAATGAGTTTGCAAGGAAGTTAGGCATGTTTTTATGAAACAAAAATGTAAACAATATTACATATTGCGCATTTTCCAAATGCATGAAAGGTAAATCTATGGTAATCCTTTTACATGTTTCGATATGTTACCTTTAATTTCATTCTTTACTTTAAAAGTTACATTTCATTAAGTTAGGTTTTCGAGTTTCCTTTCTGTTTTCATGTTTCAAAGCCCACCTTCCAAGCCTTTAGAAGTTTTTACGTACTAAATTCCTATTGGATTGCTTCTAGTTTTGACCTTTAATTGAGTACAACTTGGTGTCAATTTCAACGTGCAAAATCTAATCTAGGTTTGGGAAGATTTTTTAGAATCTCAAAGAACCTTGTTTTAGTTCTACATTTTTTACCCACATTTCAATCCACATTTCGACCTTGTTTTGTAGTGTGGAACCAAAACAATTTTGTTAATAGGGTAAAGTCGTGTTAAAATGTGGCCATCATACATTCGTGTTGGTTCTAGATTATGGGTACTAGGTGTGCTCAATTCATTTATGTTTTGGTTGTAGGTTATGTTGCTACATATTTTAATAATTCCTTAAACACAAACCATAAGGTCTTTCAAGTTTCAGAAATATGTCTATTTAGGTTGACTATATTTATGTTTCAGTTGAAATTTGAATTGTTATCTATGTTTCGATTAACTCATTTGCTGTTTATGTTTCAACTATGTTCATGGGCCAAAGTTTTGAGTTTTTACATTACAATTTCAAGGTTTAGTGTCGATGTGTTAATTCTATTTTAACTTTTGAATTTTGAGTTGATATTGTAAGGTTACTATTTCAACTCTTGAAATCTAGTGTTTATGTTATAGGTTTTGAATCTCGTTGAAGTTCGAACTTTAAATTTCATGTTTCAGTTTTTTGGGTTTGGGTTTTCATGTTTTATGTTTCAAGTTCATAGGTCCAAGTTTTACGTGTGGGATAGTGTTGGATGAAACTATTGATTAATTTCCATGCATCCTAGGAGCTTGACTATTTTTGTTTACAATTCTTGTGTAAGAATAAAATTTTTGAATTTTTGAAAGAGGTTTATGGCATCGTTAGGTGGCAAGGAAATGACACAAAAGGAAAAGAATCGAATAATAATGTTATTTGAGAGATGGTTAAGTGGATTGCACCATCATTTGAGGCAAAAAAAGAAATAGATTCAAACTATGAGAATTTTCACACACCACTTAATAGTCCATCAAAACCATTATTGAAGGTGATTGAGGAATGAACAAAGGTGGAAGCCATCATTAGGCATTTTTGGACATTGTTAAATAACCATGGTTAGATCATCGACCAGTTAAAATTTCACAAACAAGGTTTCCCAGAGCCATGTTGGTGGACACCAATGCCAACTAGCAAGTATACATCCATGTGTGCTCGTTGTTCTCTGTCTACCTATTTCAAACATGGGTAATAGTCAGTTGACAGTAATAACATAATGGGAACAATGAAAAGCAAGAACTCCATTAGTCGACGAACCGTCCCAAGGAAGGTTGACTAATAGTTCTAAGTCTCCATGGCATATTTTATTCTAGTAATAAGTTTTGCATCACAACAACACCTAGAATAAATGCCAAATTTTATTCTTCATGCCAAATTTTTCAAGTATTATGCTTTAACTAATAGTGATTTTCAGTCAAATAGTTTTGAGTTGATTATCTAGAAAATCCATACCAAGTACAACAAAAACTAACACAAGTTGATGCTTGAATAGAGTTTGATTGATGAACCATAGCTTTAGCTATAAGTATCCACTACATAGTGGAACATTGTTCCATGCGTTTTCTAATATACAATACTGCAAGTCCTTGTCCCATACCTCTCTACTAGAAAACATAAAAGACTATGTGTATTAATTTGGGCAAATATATAAAGTTTTCCAAGGTTTTGGTTTTGTCATCATGATTGTTGTAAATAACGACTCCTATACATGTCATGAGACCATGTTCGAATAGTTAAAAATCCCCAATAAGCATTCAAACTAATTCAAAATTATGTTTCAATGGTAGAATCAATGGGTCATTTTAGGTTTCATGTTCAAGTCCCATGGTATGTAAGTTTTGGGGTCATGACTCATGGCTTTGGGGTAAAGGCTCATGGTCTATATACATTTTGGGTTAAGGCCCAATGATTTCCATACCTTTTATGTTTCAATGTTTATGTAATGAATTGCATGTAGTTTTGAATGATAAATTAATTGACAAATTTAGAATGAAGTCTACTGCAAGTTTTAATGCCCGTATTTCCTTACACACAACATGTTACTTGCAAGTTTTAGTGCACATGTTTCGGTAGTTCCTTACTGAATCACATGTTCATGTTTCACTCTAAATATTTCATTGAGCAAATTTCCATGTTTTTAAGTTTTAATGTCCTTGTTTTGGAATTTATTCAACCTTTGTTTTTATTTCAGTATTACAAGTTGCATCTATGGAATGTATTATATGTTATTGTTGTTAGTTAGTTGATGTTTTAACCAATTCAAGTAAGTTCCATTTGTGTATGTTGGGATGTAACGTGTTTTAGTTTATTTATATGTTTCTTCATGTTTCAGTTAAATTGTGCGAACTTTTGATTGGGGTATGAAGATTTATTTTAGATCTTTCCAGTTTTATTTTATCCACATATTTTATTCTTCATTTATAATAGTTGATATTTCAAAAAGAATACATTCCACTTAGTATGAATTTTTGGTTTGGATACAAATGACAAGGTTCATCATGTTTCATTAAAATTATTTCATTTGTTTTTTCGCATTTGTTTGGTCTAATTTATCATGTTTTGAACCATATGTTATGGCTTTGGAACCTTTTTAGGTTAAAACGTTGGGGTAGATGCAAGCTATGGTGGTTCATTTTTGTGACAAAATAGTGTTTTTTCCCTAGGTACCTTTTGTTCAAATGCATATGGTGATTAATATATCTTTAGATTTATTAATTGAGACTTGGATTTTGTCTAATAACTTCATTATGAAAAGAACTGTGTGGTTATTTATTCATAAAATTTCATTTGCTAGTAATAATGGACTTTTGAAATCAAAAAATGTGGACTAGTCGTTTGATTGCAACATCACAAAATAGAAAATTTTATATTGATTCACATTCCAAATTTGTTATTAGCATTCAATATATAATGTAGTACAAGATGATAAATTAATATGAAGAATATTTTCTTTGAAAACTTTAATCATTTAATAGTTAGGGACTTTTGAACGGTTAAAATTTAACTATATTTTCATAAGTCCATATGAGTGGCAATTTTTGTTTTTTTTAAAAAAAAATTGTCCCAAAAGCATATTTTTTGAAATTTTTAGATGGGGAATTATTTTTATTGAATTTATGGGTTTTCCTTTTAGGACTTCCAAATTTTAAAATGACATCAGCTATATTAAATACAAGTTTTCACATAAATTTGAAAAGGTTTGTAAGGGATTGAACATGTATTATTCAAATATTAAAATAATAATATTTTAAAAAGTAACAACCATGTCCATTTGAATCATTTCAAAAACTTTTTGTATGGACTTGTAAAAAGTGTCAAAATTGCCAAAAATGAGCCATTTGATTGTGCATCTACCCATTGTTGTTATGTTTTGATTGAACATTTTTTCTTTTGTTATATTCTAGCTTGTTAAGTTTTAATTTGACCAAGAACACAACATGGATCTCGCATTAACCTAGGAAACTGAAATATGAAACTTAACATCCAAATTTCATTCGAAATTTCACCCCAAAAACTTGAAACTCAAAACATGTAATATGAACATTGCAACTTAGAAATCAAAATAGTAACCTTATAATATCAACTCAAAATTCAAAACTTAAACTAGAATTAACACATTGGTACTAATTAACCTTGAAACCTAAGCATAAAACCTAAAACTTTGGCCCAAGAACATAATTGAAACATAAAAGCAAATGATTAAGTTAAAACATAAATAATAATTCAAATTTCAACTGAAAAATAAATATAATAAACCTATACAGACATATGTTCGAAACTTGAAAGACCTTATGGTTGATGTTTAAGAAATTACTAAAATATGTGTAGCAACACAACCTACAACCAAAACATAAATGAACTGAACACATTTAATACCCATGACCTAGAGCCAACACAAATATATGATGACCATAATTTAGCATGGTTTAACTTAAAAGCAAACTTATTTCAGTTCCACAATGCAAAACAAGGTCAAAACATGGGTTGAAACATGGGTCTAAATGCATAATTGAAACAAGGTTCTTTGAAAATTCTTCTTAAACCTAGATTGGATTTTATGTGTTGAAATTAACACCAAGTTATGCCTAATTATAAGGTTGAAACTAGAAGCAATCCAATAGGAATTTAGTACATAGAAACTTTTAAAGGCCTAGAAGGTGGGCTTCGAAACATGGAAACAAAAGGGAAACTTGGAGATCTAGCTTAATAAAATGTAACTCTAAAAGCAAATAGTGAAATTAGAAGTAACATATTAAAATATTTAAAAGGATTATTGTAGATTTTCCCTTCATGCATTTCCCAAATGCACAATACAAAATACTTATGTAGTTTTCACTTTGTAGAAACATGTCGAACTTCTTTGCAAAATCATTTTTAGTTGTAGCCCTCAAGTCCTAGTTAAGAAAAAATGCAATGAAGTAAATGCCAAATACTAGGTGTTTCTTTGGTTTGTATCCAAACATCGGTTTCCTTTTGGAAAGTTCTTGGAACATGTCATTGACTTTGCACCAAGTGGCATTTTCACAATATATTTTGTTAAGTTGTAATTTCTTCTTCCAATCTTCAGGCATTGCATGTAACTTTTTGATAATTGAATTTGGGGTGCACATTTTTTCACAAACATTATCGGATTGCAATTGCTCTTTGTGTTTAGAGGGTTCACTATGTTTCGACATGTCCATACTCTTTGATTGGCTTGAATATAATTCAAATGAGAATTGAAGTGTTAGGCTTCTTATGATTTTTTGAATATGTTTTGGAGTTTGCTAGCTTGCAAGTTTTGTAATCCGTTTCTTATAATTGACACCGTGTTTTGCAGCTTCAAATATGTTGTCATAAAAAATGTCCACACAAGGGCTCTTCTTTTTTTCCTTTTTTGTTGCACTAATGGAACTCGTTTTGATATTGAAGCCCAACTGCACCCTAGTTTTGTAGATGCTTCTAACTTCACATGATATCCAAAACATTTTCATTTATTGCAAGAATAATTTCGTCAGTTGCATTTTTTAATGGAGGGTAAAGCTTGAGGGTGAGTTGAGTCTTGTCATCATCCACAAATTTTTCACACCCTTTCTTCTTGTTTTCATTCAACCTCATCTTGGAATTCTTCCTGCAATTACAATGGACGCACACAAACTTTTTCCTATCCTCTCAACAACTTTGGTGACATTCCTTCACTAAGTGTAACCATTCTTCTAGTGTGTATGTTTCCACAAAAACAGTTTTCTCTATCTTAACATTTCACACGATCATGCCAAGTTTTCCATGGACATGTTTCAAAGATGCCATGAAATTTGTTTCTACTCTCCCTATTAACAACAATTAAGTATGGTGAGGCTTTCCAAAAGCATAACATTGATCGGGAATGCAATGAAGACATATCTTTCAAAGGTACGCAGAAAGACATACATGTTAAACTTAGCCAATCACACTTGCCAAAAGTGACTCCACACGAACGTTCCAAGGCATTGGAGAGCTTCAGCTCCAAGCTTTTTCACAAACAAAAACAAGCTTTTTAGAACGTTAACCAAAACAAAAATGACATGGGTACGTTGCTTGGAATGCTCCTTGACACGTGGTCTAATTTGAAAAAATTCTAGCCTATTAAATGGTGTAATGATGATATTAATTACTTGATCATTATTTTAAGAGATATGATAATTCCCATTGCCATCCAATGAGTAGAATTATGCATTATTAGTTTTCCTCATGTGGAAAACAAAGTGCCATTGATGGAAATGGGATGTGTGTGAAAAGGCGTGAAGTTAGGGTGAGAGGGGGGGTGGGGATGGGGGGGCTTGAAACATGTGTGCGAAACATGGCATGTTTTGAAGGCCAAGTTTTGGGCCTAGTTGCTCGCGCATGGGAATCCATGCCAAGCTGCCTCAAGCTAAGGAACGCATTTAGGATGTGTTGCTCAAATAATGTCGAGGCACTTTTTGCTATCTCAATCTGGCGACAAATTGTTTGTTGTTCAAGCAATCAAAAATCGTTGGTCTGTTTTGAAATTTGTTTTAAAAATCTTCAATTTGTTTGTGCAAATAATTTAAACTTTTCAAGAGAGAGAGAAAAAAACTTCTATTTGTTAGATAATTGATTTGGAGGAGCCTAAAGGACTCTTTCTCGTATTGAGGAAAACCAAGTAATTCATTGTGTTAGGGCTCTGCCCTTTATGGCAAGTTCAAACAAAATCATGAGAAATGATAAAAGTGTGTAACATGTCAACGAAAAGAATTGATAGACATCAACCTAGTTTTCAACCCAAAATTTTACCCATATAAGGGGGTCAAAACTGGATGAAACTCAGTTTACCACAAAAATTGGTTCTTTTCTGAGTTTCACCCCCTTCCCCCCTGAACCATGAGTTCATTTTTTGGGAACTTCATGTAATGTTTTCTACTATACATGTTGCTTATTTGAACGAATAGTGATTTTGTTTCACTAAAAATGAGAAAATTCTGGGAAAATAAATAAGTTTCAGTGTAAATTCAACTACTTTTTCTAATGTTTTGGAAATTTTCATCATGTTTTTCATATTAAAAAGTTGCCCCAAAAAAACCCTGGATATGACAGGCCGCTCTCTTGTTGGAGTCCTCTTGCCATGGTGTTGGCTGCCTCCTAACTCCCTTCCTTACAGTTTTGTCCAAGGCTTCTCAAATGAATTACATATACACACTACAATGCATAGTAAGTTTCAAACTGATAATTTGAGTGAATGACACCAATATAGTTGCACCTTAAATAGGGTGAATGTTAAAATATTGTCCAATATCCAAATGCGAATTTTACACATTTTTGAAGAAAGTGTAAAAATCTTGGGTATAATTTTTTCAAAGTTATTGGTTGTTGACATTTTTATCAATTATCATCTTCAATTTATTTATTTTCCTTTTTATGGATCAATTATAATTACCCCATTTATTGAAAAAAACTAAAAATAGAGTGCACTTGAGATCAAAACCTTGATATTTTAGAGGTTCCCCTAATACTTTCCCCCAATCTAAGTGTGGGGTCTTTGGGGGGTGGGGGTGAGCCAGAAGTCTGGAGTTGCTTTGAATTTGGGCTCCTTCCAATAAGGCACAATGAGACATTATAGGTTCACAAGTTTCCAGCAGTGTGTATCCAGAATAACTCTATACACCTCTGGAAAACCCATAGAAAAGTAGACATCAAAGACTGAATAAATCCTAATGTGAGAGTTTTGGTTAGGTATAGCAAACATATATACCATTAGGTACAAACTAGGTACGAATTGTAGACATTGCATGAAGCATTTGTTAGAGAATTGTGTTTGATTTACAACCGCCCAAATGTGAATTGTCTATAAGTGGGTGGTTAGAACTTAGATACAAATCATGGCCACTTGCAAATTGGTTGTCACTCCAATGAAGTGAGGTGATCGGAGCATGGTTTCAAAGTTTGGGGGTAGGGAGATGTGCTATTCTAAATGCAAACTATGGTTTAAAAAAGCCATAAGAATGGTTATGGGTTACCAACCAACACTCCTCCCATTCTGAAGGAGGTTCTCTAACATCAAAGAATTGCTTCTGAGATATATCATCATGATATCTATCTATGAAGGAAGTAGTTTGTTTGTTTTGTTTTGTTTGTGCTTATGAGATCCATCAAACCAGGATGCTTCAGATCACGCTTCTTGGTCTCTTTAGAAAGCTCTTGAGGAGGATGGGTGCATCGGCTTGGTTTCATGGTGTTTGGACTTGCAGTGCAAAAGTTCTTGAATATTGAATAATTTCAAAGATCTTGATGAGCAGGATTCAATGGAATTTATTTGATAAGATTTGGATTCACAATGTGAGAGATATTGATTTTTAAATGATTTCTGCCCCTGAAAATTCAAATAAATTCCAAAGAATCAGGTTTTGTAAAGGAAAAATCAGTTGAGGACATCGTAACACTCGGGCCAACAACCCAGGCACACTAGTATATATAAAGCATTAGTTTTGACATATAACCACAATATATATTTATATATTTATATAATGACATTTTATGAAACCTTCAGTTCTTTCATTGAAAATCATTGGTTCTTCTAAAGTTTTGAAATAGCTGGAATTGGAGGTTCCTTCAATTCTGATTTTTTTATAAAACCAAAACCAAAGGTTCTTCTCTAATAAAATTTTCAAAAAGCCTATCTGGAGGTTATTCACAGAATCAAACCACCCACTGAATGGTGAAGACCACTGAATATACTAAGGAAAGGTCACAAGTGCACACCCCACAAAACATGTAAATTTCCAACTACCTGAAGGCATCTAACCTTGCATGCACTACACCTAGTGAATGAATGAGTGCTTCAACTCATGTATTGAACTCGATCAAGAGGCATGCCTGTATCGGATGTGAAGAGCAAAATAGGTACTGTAGTACCACGGCAAGTTCAGCACTCATTATATTAATTTCAGAAATGTTGAAATTCCCATACACTTAATTTTTTTCAAAGAGAAAAATTTTGTGAAGAAAAAAAATTAAAATATTTTAGAATATTCTGGAGTAGTCTCCTTTTTAAAAAAATAGAATCGACAAAATACAAGAATTATTCAACACTGAAATGTTGAACTTGCCATGCTGCAAACATACGTCCATACTTACCCAAATGTGCACTATTCAAAAGAAAGTTGTAGATTCACCAGTGCCAGCCATATCCTATGGCAAGGGTATATTGGGACTCATTTCTTCTCATCAGGTTAGCTTCTGGGTATAAAACATTATAAATTTTTGGTAGACAGGTAGGGTGCGAGTAATCCCATCCTACACCCAAGGTTGGAGTAAGAACACAAGTATGTACTTTTTAATTAATTTAGTAATTTTTTTAAAAAAATCACACTTTGAGATTATTAGGACAAATTTCAAATACAATGAAATTTACTCTCTCTCTCTCTTTTTACCCTAATTGTATGGGTATATCTTACATATACCCCATGGCATCAATAGGATACATTTTTTCAGATGTACATGTTCTGGGTATGTGTTTCATTAGGGTATATTAGTTTTAAGAAAATGGTTTGGTGTAAGGGATATAATCTACCCATACCCAACAGGTTTATCTAGGTAAAATATATACCCACACAACATTGGAAAAAAGACCTAAATTAGACTAGTACCTCAAAAACAGACCAAAAACATTCGATAAGACCACAAAATTAGTGTACCTAAATAAGACACCAAAACATTTTCAGACCACATAAGAGCTCACAAAATAGGATGTATATAATAAGGGGTGGTAAGGTGTAATTGAGGTACTGTATATCACAGTTTCCCACCATACTGCCATGCCTTGATCATTATGCTGAATAATGCCCTTAGCAACAAGGCTCTGTCCTCGATTTACAAGCTGAACCATCAATTTTTGAAATGTTGAAACCATTATTTAAGAGTTGCATTTTAAGCTTACCATGCCATGTTGTTAAAGCATTACCCATCGTGAAAATTGTCATGTATTCAAGAAGGATAACAAGATATTTCTTGTCACAACCAGTTTTGTGGATGAATGTGGATGCTTTGTAGGAGTGTTGAGCGCATATCGTCTTTAAAAAGAGTTCAATTGGGTCACTGTATGTAAAATTCTCAGGGGATCTGTACTAGCTAGGTCTTAATAAGTCAAAGAAATTTGAGATAAAATATTTGAAAATGCTGAATTTTTAAAAAGTATCTGTTTGGAATGTCAAAATTTAATAAAATTACAAGGGAAAGAAAAATACAAAAATTGACAAAAACCTAGGAGTTTATTGCTAGGCCAGTTCACCATTGCAAAGCAGGTATCCAATAATTGAAAACATTTCTCTGTCCTATAAATTTGGTGGAACATTATTTCTCTTCATTTTTGAAAACTAAAAATAAAAATGTTGCAAAAAATCTCAATATGTCATGGGCTCAAAGTCCAGACTACAGAGAACTTGTTGCCTACAATTTTTCTCAAATTTTCATAAATGATTAATTTTTTCTGTCAAAATGAATTTTTAAAAAATAAAAGAATTATTAGGCACCCAAGTGCCTAACCTGAAAAGGCACTGTGGTAGTTTTGGGAAGAAGGAAATTTGAAAAAAACATACATAAAAATTGAAGAAAAAACAATGAACTTCTAGAGTTTGGGTATTGATTTTCAAAATGTATTTAGCATAATATAAATATTGAAAGCCTAATAGTAACACAAACAACATCAATCCTCTAATGAGAGCTTTTCAGCTACAAATAAGAAATAACTCTCCATGTTTCCCACTCCACTTGCGCACTTAAAAATATGGCACATTAATTTCTCAAACCCTAAGTGTTCTCTAATAATATTGCATAACACTCATTTGATTGATGAGAAGGTGCAATGATGGTCTCAAGTCTCAACCTATATGTGTCAAGCATGCCAAGTATCAATAGGGGTATCGTTGAACTACCATGTGAAATAATGAAGGTATCATGAGGGCATTACAAGGTTATACCAATTTGATCAGTTGCTTGATACCAGGCAACATTGTTTACTCACCCAACTTAAAAGAAAAGACTCAGAATTTTGGCTGATGCAATGCCAGGCATTCAGATCCATTTGACCTCGAGTGACAACAAAAGACTATGCACTCTCACACATCAAGGCTTTGGCAATGTGGTGTGTAAAATTCATTTCACAGCAGACAAGTACCTGCACTCAAAAAGGACCATTCTAAAAACATCTTGAAAAACTCATGAACAAAGTTGTAGAGTTGAAAATATGTCTGCAGAGGATTCATCCAGGATTGGACATTATGGAATGTCCACAAAGCTATGCAGAAGTCCCCATTATTTGCTTTTGAAAGTCTGCAACATGGGGTATTTGTCCTTTCCAGTGTATACCTCAAATGAGTCCGTAGTTGTGCATGGTAATGGCTTACACATGTAGCCATGCAATAAAAACCCCCTCTCAACATACAGTTGGTATGAAGATGGCAGAGAATTCAAATCTGCCAAAACTAATTCCCCTCTTTTGACTCTTACAACATCAAAACACAAAGTGCATGCTATGCAATATAGCAAAAAGCCCAAGCCTGATCAAAGTCAAGCTTTGAGGTGCACCTCTATGGCACACAGAAAACAATTATACACACTTTTGTCCTCCAAAATGTTCTGTGTACACAGGCCTGTGAAACCCTAACCCTAAACCTCCACGGTTAAATGAGCCCCTTCCTTCATTGCCTCCAGACTGATCCATTGAATTGTTGGAATAGACATCCATCCCTATCAGTTGAGGGGTTTAGAGTGGCAGACCCCTGGTCAGGTTTACTTCTCCAAAGGACAATGACTAATTTAAGGGACGTTTGGTTTCAAGCTGCTTGCAAGATAGAGGAGCACTGTGGTTAAGAGAATGGATATTTGAGTCATCTCTTGCCTTAGATGGTGCATACCAGGTCAATCTGAAGAAAATTGTCCATGAAAGTGCCTGGACACAGAGCAAGCACATAGTCATGGGGCAGAGTCAGTATTTCATATTTCACAGGAGAGGCAAAGACACAGAAGGGGAGGACAAGCTGCAGCCTAATAGACTAAAAGATTTGACTTCATTGCATATAGCCCCATTTGAAAAAAAAGGGATCCGAATCTGACCTCTTATTCAATTTCTCAACTGCATCTGATGCAAGCACAAGGGTATCACTAGCCCGTTCTTGTACAGTGTACAATTCATGCCCACCCCTGACCCGTACAATGACCCAAGCATTCTGTTTAGTTCGGAGACAGACTTCAAGCTCTGGATCTTGCTCGGAGGCTTGTCTTTCTACCCTTCCCTTCTCAAAATCGATTTCTGCACGTACCTGATTAAGTGCAGAAAGTGACTCCTGCAGGCAAACCAAGCTACAGTAAGAAATCATGGTTGCCAGAAACAAGGTGCTCTACCAAGCCTGAGACCCCAGCTGTAAAGGTGTTTTCCTCCATCACCACACCCCCAGCAAAATCAGATCAACATTGGCCAGTGTGAACCCACACCCACCAGTGTACCATGCAGGATGGATGGCATGTGGACAGGGAACACTCTTCTGTTGTATTCCTTCCCATAGCTAACCATGATTGTTACCTAGGTACTAACCATCCACATGTATCTACCTACCTACTCACCCACCTACCTACTGAGGCAGGAAAGTGAGTAGGTAACCACTTGCATTCCCTACCTACTCACCTACTATGGTTACCCATTAACATAGGTAGTTTACCTAGGTGGTGTGCAGTGGAAGTAGGAGAAATTACAGGATATGGTTACCAAGGAACTCAGTTGAGTCAAAACGGTTTTTCAATTGATGATGCACAAGAGGGTGCTGGGTCACATAATCTGCCAATCTTTGCTTAAATTCATGCCCATGATCTTTTTCACTCACTGCTTGATACTGTTGCAAAGAATCCCCATGATGGCATCATACAAGAAATCTTACATTCAGTTATGCCTACCTTTGAGAGTGTTGAAACCTTGCTTAGAGGGGATGCTGTAGCAGTTTTGCTACTACGATCACAGCAAAGATAGCGATAACCTGGAACATGCGATGCATTGCTCCCCACCCATTCTTTTGACAGCCTCTCTTCCAGCTTCTCTATTTTTTGGGCAGCCTACAAAACAACACTCCAACTCTTCCATATCAAAGAGCCAGGCTCTGATCTCTACTATACAACAGCATGGATGAACAAAACTCACCTTGTAAACACTATTTGCAGACCCATCCTAGTGCATTCCAACACTGAGCAGCTGAAAAACAAGAAGCAAGGGCCAAAAAAAAAAGCACATCACACGGCCTATACTCTGAATTGTAGAGGTCATGGGATCAACAATGTGATCAGTTGTGACTTCCATCACTCAGAAGGGCAGTCACAAGCCCTAATCACCCAATCATTCACTTCCTGCTGATGCAACAAAACCAAATTTCTCCCCCCAAAAAAGAACAAGAGATGCTCAAATATTTGGCTGGTCAGAGATACCTCGTCAAGCAGCTGCTCTTTCAGAAGAGTGAATGTGTCCAAGCTGTTGCTGCCATTCAAGAGGGTGGGACTCAAAAGAAGTAGGGTCAGTGCTCGATACTGATACACACACAAATGGACCTGCTCTTCTGACTGCTGAAGCCAAATGGTGGGATGAACTCCATTGTTATCAGCTCCCCAAGCATCTGTTGCCAAGAAGCCATCTTTGTCTTTCCACCAAGCATCCTGTCGTAAGGGTCTTGGAAACTGAGACTTGACTCCTTCCTCTGGATGAGCAGTGTCTTGCCCCAATGGACTAGTTGATGGGATTGTTGGTTCTTCTTGAGCAAGAGTAGGAGTTACATTGTTAAAAAGTGTTCGTAGCTTTGATTGACCTGGAATGATACAACTGATCATTATATGCATGATGTAAGCCAAGCTTTGCTACTCTGTTTTGCCAATTTTCATGATCACAACTTCAAATCCCTAAAAAACCCTATGCATAACCTTCTCTATCATGCAAAGTCACAACATTCTGTGCTTCAGGTTAGACCAGGTACAAGCTGCCTGGACCTCTGGGAAGACCACTGCAAGACCAAGTTAGATTGAAGAATGTTGTATCACAATCAGTCTGCAACATTGAGATGCCAGATGAAGTTGTGGGGAATACCAGCTCTGGATGCAGGAGATTGCATTGTTGATTGGCCTTTGTGTGCAGAGTGCAAGGAAGAAGAAAGGGCAATTGCTGCTGGTGTCAAGCGCAAAGCAGCATATGAAAAGAGTGCTGCTGTGTCACCCTGTACCAAAAAAAGTGCTTGACTGCATCAGACAAGGTCAATGCAATGAAACTATGAATACATCACATTTGCAATAATCAGGGTTCTTTGTCATATTAGGACAGGGAATGATGTTTCAAATGACATCAGCATCACCTGACTAGGGTTTGAATTTCTAGGTTTGTCCTTTCTTCAAGGTGTCCACACCTCAAGTCATGTGAGGTCAAAATTCACAAATTCACAATCAAACTACCTGAATACAGCAAATTCAGTAGAGAAACTGCTTACCACTGGCAATGTGCTTGAGACCAAATAGCCGTGAAAAAGGATGAGAGTGTGGCGAACAATTCCCCCTCCAAAACATGATTCCAGTAGGCCTACCAATGACTTCATCACACATGTTCCCATAAGCATACCTCACCCACATCAACTGGCTTAAGTTTCTGTTGTAAACCCCAACAAACAGTTCCTTCACTTCCAGCCCACAGACTTGCTTTGAACACTTTGCAGTTCAGATGCACACAAGTGCTGGGTGCCACTGCATTCCACTGCATTGGATGGCAATGGAAACTGGAAATAATAACTTTATAAGTACTGAGGATTTCTCCATACTTATGATTTAAGTCAACCTGAAAATAATTAACTGCAACCCAATAATAAGGTTACAGATGTTTCAAATCTGATAACATCATAATGACCAATCAGCAAGGTTGAAAGAGAGAAAACCACAACCTGAAAGAAAAAGAGAACACAAGGACCAAAAACTAAACTGAGGAGTAGTTTGAACAACAGCAACAATCATACGCATGTCCAGGGACTGTCAACAGCAACAGGCATGGTATTGGCCATCTACCATAACATCCCTACTTCATCAGCTCCTGGCAATTGGTGGAGGTTAAAAGTCAAATATTAACCAGTATACTTGATTTATGAAACAAGGCTGGCAGAAACAGGAAAACTCAGCTAGCTCAACAAAACTTAAAAGAGAAGGACGATACAAAAAACACAAAGAAGAAAAAGGAACAACAAAAGACAGAGAGTGAAAAAGAATGCAAGAAAAGGAAAAAGCACAATTAACAAAGGAGGAAATTAAAAGACAGAAACAGGAACATTGAGAGTAAGATCTTTAGAGGAGAAAGTGGGCTCAAATGAGCTCCCCACTTAAGAAGCATTTGAAATGATCATTTTGAGATTGTAAAGGAAGAAAACCCAAAAATAAAACTTTCTTTTTTGAACAAATCTCTGGCATGATTTAACAGAAAATTTGAAGAGTTGCTTTTTTTCTTCAGCAGAACAATTAAAGAAACTGGAACTAATCTCATTCTAGAGGAGTATCTCAAGGTGCACTCAACACATTCAATACAGGTACTGGCAGTAACTTTATAAACAGTTTTCCAGAAAACCCATTCTTCATAGAAAAAAGGTAAACAGGAAGGGCAGAATAGAGAGTCATAGCATAGAGAGTAACCCAAGCCCCTTTTTTACAGATTTCCAAGTAAGCATGTACAATCTGACCATGCTGAAAGAGGTGAAGTATACTCAAATGAATAGGACTCAAAAAATTGTTACTCTCACTGTTCATACCTGTGCATGAAGTACAGTGTCACGTTCCAGGCTAACTGGTTGCATAGTGCCTCTTTCTGTTAAGCCATCCCCTATAGAGGGAAGCTGCAGCTTTTTGCCAGTCAAAAAATCTGCACATATAAAAATGTCAAGGAAATTGTCACAGTTCAAAAATATGTAATTATATATCAGTGTGATTGCAGAGAGAAACTCCACAGAAACATGTAACCGAATAAATGTTCTGGCAAACAAGGGGAAAGCAACTGCCAGAATGGGTTCAATTCTACCCTTCTGAGTGCCACCCACAAAGTATAGAATCATCAACTTCATTATGAATAGCAGTGACTTGCTGCCATTACTCCCCACCGACTGTGGGTGTAGTCAAGAATATTATAATCTTCTTTAAAAATATGACATATAATAGTGTAAAAATCTGTATCCTGAGTTTCTATCACAGTGCCAGAGCCATTGGAAGACTCAGGCATAATGCTGGTTGCCACTTGAGCATCTAAGCACAGATATCAGCTCAGATATCTGAGTATCTAAGCACATCTGAACTTCTTTTTGGACATACTGCAATCCACATCCCAAAGCAGTTTCTAATATCCAAAGAACACACACAGAATCCCTTCAGAATAATGAATGAAATGATGGTGCCCAAGTGGTCATTTAGGTCAAACTTGCCTGCAAAGTAATCAGGCATGAATGCATGTAGGCAGCTGCGGGCAACATCACCAGCAGGATGCTTATGCAGGAGAGCTCGAATGGAGCCATAGAACATCACAAAAAGCTCATGTGCCTCCTTCAGCACTGCTTCCAATGCTGCAGCTCTAACCTCCTCTTCAACTTCCTTGGCCTTTTCAACTACCTGTTTGAAACACATTTAAAGCCTCAATGTTTACGCCCATAGTTATGTGCAAAAACAACTGGAAACCCACATCAGTTTCAGATAAAAGTCACCCTCAGGAGGGCTTCTAAGTTCATCTATATCTGTAGTGGCAAAACTGTTTTCCTCATGAATTTCTGACATATTCACCCAAGAGTTCCTCCAAGCAATCAGGAAAAGGATACACACAAATTACAGGTTCAAGTGACAGTTCAGATTGGTTTTATTACCATCACCATCCAAATGTCTGGCTCGCAGTTCAAAAAGATGTGGCAATGCTGCTCTGCCTGCATCAACTGGCAGGGTGCCTCAGGAGAAAATATCCTGTCAATCACCCAAACAAGCCACTTTGTTCACACTGATTCAACAGCACTCAGAGTTCTAAAATTAACACAAACACTGTGCATGAGTAGTAGTCACTGCCAATACAAAGTCCCAGAAGACACGCTTGTAGATGGATGAAACAACCTACAAAAAGAAGTAACTAAAATCACACTTGGGGCATTACAGAAACAGGGTATATGATATAGACTTTGATGATTATAGATGCTACCATGCACAGTGAGCAAGTACCTTGTGAAAGTGATGAGACCTTCGCTGAGTCCAATAACAGAGAGCTGTGATGGAAGGGGGCAATCAGTGGGAGAAAAGAAGAGAATTTTGTCCAGTTCATGGCCCTCCTGTTGCCCTCGCTGCATATCAAAAATACAAACCTACACCACCACCCACTGCACTTCAATAATAATCCAGGAGAGAAAACCCCCAAGCTGAGAAAAAATTTTACTCAAAATGCCAGTTATCATCAAGAGTATTCCACCCAACCCTAGCATATGGCAGTACCGAATGCTCATCATATCCAGCCAGTTCTGGCCCTAAAAGAACATCAAGGAGGAAAAGGGTTTCTCGTGGCTGCAAGTTCAGCTTAACATAACTCGGTACAGTCTCTCATACAGGTACCAGGGCTTTGGATCCGGAGAGAGAGAGAGCGAACACTTCCCAGGTAGCATGTTTTGCGACCCTTCTTGCCCTAGAGAAAATATGGAAGCTGTTTGTTCTGGGGTGTGTGTGTGAAACCCTAATTTCAAGTCAGAACTTCCGCTAACTATTGCCATTCGGGGATGGATCTCGATGATAGATAGGAAGGAAGAGAATTGGGAAAAGCATGATACCTGTGCAGCTTCCGCCCACGCACCCATCAGACAGGCCCTGAAAAGCTCCAGAGCTGCTGCTACTTCCCGAGTGAGTGAGTGCGGGCGAGATCAACCCCCACCCCCACCCCCGCCACTTATTGCTTGCAGATCAATGTACCAAGGCGAGGAAGAACAAGAACAAGAAGAATCATTACGATTCTAAAGAAGAGCAACAACAAAAGAAGAAGTCGTGGCGACGGGGCAGTGCAAGAGCTGATCCTAGATGATCTTCCAACCAAGCCATGACCCAATTACCAAATGCTTGGAAGAAGAAGAAGAAGAAGAAGAAAGGTGGGGTTTTGCCCTGTGAAGGATCTGTCTGTCTTCCGCCACTTGCATAGTTAGCTAGTTAGATATTCCGAGCGGGAAAAAAAAAAACTACCCATCGCAGTCAAGAATTAGGACCTATTGCTAAAGCTCTGATGTGATGAGATGATCGCGTGGGTGGGTTGCGCAAATGCAAATTTCTGTGAGTTAGGGAGTGATCGAGTGAGCGTCGGAGGCAATCCTCCGTCGATGATGATGAGGAAGCTCACAACCAACAAAACGAAGAAGAAAGAAGAAGTGATAATAATAAATGAAACAGGAAAGCTCGCCAAACAAATGAGATTTAGCCAAAAATGGCGATCATTTACAAGAAGATTTAGCCAAATTTGGTTATAGATCAGGTATGAAAATAAAAAATATTTTTACATCATTTTTATTTTTTTGGCTACTTGCTGGAACCTGTTGTAGAAATCTACAGATTTTTTAAATTTATTTTTTCTCTCAAAATCTGGTGAATTATAGGATAGAGCCTTTTTTTTTTCACAGAAATCCTTTGTATTTGTTGAAAGCATAATTTTTCAGGTTTTAAAAAAAAAATTGAAAATTTGGCCTCGCAAAAAAAACACTGCAAGTCCTTTAAAAAAAAAAAAGCAAAAGCATTAACTTATTTATCAATAGAGATTTTCATATGTAATTTTGTACCTTAACTCACCTCCAATTTATTTTTTTAAATGGTGCCAATTTTGTGTGATGTAGTTGGAGTGCCAATCATCCATAATAAAATTTAGCCAAATTAAGAAACAAGAACTTAATACAAAATTCTAGCAATTGTTTTTGTTAATTTCAAAACTTGGCAATTAGAAAACCCAAAAAAAGCTTTTTTCACCATTTAAAAAAAAATTGCAAGCTTGCAAAATTTCACCCAAAAAAACTAGGTGAACCTTTCAACCCTAAGGTCCACACAAGTTACAAACAAGCCACCTAGGCCTAGGGCCCCACTAGTGGGTGGAGGCACCTATGAATTAGTCAAGATATCAAGTTATATTTATATGACAAGCCCTGTGATCTTGTGTCTTTCATTAATCAAAAGGTATGGGTATCATGTTGGTTATCTTTTATTTGGTAACATTTCATTTTTGATATTTATTGCTTGTGTTGTTGCATTTAGTAGAATTTAAATAATAATATTAGCTAAAGATTTACTATTACATCCTTATGGGTCTCAAGTATTGCAACATTGCATATAGCATCATGATTGCACAAATGGATTTCATTTTTAATTTTATAGTTCTTCCCACAATTACAATAGAAAAAGTGTTTTTCTAAGTATGTGGATAAAAGAAGGATTTTGTATTGAAATTAAAGGAATCAAAGATGGATTTCTTGGTTTGTGATTTCTAGTTTTTTTTTCAAATTTTTTAAGTGTTTAAACAAGCATGGAGACTAGTTTGTTGATGACAATAATGTGTTATAATCTCTATGTGAAAGATCATTTCATAATTACAACCAATTTGACATGCATTAAGCATAATCTAGTGTTACATTTTATCTCATCTAAGAACTATAAATACAATCATGACTAGATAACCAAGTGAAAATTCCTATACTACTTAAGAAATGAAAGACACAAAATAGATACAAACAAAAATTGCCATCTACATTGTTATTACTTGCAATTTTGATATTGTATTGCAATCTTACTATAATGAGAATATGAAAAAAAAAAAAAAAACTCAAAATATTGGGTACACACATTCACACCTTCAATAAATTTTTCATTTCAAACCAAACAAGTCCAAAACTATAGAGGGGTTTTAGTCATTGGAATAACAATTGTTACAAAAGGTACAAAAGTTCAACAAATTTAAATAATCTCTTGAAGGGTATTCAAAAAAAGTTTAAATACAATAAAAAGGTGGTAAGGATGACCAATGAAGCAAGTGTCATTCATAAGGATGAAAAAAAATGTAAGTAAAGAAAAGGATCCAACATTAGAGTAATTAAAAAAGAATTGGCAATAACAATTATGAATCTCAAGTAAAATTAACATGATTAGACCAATAAACAAATGTTAAAAGAATCTTCACAAGCTTATGGGTGACTTAAAAAAGGAGTATGCAAAAGAATGTCAAGAGTATGACTCTAGGATCTTTATCCTTAATATCAACTTGGAGTGAGAATGTAAGAACGAGATCAAAATATGATACTTAAATTGACAATTCTATGAGTTACATGGACATGGAATACTTGCAACTAAATGCCAAAGTCATCTTACATCAATATTATCACTTCCAACCTATGAAGAAATGTAATTCAAATATGTTTTCAAAGTTAGATTAGTTAATTAGCAAATTAAGATTGGGCCTGTTCAAAGTTGGGGTTCTAAAAAAATGAAAAAAGATTGTAAGATTTTGATAAGGTTACTTTTTGCAAGTAATATTTATTTGATAAAAAATTAAATGAGAAAATTTAATATTTTAATTTAATATAATTCATGTGATAGTGGTGATTTTTTACATGCATACATAATTGTGTTTCAATATTTTGATTTATAATTAAAAACATAAAAAAATACCAATTTTTTTTTCAAAATGAGTTTTAATGCTCAATCAAACATGTTTTTTGACAAGATTATTTCTTACATGTGACTTACGCCTAAAGCTAAACATTTTGAACCCATTTGACATTTTTTTTTGCTAAATATTTTTTTAAATGAATCATTTGCCTTGTAGCTTGTTCTTTCAAAGTTTTAAAACTTTGAAATTTTTGTATGATTTGGTTTTTTATCAAGTTCATCCAATGAACATGTATTTTCATAAAAGAGGACATGTTTTTATTATACAAAAAGTTTGAAATCAATTATATGATTTTATGTATTCTTTTTTATTACTTTTTTTAAAAGTGCAATTTAAACATTTGATATAGTAGTTTTAAGGACTCAAAATGAGATTTACATAATGTTTAAATTATTTTAAAATATTTTTATTGATTGAACAAAAGCATCACTTTATCTATTAGCATACAACAATTCATAACAACTATAGTAATTCACACTAAACAAAAATCCAAAGTTGTCATTGGCAATCTTTTAAAAATAGGTCATTCCTTACTCGTACCTCAATGGACCTGACTAATAAGCAACATCAAAAATGAAAAAATTGAAAGAATATATATGATTATTGTCAAGGATGCATTCATATAGTATTGGGCAAATGAAACCATATATAAATTACATCTCCAAACTTTCCAAATCACCTACCTTGAATTTGAATTTATCCCACATGCTATTGTACCAATGCCATTTTTTGCAAGGTGGTCATTACCTTTGAAGAGGATACTTAGGAAATAGAAGGTGTGAGAAAAAAAGGAAGGACAAGAAGGAAGGGATTAGAGAAGTGGGAGTAAGAGTGTCATTGTGTTGCATGTGTTCAAAGCTTTAACTCTACAATAAAGAAAGATATGGACATTTTCATTACGAAATGACAAACTTTGATATAGATTGTGTTGTGTGTAAAAGATTAAGAGGAAGAATATGAATTGGACAAAAAATTTGAGAAGGACCTTGGATTGAGAAAAAACATGGATAAATGTTGGAAGAGGCAAAGTATTAAAAAGAATACAAAGCAAAATGATGGATAATTGAGCAACCCATTTGACAACCCTATAAGTAGATTTAAGATCCTTCCACTCTTAAGGAGTAGGCATAATATTCCTCCTTCACCTAGTGATCTAGGTATTTTTAGGTTCATCGTAACCTTCACCTCCATGGGTAAAGCCCACAGGAGCAGGACATTCCCAAAATGCGGGGCCAGACTTGACTAGTGCCTCATCCTAGGCCCCTTACTTAGGGAATCCCCCACCCTGGGGCTTTACACTAGGCAAAATTTTTAAAATTTAATTCTATGCGCGATGGCATAGGTGAATGCCATAACACTTTAAAAAGTCCTCACTCCTTACACAACTGGTGATCAAAACCTTGTCTATGGACTCCTTCACATGACAAATTGCTGGATTTGATCACCGCCAGATTGAAATCAAACATACTGAAATGCTTGGATTATTAATTTGCAAACAAATGAATGGGAATAGTGGTAATAGCACCAAGTATAAAGTCAAGTCAGGAGCAACTACACTCAAACAATCAGATAGGATTCAGGCACTGCTAACTACTTGCTTTGCAGGCACCATAAAGAAACCAGCTGAATATTGAGAATGTCTTTTCTATGCAACCTATTGAGATAATAGATAACAAACAAGGGACCCATATTTCAATTTCCAGTAACCCGCCTGTTGGGTGCAAATACATACTTGATCAAAGATTCTTTGATTGGCAATATCTCAGGGAATTCGTGCTGCAATTTTGATGCATCAAGTTCATTATTGCTCCGAGCTGCAACGATGACCTTTGCTTGCTCTTCCAGAGTAAAGTTCTTCCATGAAAATCCTGGGTCAATGTACTGTTGATACATCTCCAGAATCTCATTGTGGCTCACAACTCCTGGATTGGTGAAATTCCAGATCCCCCGCAAGTTGCGCTTTGCCATTTCAATTGAGATAGGCAGCAATTCATCCAAGATTGTCATGCTATTAGGAATGTTCACCACCTTCTGATACCGGGAAATCTTTGTGATGAAATTTCGTGGATTTTGCAGATCAGAAGTGATGGGCATCCGCACTCGCAGGGTGCACACGTTGTCAAACTCTTTGAGAAGCTCCTCAACCTGCCCAGTATCCAAACTAGAGTGAGATTTCCACTTTAAGGACATGCAGTTTCCCTCAAGAACATGGGATTTGAATGTCCCAGCAAATGCCTGAGTGGTTAGCAAACAAGGGAGACATACCTGACCCTAATCATTCACAAGGTACGCATTAACAGCTCTTACTATATCTATCCCCACCAAGTTAGTCAAAATGCATCTTTGAGCCCTGATGTACCATTATAAAACCAATCTGATTGCAAACTTCAACTGAGGCATGTACTAGAATGATTTCACTCAGTCCTGGAAAAACAATGTCAGGTACAACCAACAAAAAAGGGCCTGTGTCTGAAAGTATATAGCATGAGACATCATCCAAGACTCACCATGGCTTTGGTCTTGGAGTAGTATGAGCCAAAAAAGTTTGGTGTATCTTCTTCCTTGAAACCGATGCCACTTCCAAGCTGGTGATTGTTGTCATACTCAAAAATACATCCAGTTGCAAAATTGATGAGCAGCAGTTTCCTCTGCTTACAAACATCTGCCAAAGTCAGAGTACCTACAACATTTGCACGGATAGTCTCCACCTTGTGACTTTCACACCAGTCCACATTTGGCCGCCCTGTCACACCTGCAGCATTGAAGACATGTGTGGGCTTTATGGATGCAATGTCTGCCTCTAATTGTGCCCGATTCTCCAACCGCCCAGATCCAAACTCATATGATATCCCCTGCTTCTGACATATTTTTCCAAGAAGCCCACCAATCCAGCCAGTGCGTCCATAGATCAGAAATTTCAAGGACTGTTTTGGGGCACCATTCTCCTGAGCAATCAGTGCAGCATTCCCAGCTACATAGCTGTTAACATTCACAGATGAATGCTCAGTTGGGGCACTGGCAGTTTCAGCCTCAGCTTTAGTTTCAGGGCCTTGCTGGAAGTCTGCAAGTTTCTCAACCCCAGATATGGAGAGCATACGGGGGTGGGGAACAAGTGCTCCTGAAACATCCCCCCACCAGTCAGAATGGCTGGTGTACCACTGCAATGTCTTCCTCAATCCCTCTTCCCAGGTGGTACGTTCCTGCCATCCAATGTCCTTCAGTTTGGCATCATCCAAGAAGTAGCGTTGGTCATTGAAAGGACGATTGTCCACAAACTGAATAGACTTCTCACAGTCAAGGTTGAAAAGGTTGCATATATCTCTAGCAACATTGAGGACAGTCCGCTCCTTCTTTGTGCCAATGTTGTAAACGTGGCCCACACTTCCCTTGTGCAGCACAACCTCAAATGCCTCAGCCACATCTTCACAGTAGAGGTAGCTACGCACATTAGATCCATCTCCATGGATAGGGAGGGGCTTCCCCTGCATGGCCAAAAGAATGAACTTGGGTATGAGCTTCTCTGGGAACTGATTAGGCCCATACACATTGTTGCCTCGTGTGGTGATGACAGGCAGCCCATAGGAGCGACCATATGCCATCACCAGCATTTCAGCACCAGCCTTGGTGGCTGAATAAGGATTTGTGGGCAGGAGCTGTGATGCTTCGTGGTTTCCAACAATCGCATCAGCTTCAGTCTCTCCATACACCTCATCCGTGCTCACATGAATGAAACGGCGAACAATGCCTGTCACTTTGCAAGCCTCCAGCAACACATGCGTCCCATAGATGTTGTTCTGTGTGAACTCAAAGCTGTTGCCAAATGAATTATCAACATGAGTTTGGGCAGCAAAGTGCATGATGGTATCGATACCCTCAGTAATGAGTAGGTAGTTGACAAGATCTGCACTCCCAATGTCACCCTTCACAAACTTGAAGTTCTTGGAGGCCTTGGCAGGTGAAAGATTCTTGAGGTTGGAGCAATAATCCAGCTTGTCCAGCACCACAATCTTGTAATGCGGATAGTTGCGAATCAGCCGGTTGGCAACATGAGATGCAATGAAACCTGCTGCGCCAGTTATCAAGATGTTCTTGGGAGTGTATATGGCTTCCCCCATTGTGAACTCTTCTGTGATCTGCATTGATGGTACACTGAACACAACTGCTCAACTAGAATGTTGTGACTACAAATACCAGTCACATTCAGTAGAACCTCTGAGAAACAAAGTGAGAGAAGAGCCTACAAGAACAAGGAATATTCCTACAAATACATGACAACAGGAATATATTCAACAGCAATCTCTGCAAGTTCGTGGTGTAACCTAAAAAGTAAAACCTGCTTTTCAGTTGCAATGCAACAAGACAGAATGGGAGGGAGAAGCCAGCAATCTGCTCCCTACTCCTACTATTGATCCAGACTATTCTTCTCCTCACTTCCTACAAAGGTTACGTGCTGCCATCAGTACGGAAACAGCAAATTCTAAACCAGATCCAAACCTCCAGTTATGCAACAAGGTAAACGAAGAAAAAAAAAAACACTTCCAGTGCAAGCCCCGCAAATCTCGGATCTACATTCGCGCGGCCCAGTCTCACAGTCACAGATCCACAATACACAAAAAAAGGGGAAGAGGATCTTAGATATAAATCAGTCAGGCGAGGGGGGTGGGGGGGACCTTCTCTCTCCTGAAAATGTCAACGTCTTCCATCATCTTCAACTAAGAGTCAAGCCATCGCCGACTTTCAAATCCACATGCACGCCATTGCTACATAGTAAATGAAGCACAGAAGCGGAGGGAAGTGTAGTCTGACGTACCTCTTGCCTGGAGCCTGAAGTCAAGTCCTCGAACGATTTCCAGGAACGAGGCCCACGATCCAACACACAGGATAAAACTCTGGATCCGCGCACCAATTTCCCTGCGAACTCAGAAGGAGAACAACGACTTCCGAAAACGTGTAAAGACTGCTGCAAACATAGGCGACGATTACTACGCGCTTGCTACTACAGCAGCAGAGACCAATTCCTTCCGCAGATCTGAGCTTCTCCTCGCCGCACTACGCCTCTCGCTGCGAAGCTGCGCTGGTGGTGAGGCGTGCAGCAGCGTGCGGGAGCGTCACCGGAGAGATCGCCAGCGGGCAGTCAGTAGTAGGGCAGCAGGTCAGTAAGTGTATAGGCAGGTCGGAAACTACAGTACTAAGTAGAGATAGACGGTGTACGTATTTATCACGTACGTACACTTTATCTATACCATACCTGCGACTGATGTCGTATGTTATTTTAGCATGTATGTACACTTCATCTATACCCCTCCCAGCGACTGACGTTGTACGTATTTCTAATATATGTACACTTTATCTATACTCTTTTGCCTGCGACTGATGTTGTATGTTATTTTAGCATGTATGTACACTTCATCTATACCCCTCCCAGCGACTGACGTTGTACGTATTTCTAATATATGTACACTTTATCTATACTCTTTTGCGTACGACTGATGTTGTATGTATTTTCTCATGTATGTGCAATTTATCTATACCATACCTGCGAGTCCCCATGTCTTTTTTTATTGGCGAATCTTTTTTTGCCAAATTTCCACCTGAAAAATAGGATTTTGACATATGCAACGGATTTTTCATATTAAAAAAATGGACCCAAATTCGCCATATTTTGAAGATAGAAAAAAATTCCAAATTGCCACATTTTTATGTTAAGTTCCAGTAGATGGCTAAGAATATAAAAGGATTCTGTTTATTTCTTACTTTCCATATCTAGTATCTAGCCAAAATTTGGCTAAATGTTTTTTTGGATGATTGCCACTTTGGCTACATCACAAAATCCTCTTTTTTTTTTAATTAAAAAAAAAAACACCCTACTGAGGCTGTGTCTGATAATCAACATATTTTGTCAAATTATTTAATTCATTCAAAAAAATGGATCCAGCAGCCCCAATTTGAATATTTCAGAATTTCCTCAGGTTGAGTACTAGTAAATAAGGTCTCCTTCAAATTAACCACTCCATATATATATATATATATATATATATATATAGTAGTACCTTGGCAGCTTTGACACTAATTATATTATTTTCAGAAATGTTGAAATTCTCAGAAAATATTTTTTTCTCAAAGAAAAATAAAATTGAGTATGAAATTAGAGAATCTTTTGAGAAGATTTTATTTTTCAATATGGACTCTTCAAAATTAATTAAATAATGTAATTAATTTTGACAGACATGTGTTGAAGCTGTCCTTGTACTATGTGACAATGTAATCTTGTAGATGCAAGGTTCAATTATTGCAAAAAAATAATCTGACAACATAAAAAATAATTTTTTATTTTATTTTTTGTTTTATTTGAATCACCACCCTCATGAGAAAATTAATTGTTTAATGTGGCAACATCAATTATATAGGTATGGTATATGTTTAATTACTTGCAAAATACACACATCAAGTTCATTCTTGCCTAGGTTTAGGGTTTAAGGTTTTAGGGTTTAGTGCCCATTGTAGAACAAGGTTCAAGGACGAGCACAATCCCTAATTTGAGGTCCCCTTAGCCTTTAACCATGGGGACCTCAAAATGAAAAACTAACATGGGAGTTGAACTTTGGGCAAAACCATATGGGGATAAATTTGAGGTGTTATTGGGAACGTTTTGGGGAACAACTTTAGAACTTGAGGAGGTCTTTGGGAATCTCATGGGAACCTATGGGAACAAGGAAAAAACAAAAAAAAATCCCTTGTCTAGGAACAATTTGTGCTAGAAGTGGGAATGCTTCTACAAACTAGTGGCTATCCCTACCACAAGATTACTAGTTTAGATTATAAAATGCATGTGTAGCTTGTATTTTTATTATTTATGGTCAAAATTTTGGAAATTTTCAAAATGGGGCTGTTGGATGGTGGACCCCTCTTTTTGAATAATTTATATATATTGGTTCAAAATTTTATCGATTGCTAATGGGAGTCAATTTTTCATTTTTATTTTAAATTTTGTGATGTTGCTCAAGTGATGATCATCCATAAGTATATTTATCCATTATTCAAAATATGAAAATAAAAAATCTAATTATAGTAGGAAATTTGTCGTAATTTTTTTAATACAAATTTGCACCTAGGTGTGGACTATTTTAATATTTAATATTTAATAAATATTTTTGGCTAATATTAAATTTGAATATTAACTATTATTTGTTAAAGTAAAACCCTAGGGTGAGGGCAGTTTGAAAATAAGGGACGTATGACGAGATATAGCCAAGTCTAGCCCCTTGTTTTGGGAATGTCCCCCACACTATGAGCTTTACCCATTGAGCATGAGGCCAAGGTTATCATTGACCTGAACATATTTGATCACCAGGTGCAAGAGGGGACGATTCTCACAACCTATGAGGGATCCTACACCTATAAGTAAGGATAATTGCCTTGTGTGGGATCTTATACCCGGTAGAGATAATTTCCCTCTCATACCTAAGGAATATGCATAATGTCCCTCCTTTTTTCTTAGAACAATGTTCATGAATGTAAGCTACCTTCCAAATACCCTTCCAAATACCCTCGGAGTGGTTTATGAGGAAGGTAACACCCCTCATAATGGGGGTTCTAGAAGTAAGTGCCCATCACTCTATCTTAGGTGGGTGTTTATGTGGAGAATTTCTCCATCTCCATTCCAAGGGTGTTATTTAACGTAATAATTGACAGAATTTTTCAAACAAAATTCCCATGATGCTCGATGAGTATTTGTAAGGTACCTGATGGGTATCATGGGAGAAAAATGATGCAAATTATTTTTTAAAATAGAATTCATGCAACTTGCAAGCATTTCATTTTTTGAAATGCCCCATGATTTACACTCTATAAGCGTACCTTTAATTACAATAAGAAAATTTTCAAAAACCCCATTATAAAAAATGTGTCCTTTGTTTGTCAAGTGCTTTCATTGGATTTTGAGTGAATTCAATTGTCTGATTGAACATGACTACTAAGGATCAAGTGAATTCACCGATCCATTGAATGGGGACTAATGAATTCCACCCACATTTTATAGTAGTGAGGGCTTATTAGATTTCATGGGTTGATTCATTGAATGGGGACTAATGAATTGCACCCACATTTTGTAATAGTGAGGGCTTATTAGAGTTCATGGGTGTTCATTAAGAGAGTTATCTATTAGAGAGGACAAGGAGTCTTGTACAATGTTGATGGTAATAGTGTTTCAATTGTGTACAAGGTGATAATATCATGAGTATTTTTAACATTCTTTTTATATGGTTGTGTGTTTTTCTTTGTTGGTGCAAATGGGCTCACTAGATGTCGAAGTAAATGTTGGCATGCGCATGGCATGTTGTGTTCTACAGTCACAACAAGGTCAAGTTCAATGTCAATTGTGCTAACAATATGATCATTTAAAGCATCAAGAAGTTAACACATTTTGCATGCGGATATGGTGCAATCAACCTTATTTGAATGAGTTTAATGTTGGATGTGTTTTTTCTCTCGACATTCCCCTAACTAAAAAGTCCATTTGTGCAGCTTGGGTTTGGGTTTTTTACATTATTACAAAATGTGAATGGAATTCACTAGTCTTCATTCAATGAATCAGTGAATTCACTAGATCCCCACTAAATCTTGTTCAATGGGACCAATGAAGTCACTCAAAACCCAATGAAAACATTCAATGAACAATGGACATATTTCTTGTAGTGTTGCTTCCAAGTACTCTTCAATTTGTTTAGATAAAATTGTGATCCATCATGTAGGAGACCTTGATGATGCATGGTTGTGATTTATTGGTTCCATTCTTAATTTGTATTTGTTGGATGACCTTGTTTACTTTGAGTATTGTTGTATAATATGGTGTAATTTGCTTCTTTTGAAATTCAAATATAGTGTTTTCTCATTGTTGAATTTGGTCTTTGTGACATGGAATGATATTCATAGCATTTTCCAAAGATGGTGAATATTGTCAATGAAAATTACATGTATGTTAAGCTAGTTAAAATTTGTGAAGGACAAGAATAGACTTACTAGTGACTCATTGGAAGAAATTTCTAAAATCATTAGTGATGAAGACAAGGCCTGTGAAGTTTTTTGGAAGCTACAAAGGCATGATGGGTAGGATTTTGCCCTACAAAAGCAAGGAGGATGGTTTTTCTAGTTTTGAAATTTTTCTTCTTATCTTGAATTTGATAGTTTCAAGGGACAAGGAACTTAACTCTCTGTGTAATGTGTGTCCAAGTGAAAATATTTCACCATTTGATTTTATCAACATCAAATTGTTTGCAAAAATAGTGATAACATTGGTAGAGTAAAACAATTGCATTGATAACTGGTCTCAAAGATGCAAAATGTGGCCCCAAATTTGGTTGTGCTAATTGGTGAGATGGTTGGTGTTCGTTTCATTTCCCATGTTGAAAGTATAACCAACCTAGCAAAATATCCTACATCAACTATGTAAATATTGGGAGTAGAAAAAATATTATTGAAGTATTGTCTTTAGTTATAGTTTTCACTTGTCTATGATTTTTTAATTTCATATTTTCTTTATTGATCCATTTATAAAAAAATTATAAAAAATTTATTTGCTATGCAAGAGTCTATGTCCATTGTGCTAAGTTGGCATACCTTGTTGGAGATGGGGAATAAGGAAGGAAAAATATATTTGGGTGAGTTTTGTGTATGCAAAAAACATTGAGTATTAAGATGTTTCCTTTGCTTTTACATTTTTTGTACCGTGGTTCTTATGCATACATGACCTTGAATACCAAGGGAAATACACCAAACTCTAGTTTAACTAATGGGCAACCACAAAGAAAAAGGGCAATGTCTCATCTAATAAGAGCCAACAAGTGTTCAATTACATCTTGCATTGATTACTTCACTGATTGCTTCACTAGTTAGTTCATTCATGGGGTCTCTAATTTGTTAGTGTTATTCCAAGATGTCAACCATGCAAGCCATTATCTCTTGGAGTGTTCTCTTTCCCACTCTTCGTATGTAACATGGAAGTAGCATGTGAACATGCATTGGACTCCTTTGTATATGAAAGTTTGCACAACATATTGTCTTGTCCTTGTAGCATATATGATTCCATATTGGTTGATTTGCATGTGATGGAATCATGTTGTTGGGTTGGAGAAACAAGTTCAAGTACATTTGGGAAAAGTTGAAGGATTGGGTGGTGGAATGATTTTATTTTTAAGCAAAGGGGATTGTGCCACACAAGAATGTTGATGTTATGAAAGAAGCCATAAAAATAATCAATAAAATGTTGTTGGTGGACATCCAAAGCCTAAAGTTATTGATGAAGAAATGGTTGATGTTGAAACAAATTTGGCAAAAAGTAAGTTCACCTCCTTACACTAATGTAGGAGAATGTGGTACTTGTTAGATAAATTATGAGCAATCCAATGCAAGTTTTAACCCTAAACTCATGTTCATTTGCAATATTGATATTCATGGTGTGCTTTGATGCTTCTGGTAGAAATGAAATTTAATTCTTACATAATTATTCCACACTATTGTGACAATAGATTTGCACTTCACATGCATACATCCACTCTTTCAACATTAATTCTCAACACACTTAACACTACCATTCATTAAAACATTAGATTCATGGTTATTTCATATAATCAAAATATGCACTTCAAAATACATTGAAAAAAACTTCAAAAACTAGATTACAATTCATTTCATCATATTTTGATACTATAGAAAATTCACACAACAATATAAACATAGAATTCACTGCAAAAGTTTGTGCTTATTTGTATTACTAAAAACATGTCAAAATTACAGTAGAATCCCATATTTTGTTGAAAAATTTCCAAAACAACAATTAAAATCTATGATATATTCAAAATAGAATCTGTGGCTTTCTACTACAAGTGTTTACAACTTCTCTTACTTTTCCCAAAAATTGTGTCTCTAATAATTTTTCTTTGTTTTTCATAACTCTTTCCTTTTGAACTATCCCAAGTCACATTGCCATAATTCAAAACCAACAAAAATTCAAAATTCAAATTAACAAAGTTTTATGATTAGTTTTTACTTTAAATGCTTTGTTCATCCAAAATCATGTACTCATCCTACCCCTTAACAATCTCATTGTGTTCATAACATGCCTAAAATTGAGTTTTTGGTTTATGCAAACATCATGATTCCACATTTTATTTTGACACCATATCAATTTTTGTTAATGAAACTTTGAAGTTAATGAACATTATTCCTTTTGTAATAAGAATCAAGGTGGATTAATTATTCTAAAAATCAACAAACATAGATTATGTGTCTAATAGGAGGTAGCGACATTACCAAGTTTGACTTCAGCATTTTGTTGGAAATTATATGCATTAAGATGGTTATTAACTTACAAGTACAAGATTGAAACCCCCTAATCTATTCACCACATGGTTTTTACTAAACTTTTTTTTTTATATGGTTCTATTCTTCTATAACAAGTGTGGAGGTGTTTTTTCTTGAAACGTTGTCATCAATAAAATATGTTCCAATCCAGTTGCTGCTAAGAATATTCATGTGGAGGTTTCTACCAAACTAAAGACTTCTTTGAAATTCTTTTTTTCATTATTGGAATAATATTGTTCATTGCACATTGATGAGTGTAGTTATAGACACTAGGTTTGCTTCCATTAATACTAACTTGTGGGTCATAATAGATGGGGAGAAGAAAATGAAAAGAAAGGGAGGAAGAAAAAAAAGGTTATTGAAATTGATGGAACTAAGCTAGCTATGCCTAAAGCCAATAGGAAGGCAATATGGATGCAATCCATAAAAAGAAATAGAAGAAAAGCAAGGAAGCTTGCAAAGGCACTTGTTGTGGAAATGGTAGCCAATGGGGGAGAGTAACATGCAAACAAACAAGGAAAAAAATAGTGAAGAGGGTGTGATTATGCCTGCACCTATGTCTTGTCGTTTAAAGTTCAAGAAATTAAATAAGCATACGATTACAATGAGGAGGTCAAATAGTCCCATAAATAGCCATGATCCTTGACAAGAAAAAAAAAAGGAAAAAAAAGAGTAAGAAAATGAATAAGGATTTAGGGATGGGGGGTAGTTGTTGAGTTTGTTTCATAGAAAGACTTATATATGCAAATTTTGACTCTAGTTAATGTGTGGCCTACTCTTTCTTTTGTCAATGGAAACAAATTTTTTTGGAATGTTTTCAAGTTTTCTTCTTAGGATGGCCAACATCTAGTGCCTTTTGAATGGGATTTAAAGAGATTAGTTAGAGAGATTCCAAAACTAATTTATAATGTATTCTTTCCACATTGATCTTTATCACATGGTGGTTACCATGTTAAACTATTTTCAGAAAATTTGGCCAAACTAAGTTCCATGTTACTGTACAAGAGTATGGTAGCAAATCACATGAATATATGGATTTAGTGTTATCTCAATTAATTGCCCATGTGACGAGCTAAAGTCAAGGTTCAAGGATTTGCATGCATCGGAAAATATTAGTGTTCTACATAGATGGTTGGTAATGTTTGATGAAATTGGGGCCAATCAAATCTTTTTATTCATAAATCTTGTGTGCATGGAAAATTTCATCACTGGTATTGTTAACCGACATCAAGTCTTGATGAATATTTTCCACTTTGTTGCCATAGTATGATGTTTTATGATGGAGTTGTGTGATCTAGTTGAACTAAGCATGGTGCACTATTTTGGAAGTTTTGTAATATGATTTTCATACTGATGGTACTACAAATGAGTTTTTATGACAGGTTCTTGGAAGACCTTGTAGATGCCATTTTTTTGGCTATCAAAGTTTGGCAAAATAACTCTTAGTGTTCATGAAGTTTACACAAAAAATGTGATTGCAAAATTCAACTTAAAAATTGTGATCATTTGAATTAGTGGAATGCATTTGGAGCTGGATTATCATTGAGTGATTAAAACCTTAAGGTGGACAATTTTAACTGACACCTAAATAATAGAAGGGTGTACTTTAATCTTTTGAAATCAAAAGGTTTTTGAAATCAAAAGGTGAAAGTGATTTTTTTATTCCACATTGTTTGAAGCCAAATCTAAACAAATTGAATGAATTGATTCCTTGGGATAAGGTATTTCAAAGCATTTACCCCTCAATTCTAATGACATGTCATCACTTGCCAACTCAATTTTTGAGTTGATTTATTCCTTTTGTGTGAATGGGATAAAATTAATGTTCATTTTTTCTCTTGGTTCATTCCCTTTAACATTTGGGAATCTAGCTTGGGAAACATAGCCAATAAAGTATCCAACCATGGAGATCATCATAATAGCTACTACATAGGCTCCTTTTGTTAGCTCTAACCTTCAAATAGATTACAAAATGATGCATCATGCATAGATAGTGATTTTGTTTTTCAAAATACCAAGGTGTTTTGGTAGGCTACATTCAAACCCATGTGGATGTTTAGATGGCAAGTTGAAAATGTGAAGGGCAAGTGGTTGTAGTTATCATTCATTTTAGTGGGGCATATTATAACTCTTTAAGCACTCAAACACTTAAAATTCAACAACGATTTAGATCACCATGTGATGAAGTGTGTTGGTGAAACATTGTTTTTAATGAAAGATTTTATAATGATTAAGTAGATGAAAATGTAATTAACATAATAATGATTTGCATGTTGCAATGGAGCTTGCAGTGATATTAGTTGTTCATGAATAGGACATTAACTTGACAAAACCCATACTAAATCAAACACCATCAATTGAAAAAAAATAGAGTGACCAATTCCAAATGTTTGGTTAGTTGGTTGCACTACTTGGATTTCAAGAAAAACAAGGTGGAAAAACAATGTTCATCTTTTACATTGCCTAAAATCATAACTACAAACAATTATGTCAATGCAAAATACTCGAACAAATGGTGCTACAAAAAGTTGTTGGATGTTAATCACTTTGCAAAGACATTACATCCATGACTAAGACATATGATTGTGTAGTTGAATTGAATTTGTCACTTATGCCATTTTCTAGTCATGTAATTGAATCAAACTTGTCAAATTACCATGTTTTGGTGTAATGAATGTATACCATAGTTGAATGACAAGGTTGCACATTAATGACAATTTTAGAGTAGCAACATGGTTGCTCTACACAATGAGCTTAAAAAAAGGAAAGCTCCAAAATTAATTTTTCTTTCATCAAGAAGGATTGGGATCTTCACTCAATTAGTCATTGGGCCAACAACCTTCTAAAAAGAAAATTGAACCTTTAGTATGGCTAAATGTTTCCAAAACATTTTTTTAATAAAAAAATTAAGTTAATATTGAGGATCATATTATGCATGTTATATTCATCAATTCTTGGTTGGGGAACCATTACTCCAATTCAAAGATCAAACATATGGCAACATGTGAATACCCAAATATTAAGGCAATTTCATTACTTGCCCATGAAATAAAAAATCACAAAGTGGATATTTGTTGTAAGCTTAACCCACCAAACAATTAACAATGGCCATTCATGTTTTGTGCAAATCTAATAATCTTTTGAATTGTTCTACACCATACTTGTTTTTTGGATTTGAATACATGTTGTACAATCCGACACAACACATTTTAATAACAATCACAAAATCATATAATTAAAAATGTGTCACAAATTGCATAAACTTTATAAACGCATGGATTGCCTCCAACAAAGGCACAATGCAAGTTAACCCCATCACCACTTCGATGTCATAAATATATTAGAAATTGGTTTTTGTTGTTGCCACAATATCAAATCATCATTCATATTCACCACTAGAGTTTTGTGTTGTGCAAAAAATTGTTTGATAGGGATAACATGGAAATCCACTTAATTTTATATTATGAAACACTTTCAAACACTTGGTTTCAAGTAACAAGTGGTAAGAGTGTCATACTCAAATTGCATTTTTGGTGAAGATGAAAAAATGTGTATGTGTGGAACTTGAATGATGAACTAACCCACTATTGTTCATTTTTAGCATGTTGATTGTTTGTAGACATGAAATATTGGCCCACAACAAATCCAAGGCATGCAACCTTGCATTTTCATCTATTTACATGTTGCTATGAACTATCAAACTTAAATAACAATATTTTTTTCCCTACCATCATCCCTACTACAAACTTTGCGACGAACCATATTTAATTTACCGTCACACTAACAACAAATTTAGCCCAAGGAAATTTTGCAACCCACATCTCTTGAAAAACTTGATTTAGCTCCCATTCCCTTTTCTTGCATTTTTTCTATCCAAGTTTGGGACTTGGAGACCAAAGCCATGGATCAATAAACTCAAGATTGACAAGTTCAATGAACAATGATGGTGATAAAGGAGAGATAATTAAACTTTGAAATGACAAGGTTATGTATGTAAAACAAAGAACCTCAGCAATGAAGAACAACTATATTTAAACTTCATTTGCAAATGAAATGAACTCATCACAAAAACGTTGAATAACAAGAAAAAATGGGGTGACAGCACACTATGGGGAGGGCGGTGGGGGGCATTTTAAGCAAGAAAATGTATTAATACATTTTGTATTATTTTGGGTGCAAATTTTATTTGATTTCATCTAATGTTTTGATGAACATGTAAAATTGATTTTGATACAAGGGCTTGCAACATAATTCTTGTTATCTTTCAAATGAAAGTCACTTTTCAACATAGTTATGCTTGTTTGAATCAAAACCTTCATCCAAATGTTTTTGGTGAAATCACATGAGTGGAACTTTTCATATGGAATTGAAATGGTACAATCAACTCATATTCAATATATGACAAAATACTTCATCAAATGTTGTAATTATTTGAATTGTTTTTATAATATATTTGCACTTTGCAGTATATTGGTATAGATATTAAATTTTCATGAATATATTTTAATCATTTAATATTAATAAAAACATATATCTTCTATTGACAACTGCATTATTTAGTAGTTCAACTACCTTATTTTGAGTGTAATTTATGAAAATCTATTTTAATATTAATTTGGTGGAAGTTGAAAATCACGTAGGTTCAAAAAACAATATTTGTGACAACATTTTTTGATCACCATAGTGTGCTTTCACTGAATGAGAAACTCATCATTGCTATGGACCATGAACCTTCAAGAGAAAAATAAATAAATGATAAGTTTGATGCAAAAATCTTGAACAATAGGAAAAGAAGATGAAGTTGTCACTACAACAAATCTTAAATGTTGAACAAGATGAACAAATGATGATGATGCAAAAACCTTGAGTAATAGCAAGAGAAGACAAAACGTTGGACTATAGCAAACTTTAAACCTTGAGCAAGATTAACATATGATGAACTTGAATGTGAGTTTGTGAAAACACAAAAAAATGACCAACTTGAAAAAAAGTAAAATAAAAAAGATTTTTTTTTTTTCCTATAATGTGAAAACTAAGGACTTGAAGTGAATTCTATGCAATGGATGCACGTTAATGAAGGGAAGGAGTATATTTAATTGCATGTGCAAATCTTCATTGCAAGTTCCTTCCCAACAACCTAGAGTTCAACACCGTGAAAGAGCGGATTTTCATGTCCTTCTTTGTTGTCAATCTACAAAAACCTTTAGTAATGTGCTCCAAGTTCACACTCCAAGTTCCAACAATAAATCAAACCATATTATATTTCTTTTTGTTGAGAGGTGGTGATTCTCTATAGTAAGATAAAAAGCACTCAAGGTCACTCACACCAACAAAACAAAAAATTGAGGTGATGAAGAAGGATGTGAGATACACTTAAATGTGATGTTAACTTACCTAAAATAAAATGCAATGAACTACAGAGTTTGAAAGAAAAGGCGAGGGGATGGTGATGGAGGTAGATGTGAAGTAGCCTATTGTTGACATCAACAAGGCTAACAACAAATGGAGATGACTTGGGATAGGATGGGATCGGCCCCTTGCAATTTCCAAACCTTGCAAAATCAAATCCGTGGAAAGCCCTAGATCCTAGGCTTAGGAATATGACAAATTTATCACTAGAAATCCGTTTGATTTAACAAGGGGATGTAGAATGGGCCATTGGGATCTTTCCACTTGACAAAATTTCACCCCAAAAAAAACACTATGCAGAGTTCATTTGGTTCCACAATCCTAAGATCATGTATTTTTTGAACTGTTGCTGGTTGTTTTATAGAGCTAGTCACTCTAGCAAAATCAAGTTGTGTTCCCATGCACCTATTTGTTAGGTCAGAGACATTACTTGATGAAAAACTTAAGCTTCTTGTTTGCTTATTTTTGTGGTTTCTTGTTAGTGTAAGGGTTTAGGCTGTCAAATTTCAGATCCAATTCCAATGTTGAGCACTAATACTTTCAGGTCTTGCATTTTCTTCTTTTATATATTGTGTTTAGATTCATTATAGAGTATGGTACCTTAAGGGATTTTGGCCCCTAAGTAATAATAGGTCTATTTTTATATGAGGATTTTTGAAAGATGATATTTTGGCTTGTGTTGAAACTTGAGATTAGTTATAGAGTTATAATAATCTTGAAGGATTTTGGTTTCTTTTAGAGGATTTTTTGAGGATTATATTTTTGAATGGTGAAATATATGAGTTTTCATAACTCTTCTTTTGCATTAAGATACAAGGAAAAAGGAACATACCTTTGCAAGTTATCAGGGAAATTCTTAAAATTCAAAACTGCCATTCACAAAAAAAATAATAATCCAAAGACCGACTTCTGGGATATAACCGTGGTTCTCAAAATTTTGAGGAATCAAACAACCAGCCAGAAAACTGCCAATTCTTTATCAAAATTTTCATGAAAACTGCAAATTCTTTCAAGGTTTTTAGAAAGAAACTCAAATTAAAGATTAAAAAATAAAGTGATTTTGGAGGCTTTCAATTGCTAGAAGTGAGGGAAAAAGAAATTGTCAGATTTTTATATTTCAATTACAATGATTCATCAAATTTAGTTTTAGATAGGACAACTTTGAGTTCCAAACTGATTTAAAAAGTTCCAAACTGGAATTTGTTTAGCCCATTTCGAAGTAAAGAAACAAAAAAAATTGTATCTTAATTTAAACATTAATAAATTAAAGTTTTGCAACACCGTATTTGCAAGCATATTTTCAATCCCTTCTCCACCAATTTACACCCCATTTTTCTTCAATTTGAATTTAATTAAATCTTAATCCAATTATTAAATTGGATTTGAGTGAATTGAAATTGAATAAAATTAAATTTCAATTCAAATTCAATTCAATTCAATTTGCATGCAATGTCATTCAATATTTTCATTCAAATAAAACTTAATTTTCTCAATTTATTTATTTCATTAATTTCTCAGTTGATCCGATCGTCACTGGTGGTGCGCACTAACGGGAAGCCCAAGTTTGGTTAGTACATAACTAACTATGGGACAGGAATACAACGAAAAAAAGGTTTTTTCGTCCACACACCATCATCATCCATCCTACATGGTGCGCCGCTGGAGGCGGTCCGGGGCTTGGGAACAGCGAACGGAGGTGGCGGGAAACTCGGTTCGTCTGGATTCTCGCTTCGTTGCCGGTTCGGTTCCCGAGCCTCCCGTTCCCCCGCTTTTGTTCTCTGTCAGTTACTCTGGCGCTCTTGTTTCGCGCCCCCGAAAGCAGCCGAGAACACAGAGAGCGCGAGCGAGAGGGGGAGAGAGAGCGCGAGCGAGCGAGCGAGCGCGAGAGGGAGAGAAAGAGGGTGTGGCTTTGCGTGAAACGTTTAAAAGGTTCCTTTTCATTATTTGTTTGCGCAGCAGGAAAGATGGCTCCACCGAAAGGTGCAGAGGGGGAGCAGAAGGGAGGCAAGAGCAAGGGTTTGAAGAAACCGGGAAGGCCGCCGAAGGCCGAGAAGAAGCCTGTTGTGGAGGGAAGCTCCAAAGGCCCCGGGAAAAAGGGGAAGAAAGCCAAGAGAAGCATTGAGACGTACAAGATCTACATTTACAAAGTGTTGAAGCAGGTAGCGTTGTATTTTCCTCTTTCTTTGTTTTTTTCCCGGGTTTGTCTGTCTTCGACTTTGTTGTTCTTTCATCTCGCATCCTTTTTACTTTGCCTTTCATGATATGTCTACTAGTAGGCCTCGCGAACTTAGATGTTACGCACAACATGGAAAGAATGAGAAAGCGACCGACTAGTTTCATAATAGACATCACGGCGAACTACACAGAGTGCACTACGACATTTCTTGGCGCTAGAAACACTCAGTTGTTGCGCGGTTGCGTTTTCCAGGTCCTATTATAGACATATGTGGTTTGGGAAACGATAAACTCCTTCGCGTGTCCCTCCCGGACCTTTCTCGACTTCCAACATAGTTTTCTGGATGATGGCTGACATGCCTAATCGTAGACCTCGAACTTAGATGTCATATGGACCATGGCTGTTCTATTATCTTGTCACACTGGAAGGTTTTGTCTGCTGTATGCTCTAAAACAAGTTCTATCAGTGAATGGTCGACTGGGCAAGGTTTCTTGAGATGGAGGAATTTGTTCTCTCATACTGGCAACAATAGAATTATTAGGGTTGAGTGCTAGGCATCTGTCTGCATGATGTTGTATGAGGCATTGTGATGCATCCTTTTCTTGCTTTATGTGATGTTTCAGGTGCACCCAGATACAGGAATATCCTCAAAGGCAATGGGAATCATGAATTCATTTATCAATGACATCTTTGAGAAGCTGGCCCAGGAGGCTGCAAAGTTGGCTCGATACAACAAGAAGCCAACCATCACATCCCGTGAAATTCAGACAGCTGTACGCCTGATTTTGCCAGGTGAATTAGCCAAGCATGCTGTCTCTGAAGGGACAAAAGCTGTAACAAAATTCACCAGTGCTTGATCAAGCTTTGGGGACTGAGCAGGGGTTCTGCAGCATTCCTAATGTCTTACTGTTCAGACACTGTTGGTCAGGAGCTGGCTTAGGACTCTTGGAGGTACTACCTATTGTTGATCAATTGCAGTGCAAATGGCTGTTTTATGGTGTACAATTCATATCAGCCAGGTGTTCACTTTTGTGCCATAGCTCTGAGCCACTTTGCAAACTGAGGCTTCACTTGTCTATGGGGATCATATTTGTGATGCTTACTGTTGCTTATAGGGTAAGGGGGTTGAATCAAGATCAGGGGAACTTGGGATTGGACTGATTTCTTTTTAGCCTGAACAAAATGTTTGTCCTGTCAAAGCAAATGACTTATAGGGTTGTGAAACTGAGCATTTATGTCGGCTTTTGCTAAACTTGGTGATATTGTGCTTCACCCAGTATGCTGTGTAAGCCTGTTCTTCAGAGTTGCTGGTTTGCTGGATGTACATAGGTTCTTGTTGTTTTTGGTAGGATTTCTGCAAATTGGTTGTTGCTTCTCAAAAGTATGTTGTATTTTCAGCTCCATGCAGTGCCAAATAGCTTTTATGGTGTGTATGACTCCAAAGAGTCAGCATCTTTTATGACTTTTCCCCCATAAGCATGACTCCCCCCCTTGAACCCAACTTACGAGGCATGACCATGAGACTCCAAATCCATGATTTTTTTATTGTCAATTTTTTGCAAAGTTTAGACCTTAAAAATATGATTTAAAACTGTGCAGAAGACTCTTAATGAAGAAACTAAACCCCTTGGCTCTCACCTTGGGTTGCAAGTCCCTTATTTCTGCTCAAAACTACTCCTCAAGCTTTACCTTATACCTACAACATACATTGGTCACAAGGGGATGGTCCTCACACCTTTCCCTTTCCAAGGGGATGAAGTGAGACAGATCTTATGTCTGTAAATAAGCATAGACCATTCCCACTCTTAAAGTGAGTAGATATTGTATGCCTCCCTTTTCTGGAAGTGATATGCACTGATAAAAAAGGTGCCCTCCAAATATATGTGAAATTTTCTCAGTGCTTTCAATCCTCAGAAAACACTGTCTCCTGCACAAAAACCTTTAGAAAATTCCACTCACCCTCCTCCATATTTAAGGTGGAATGGCAGAGTTCAACTTAAATCACTGGTTGAATTGTGGGGATGTCAAAAATTCATCCCAGGCAAAATATCCTGCATAACAGCCTCTTAACCCTAGCATGTGACTACACCTGGTAAGGTCCCTAACACAACAAGTGAAATTCCTCCAAGGTTTTCACAGTCTTATCTAATTTGCAAGTTTGAAGGAAATGAAATAAGTTTATGGTTTATATTCTAAGAATCCGGGGCAAGTAATCGTCCCATATAACACCACAAAGAGATTGGTCCTTCAATCTCATATGACATGCTGCACAGTTTCTAAGCCAGCCCTGAAGGGGGTTTCATCATCTGGATTTGAGGTTTCAGAGTCCTGGAATTTGGATGCATACCAGACCACAAAGTACCTATCCCAATTTTGCATTAATTCAAGGAAGACATTAATTCTCAAGTTTCAAAGTCACCCAAGAGTTTGCTTCTGCTGGCAACAGATGTCCATTTTTATCCCAGCCAAAATTACTCCCCAGAATATTAGGACAAACTCAGTGCACCTAGATTATCAATTGCCCTGTGCACACTGAGTAGTATAGACTCTGCACAAATTCAATCACACTAGCATGCCTCTACTACTGAAGAAAAGAATGTCAAAATCAGAAACACTAAAACCTGCCTAGTGTTTAACCACATTCTACTCCAGACCATATCAGGCATTTCTGTGGATAAACGCACACAGCTGTTGTGCTTCTAAGGTGATAAAATGCAGACTATAAAACAAATGATTCAGAGCCACCTTACTGACCATTTTGTTGCTGGAGGCAAAATTGTGTTCAGCTTTTATTGTTCCACAGGAAGTGCAGATATGATGAAGGTTAACAAGACAGGCTCATGATTAGATTCTAGGTCAGGATTACAGTGTAGGTTTCAATGCCTCCTGTGAAACAATCAAAGCTTGATTATATAGCTTAAATTTAGCTTCAAGGTCACCATAGCCCACATCATTCATGTCGGTCAAAAATCTTCTCAATTAAAACTGAAAACGCAGCAAAGCCCGCACATCCAAGACAAGCTGCCTGAGGCCCAGCTGCACAACCAAAAAACCAGATAACTTCCTCTTGAGAGAGGGTACTGTAATGAGGAGTCAGTTATGATAGTCTCCAAGTCATCAAGAGAATACTTATAAGCTCCACAAAATCAAGGTTTAACTGAATTGGTCTGCAGAGAGAAAGAGAAGAGGCAAGAAAGTGAACAGAGAAAGCAACAGAATAAATATAAGATACATGTCTAGCTGACAAAAAAGGAGGATGGCTCATTAGACTGCTTTCAACAATAACTCTCTCAGTCTGTGACAGAACAAATGAGGCAGAGGAGGAAAGGTAAATACCTCTGGCTGACATGGATCCTCCTGTAACACAGCCAGCAGTAACAGTGTTAACTGTATCATGCTTTGCTCTTGCCTGCATGCAACACATAAATATTGAATCTATTTACTCTTGATCATCTCCGTGCGACCCTCATATTCTTATAAGCATTTCATTTATCATTGCAGAGACTTGATTAAAAACTGCCTGCTAATCTTGTCATCCTCACATAGACATAAGGCCAGAGAGCCATTATTGTTGTTTAATTTCATTAAACATGCAGTTCATGATGCTTGAATCCTCAATTCATTCACCACTTTCATCTTGCAGAGCATGATCAGCAAAACCAACCCTACAAGAGTAATCAAGAACTGCAAAAACTGACAAAATTCAGAACCTCTGTCTGAAGTTGTCATTGTGCATTGTCCACACAATCTCCATTTTAACCACAATGGCCTCACTTCAAAGGCCAAAATAGAAAAAAAGAAGTGTAGAAAACACTTGGCAAAGGTGGGGGACTAGACCTTTTCAACCAAACACTCTGTGCCTGAGAAAATTGCACCCATGATTGCAAATGTTTTTGCCATGTGCATGCTTCTGGAGCCCATAGTTCTAGCTGCATGAACAAATTGCTGCCGTGCTGTCATTGTTTCTGCATGAAGTGGTGTATCCAGGGCGCCAAACAGCATTCCCATGAACACCCCCATCCCTCCTCCTGCCATTGCATTTTCACAACCACTTTCTTGAAGTCTGCCCTTGCAAATGCATGTTTGGGTGTAGAATTTACTGGCCTCTTACTGATGACCCAGTGAAAATCACAATAAAGAAACCTGGAATCTGGTTATTGAAAAGATCTGGTTTGTATGTCGAACTGCCGTTTTTACTGGTTTGCAGCTAGGGTTTAATTTGGATCCAGGCCATGACAGAAACCCTAAAATAAAATACATTTCTACAAAGCCTCACCTGTACTTATTTCAGCCAAAACAGAATTACCCATGTGTGCACACCCAACTCCAATGCAGCAGCACATCACTGCAATGAGAATTGGATTGAGCCACAAGGAAACAGAATATGACATTTCCAAAGAATTCCATGGAAGGAACATAAAATCTTCATTGGGACACAACAGAAGAGAAAGAAAAGGGGTCCAAAATTCCAATTTGACCAGGATTTTAAGAGCATTGAAAGTTACTCTATACCCCAATCACACCAAACTCCAAATTCCAAGCTTACACCTGTACCGACCCCCCCCCCCGCCCAAAAAAAGAAAGAAGAAGGAGGAGGAGGAGGATATGGAGATCCCAGATGCTTGAACCTCCTTTGGACCAGACGAAGAAGGACAACAACAACAGCCAGCCAGCCAGCAACAAAAAAATTAGGAGCACACGTACCCATGACTCCGCTGACCACAGTTCGGACAGCACAATTGTTGAAAATATCTTGAGCACGGATTTCATCGGCTGAGGGCAATCGCAATTGAGCTACTCCTCCTCCTCCTCCTGCTGCTCCTCCTCCATCTCCTCCCATCGCCACTGCAGGAGCTCCCTCCGCCGGCGTGGTTGACGCCATCACCACCTCCTTCCGACCCGACCCTATGAGCCCAAATACGTAACTAACTAGCTGACCAAAACAACACACAAGAATCCTTGCCCTAACATGCGGTTGTACCCTAGCAGGGTTTCATCAAAGACTCATCAATCAAAATTGGCGATTTGTGACCTAATAATGTATGAGAGCTATCACAAAAGATCATCTGCTGCTGCTGCTGCCGCTGCTGCTTCTTCTTCTTCTTCTTCTTCTTCTCCCTCTTGTTTCTTTCTTGGGCAATACACTACTTTCCAAAACTTTTGCAAGTGCTACAGTTGTAGGGGAGGTTCCCCAACAAGTGCGTTCTCCTGAGGGAGGGGCACCCCAGGGCGTGAGCCCCAGGGTGTTCCTGAACCAGTATTGGCCGGATATGGCATTTTAGACCAGTCTCTGAGGATATGCACAGGGCATATTCATCCAGATATTTCAAAAATTCTCTTATAAAATCGTAGATACAGTTATGCATCCGTTGAAATTTTTTATTCATTGTTGGTTATGCAATTGTCAATTTTTCAAATTTTTGATAAATTGTAGATATGCATACTGGTTATATATATAGTAAAGTTTGCACGCTAATCTCATAGTTGGAAATCTTAAGCCCTAATTTTATACTTTGTAATTCATTCTTGGAAATCAAGGAGCTTGTGGGGTAATTCAACCCCAATTTTGTAAAGAACTCTGTCCACTGCAACAGAAGCTGCCTGCAAAAACACACCCACAAAACACTCCAACCCACCCACCTAAGAAGTTGTTGCAATTTGATCAACAACAAAGTAGAATGCCCATAAGCCCGTAGGACATAAGAAAGTTGCTACAAATTGATTAGCAACAAAAAAAAAAGGCCTAGGACCTAGCACATCAATATGGAAGTTGATGTTGATGCTATGATTTGATCAACAAAAACAAAAGGCTGAGCACCCAGCAACAAATCAATATGGAAATTGATGTTGATTCTGCAACTTGATCAACAACAAAAACAAAAGGCCTAGAACCTAGCAGCGGCAACTGTCACTTGATCAACAACAAAAATAAAAGGCTTAGAACCCTACAACATCAATTACAACTTCATCAACAACAAAAACAAAAGGCCCAAAACCCTCTAGCATTAATTACAACTTGATCAACAACAAAAACGAAAGGTTTAGAACCTTGTAACATTAAAAACAAAAACAAAAGGCCCAAAACCTTACAACGTCAACGTGGATAAGAAACAAAAAATAAATTCAATTCAAAGGAACAACTAAATGAAAAAAAACACTTACGTAATCATTGTCATCCAGTAGTTCTTCAAAATATTCAGATTTAAAAATAAACTCATAATTTTCTTTAGCTAAAACAACTTTAGATTTGATATAATCTTTGAAGTTTGCATTTGTCGTACAATGCATGGATCATCTAGCTAGTTTTTTTTATCACCATGATAATTTTATTAAGGTTTTCCAATTGTAAGCGATAATGCTTTAGAGTTATCAAAACACCAACAAAACTAAACACCCTTTTTGTCAAAATCTGAAAACTAGGAATCCCAAGGATTTGTTTGACCAAAAAATAATAATTTGGAAATAGAACTTCATGGGTTCGCCACTAAGTAAAGGATCTACACACATAAATTGTGGATTAGATAACCTTTGAAATAAATAAAAAGTCCTACAATAACAAGTGCCTATGACACTATAAGAAATGGTTTATTTGATTAGAAAACTAAACAAAAAAAAAGTCATTTTAACATTTGGTCAATTTGACCATTTAGTCATACTGGACAAGTTAATTTCAACATGTTCAGATTAGTGGTTTTTTTATTGACCATAAAATGGTCTCTTTTATTAATCAAATTGGATAAAACATTGGGCAACCAAAAAATTAATTAAAACATAGGTTAGTTTTAAAATATAAAAATGCAATAATGAAATAAATACCCATCCACCCACCATGGCCTCCTACTTACCTATCCACAACCCATCTAAATACTATATATTTACACACATGTACATGGTACATATATGAATATACATTTTCCACATAATGCATGTTGGTAAGGGGGATTGAACTTTGGTCTCTTTGGCTCCACACCTATGTTTTGGCCATCAAACCACCACATCATTTTATAAAGATACCAAATGCATTTAACATGGTTCTTTGAATTTTAATGAATTTTTTGTCAATGTGTATAACAACATTTGAATTTTGATTTTTTTTCATAAATAGGTAAGTAGGTTCCCAACTAGATAGATAGGTAGGTACAGATACCTACTTACCTATGTTTTTAGATGTACATACCTACTTATGTAATAGGTATGTATAAATAAGTATGTAGGTAGATAATAGGTAGGTAGGTTGTTAATGGTAAAAAATTATCCTATGTTGGTTAAACACCATAGATGTTAGGAAATTGTAGTATTGTCATTGGATGGTAGTTATTGTTAGATGGAAAAACAATTTCAAGAGAATTCTAGAATGAAAGTGTTTTCTAACAATAGTACCATTAGTATAATGAACTTTCTTCATGGGATAGAATAATCAGAAGTTAATTATGGTTTAAGAATTCTAAAACAAGTATACTAGTTACTAGAAATAATATCATGGTCTAGTTCATTTAAAAGGACATCCTAATAACGATTTAGTTACTAGTGCTAAATATCATTTTCTATTTATTAGGGGGTGAAGCCATTTAGGTTAATTAGTCCAAGTTGATAAGGGATGGATGAATTTCCTTTAACTATGATGTGTGGAAGGGATTAAGATAAGGAGACCTAGAAGGATAATGAAATCTAAGAGGATCGGGACTCCACCTTTATGTGGTGAATATGATTCTTAGGTTCCTTATATATTTTTTGAAGTGGGAGAAGGAAGAGATGGTATTAGATATTGCATTAAAAATGGTATTAAAAATTATAGTTTCTAGGAGATCCTTCTCTTTGGAAGTTGCGTGTTTGTGGCATTGGAAATAAAGGTGGAAAATATGAAAGTATATCATATTGTTTTTATTTTGTTTTACTTGGAGGATGTTAGATAGTGGGGGAAGGTAATACAAATTAAGATTGCATAATGTTTTGTTATGTTTATGTAGTAATTTTTTGTTTCTTTTATAAAAGCAACATGATATTATTTCTTTGTTTTTTGTCTTTAAAGTAGAAGGTACTTTTTGCCACAAGATAATAACTACTATTAGAAGGTAGTAGTAAGGAGGTAGACATGAAATTTGGCAATTGCAAGGAAGGTAACAATTGTTGCAGTTGATAAGCATCAACCATAAAGGGTCTACAAGTAGCGTAGATGGTAGGCATCGGCTATAAAGGGTCTAAAGGTGCTGCAAATGGTAAATAACAATTATCGAAAGTTTGGAGGTAGTTGACGGTCTTCTTTCAAATATGTAGATGATGATATGTCCATGACAATAATTGTTGCATGATAATAGTTGTTGCAGGATGATAAAAAGACAATAAACAAGTCTTATTCTCATGTGTTTTCATTTTTTTTCTTGTTCTTTTTTTTATTCAACAACCTTTTTCCTTGATGGTAACTAGGTTGCCAAATTCCATGATTTAACATAGGTATATATAGGTAGGTAGGTAGATAGTAGATAGGTAGGTAGATAGATAGTAGGTAGGTAAGTAGACAATAAGTAGGTAGGTAGATAAATAGGTAGGTAGGATGTAGGTAGGTATGTAGGTAGGTAGGATATATTTTGGTAAGTAAGTAGGAAGGACGTAGGTAATATGCTAGGTAAGTAGGCAACTTAATAAACATAGCAAATAAGCTAATTAATCAAAATAAATATGGCCAATTTGATTAAACATGGCCATTTAGTATGGTTGATTTGATTAAACCATTGGCATTTTGATGGACCAATTAAAAAATTTATCCCTCTTAACTAGATGTATGATTTAACACTTGGCCACAATGGTCATTTTAATAAAAAAAACCAACCATAAGAACCATGTGTCTTTCATACCTCATGTTTTTAATCAAAGCAAACATCCTTTTGGTCAATGCAGACACTTTAATCAAGTTGAATATTTTGAAAAGCCATGATTTGTTGTAGTGTGAAGATTCCTTCATGGAAGTTTAAACACCAAACATGTTACTATCTTTTTCTTTAATCTAAAAAATAGGTTCATCACATGGTGTTACAACTACCTCAATAGTAGAATTCAATCAATCAAAATAGTCATAAGAAGAGGGATGACTTCTTTCACATCATACTTAGTAGGAATAATTGTTGATTTTAGATGTGGTAAAACATGTAATTCCATAGTTTTTGTGATTGTTGTAAGGAACACATGTTCCACAAAAGAAAAACATGAAGGAAATGTAATGTAGGGACATTGGCGCAATACTAACCTTCTTAGCCATATGTTTTCACACATTAAAAAAGGCATGTAGCCTTTGCATATGTACAACACAAGGTCTCTAATAAATTTTTGTTGTGTTTCATTAACATTATTGTATAGGTTTATTGACCCAAAAAAAGAAGTGATTACAAAACAAGTCGCCACAACCTTTTTCTTCCCATATTGTTGTTTGTGATATGTTTTAAAAAACTTAGTCACTGCCCTTTCATTTAGTACAAATTTCATTTTAGCAAGCAAACGAGGATGAACAATATCAACACATGTTCTCATAGGAGTAATGCCATTAGTTTTTCCATACTTGATGAAGCCCTTTTTAACAACAAAGTTAGATTGGCTTAGAACGTTATTAAAAACTAGTAGATGATGCACTTCAACATTTGAAAATTCAATAGATCAATAGGCAAGTTGTTGTTTACAACAAAAAAGCTCTGGCAAATAGAAGTTCTACTATGTGGTTTCCATAGCAAAGCTTGTTGTTCCATAGCTTGAAAATACATTTCATTAGAAACAATTGGTAAGTCATTATCACACTACTATTAATGCACACTTTCCAGATTTGAAAAGGTGTGAAATCAAAAAGGGATTGTGCTCACATAAGGGAGAACTTCATCAACTCCGTTTTCAATGGCACAAATTTCATCTTCAACCATTGCAAAGCTCCAAATAACAAGAAGACACACTTGAACACCAAACCTTAAAATGCCATTATACCTCAAAAACACATAACAAAAATCAGAATTAAAATCCTCCAAGTTTTAGTTGAATTAATCTTCAACCATAATGAAATAAGGAGATCTCAAAGTTTCAAATGCATAGTGAAACAAGGAGCTTCAAATAGCAAAAAGACACACCTGAGCACTAAACCCTAGACTACCATTGTATTTCATGAATATGACCAAAAAGCTGAATTAAAAGTTTTAAAGCATTGAATTATGTCTTTAGCCACAATGAAACAAGGAGATCTCAAAGTTTCAAATAGCAAAAACACTCATTTCAACACCAAATTCTAAATTACCACCCCTCATGAACATGACATACTTAAATGGAAAACAACAACAAAAATGGGTATTATGAATAAGAACTTACTTGATTATGGTCATGGAGATTTTGGTTGAGTTGAATAGGTCCAAGATGTGCACAAACTCTTTGTTCATAAAAAATTTACACACCAAAACCCTAAAGCTTCATGTTTGATGAACACATAAAACAAAACAAATTTCCAATGAAAGAACAAAATATATTTAAAGCTTCACACCTATTGCGCACATACAAGCAAAAAACCATCAAACAAATTTGGAATTCAAAACTTTAACAACAAAGCAAAATGAACATAAAACTCGAAGAGACAAAAACTAGAAACCAGAAACATTTACAAAATGTAGTCGAAAGTTCAAAGGTGATGAACATATACAAAATGTAGTTGACTGTCGAAGCATGAAGCAAAATTCAACAAAAGGGTTGAAAACACTTACATTTGATGAAAATAAAACTTGACAAATCAGTCATGGCAACAACATTGATGGTCGATTCAAGATTTTGCAAAAGCTCTCGTGTAACAACAATAGAACGAAGTCAATGCAAGGCTCTCATGCTACATTAATGTCGAAAGCCAGAAGCAGAATCTATAGGTGACATTATGAGAAAATATATGGTTTTATAACTAGGCTTGCAACTGGATTTTCCAGTTTTAACGAACATTTGCAATTCATGATATTTATACAACCTTAAATGTTATCGGACAAGTTGCAACACTTGTAATAAACACCTTATGTTGTATACAATATTGTATATATGGTGCAACTCACATGCAACTATATACAACTTCTCTGCAACTAATCTCCACATTAGATTCCCACACACATTCCAATGTGACAAATGAAATGGCAACATGGCATTTCATCCATTTGTCAACAAATGACGTATATTAACCTTTTGTAACTTATTTACAACTATTTTACAACTAGTTTGATGAATATAATCTTTAATTATTTCATTCATCCATTTGATTTGAATGGATTCTATCCCAATCCTTTACAACTTATTTACAATTAGCTTGATGATATATTCTTTTATTATTTCATTCATCCATTTGACAAATGGATTTAAAATATCCTTATCTTTTGCAACTTATTTGTAACTATTTTATAACTAGTTTAACGAATATATTCTTTAATTATTTTATTCATCCATTTGAGCAATGATTTTTGTTTCTATCCTTTGCAATTAACTTACAATTAAAGATGAAATGAAAATAAAAAAATTAGTGACTAATTTGTAATTAGGTGTTTAAATTTGGGTTTCAAAACAATTGTATGATAGTTAATTTTAGTAATATTAAACAACTAAATTGCAACTTACAATGCTATTATCTAGACTTCACATAATCATTATCATGTTGTTCTAATTATAATAGATAATGTTGAATTGCATGGGACATCATTATTTATAAACAGGAAATGGATTTGAAACTTTAAATACATTTACATTCCATGTTGAAAAATACATTACAAAAAAATTAAAAAATGATTCTATCAAAAGATAATTTAACTATGAATCTATACATAATGCCCAAGCTATATATAAAAGAAAAAAAAAAAAGTGGTTTTAAAAAAAAAAAAAAAAAAAAAAAAAAAAAAAAAAAAAAAAGAAAAAAAAAAAAAAAAAAAAAAAAAAAAACGTAT
>Ga0116231_10001179_pt1 | contig 52431 bp, 36 predicted proteins | sample S1TSphgellanicum_2_FD_89695 | JGI IMG/M metagenome (GOLD analysis project Ga0116231, IMG submission 89695) | Host-associated microbial communities from peat moss isolated from Minnesota, USA - S1T2_Fd - Sphagnum magellanicum MG | ecosystem: Host-associated > Plants > Peat moss > Unclassified...
AATGACAACCAAGAGATGAAAACTTGGTCATGACAGGAAACTCCAGCAACACCTAGTAAAATTGATTTTCAAGTGTCACCCTCATTTGAACTGAGCCTTACCCTGAGGTTTAAACTACTCACATTGCTCAAGAACATTGGAAAGAAACATAAAATTCATTGCAGTAGGAGAAAAACACAGGAACACTTGAACTCTCTAAATTTTCTCCACCCACTTCCTCTCATCCAGTCTCCTTTTTGTTTGCTGCTCTTGTCCAACACAAAGCCTTGAGAAGATGAGCAGTGACGTCACCATTGGACCCCAACACTTTTATTGCAAAGCAACAGCACCCATCACATCACCTTGCGGTGCTGCAGAAATCCGGGTAGCTGTCCCTGAATCTTATGTATGCTAATTATGTACTTTCTTCAATCCCAACATGAATTACAATAATTTCAGAGATCTGGCCACTAAAGTAAATCTTTCTCTTCTGTCATGTGAAGTATTTGTATGTGAAGTAAAATATAACCCTAAACAAAGTGCAAGGTGCAAAATAACCCATAAGTGGTTTGGGTACTCAATATATGTCTCTTTATATTTTTGAATTAATTTTATAACAATTAATTATCATGAATAATTATTTAAAATAATGATGTGAATAACTTATCAACATAAAAAATCTAATTAAGATAATAAATTAAATATAAAATTATAAATTTTGTTTTAGATTTAGATTTTAATTATTCGAATAATTAAGGTTCAACCAAATAATTAGTTAATTAAATTTTTAATGACTTTTTAAATATGATAATCAATCATTTACATTATCTAACAATTCATTAATTATTTTAAATAATTATTTAGTCATTCATTAATTATGAAAATAAATATATAATCATTCATGTAATATCTTTAAAAAAATAATCATGCATTAATTATTTAAATCAATTATCTGATCACTCATTAATAATCTAGAATAATTATTTAATCATTATTTTATATGTATGTAGGTATTGTAATTTGAAGCTAAGCATAATGCAAACAAGTGCGTTATGATGCGAATATTGTAATGGATGTAAAAATGATTTAACAACTATTTTGGAGACCGATATGTGGGTATTATAATGGATGCTACAAAACTTAGCAACAATTTAAAAAACCTATATGCAAATATTGCAATGGATTTTAAAAAATTGAACAACTATTTAGGAGACTTATATGTGAGTATTGTAAATTTTAAATGGCTTTATGGAAGTTAAAATAGAAAGGATGTAAGTATTGCATGTTTAGTTTCAGGACAATGTTAATAAGTTAATTAGAATATGAGTATTACTTCAAAAATCACTGATGAGCAGTGACATCACCATTGGACCCCAACACTTTTATTGCAAAGCAAGAGCACCCATCACATCACCTTGCGGTGCTGCAGAAATCCAGGTAGCTGTCCCTGAATCTTATGTATGCTAATTATGTACTTTCTTCAATCCCAACATGAATTATGATGATTTCAAAGATCTGGCCACTAGAGTAAATCTCTTTCTTCTGTCCTGTGAAGTATTTGTATGTGAAGTAAAATATATCCCTAAACAAAGTGCAAAGTGCAAAAAGTGCTCTTCTTTAGCCAAGTCACATCCTCTTAACATTCTCTACAACAATAGAAGATTCCTCAAAAGTTGCGTGGAGAATCAGGTTCTTCAAAACTATCTTGATATTTCTAAGCTTTCCCCAAATCTAACACCTCATTTAATTCACCACATCTTGAACTAAATATCCACATGCTACCAAAGAAATGTTGCCACTTCAATATGTAAGACAGCAATTTCACTTCAATGACTTGCAATTTTGCAGTGTTGAGCAAAGCAAAACCAGTGATCAACCTCTTGATTTTGTAGCTGAATTCTCTCAAGCTATATTGCCCATATATCAGATCTTGAACCAGATGAAACAAATTCTAAATAGGGATGTTGCACACTTTCAGTAAACTTTATTTTCTTCTAACTTGGGTGGTTGAATTCAGGTGGATGAGGTCTTTGATCTCATCATGCAATTGGACCTACTGTAAGATTTTGGATTGTTGCATTGCCAAGGATTGTTTGAAAGAGATAAAGCACATGGCATGTGGGTATGGAAGGCAGATCTATTCCTTGGAAGTTTGTATGCTTACTTTGTAAAGCTCAAATCACATTCTTCATGTAATTATATAAGTGAGAAGATGCACCAGGAGAGGTGATGCTTTTACATTTTGTGGATATTGGCAGAGAGCATGGTTGAACAAGAAAAAGATTGTATCCTTTTGAGTGCAAGGTTGATAGTAGAGTTGGCAAGTTCTGCAAGTGCAAGGTCGGGCAAAGATGATCATCGGTCCAGAATTTGTTAATAGCAACCACTAACATTGGGTATTATTATAAGACAATTTCATAACAAATCCCAAGACAATTTCCGGAGTTTTTTTGCTGCTCTTTCTTCTTCATCCACATGTTCTCCAACAAGAGTTGTTTGAATTCATTTGGATGCAAATTGGTGACCTAATCTACAGCACACTGTAAGTCCTTACTTGATTTTGAACGGATTTGGGTAGTCAGATTTTCAACCTCTCTGTGCTTGAAGAGTGCCGAGGTCTTGGTTCTTGATCATTATCTGTTTCCTTTGTGTGCTTAGAGTTCTTTCTTAGGAATTGAAAAAGAAGTTCACGTAAAGAAAGTGTCTGCATGTGCAATGACAGGTGTTACCTGCATGCTCAGATTCTCAGTCTCTCTGTCAAACTCAAAGAATGCCAAGGTAGACTTGGTTCTTGAGGATGATCTATTTTCTTTTGTAATGGCTAGTGCTACTCTACCCTATTTCTTATTCATGGAATTTGTTTGTTTGAGCAAGGAACTGTCTGCATGCAAGAATGGGCATTACTATGTGTTCCTGCATGATGGAATAGAGATTCAGCAGCATGTATATTAGGATTTGTTTGGACCAGGTTCTGTACATGTTGATGAAGCTTTTTTCCCTCTCTTGTAGCATTGGAGTTTTGACTATCTATGTGAAGGTTCGGTTTACAATTTACACATGATGTTGCAATTGATGTTTCATTAGCATGAACAAGGATAGTGGATTGAAGACTTTCAAGAATTGCAACAAACAGGACGTTAAATCTCTCCCTCTGTGTCACTTTGTGTCTCTAAGTCTCTTTCCTTTCACTCTTGTGAAAACAACTCCTTGTGGTGCTATAACACCACCATTAATATCACTTACATTTACATGGTGAAAGCCATCTGAGCTTCCAGTGTTCCAAACCCATTCACTGGAGTATTCTTATCAAAATGGAAAGATCATTAGTGTCTGGATTGTTTCAGGATTTCTGCTCTGCTGTTGTGATCATCCTGTGGATCTGCAGGATCAAACATGTCACTTTTATTCTTGTTCAGTTGTATACATTACTCTTACAAAACAGAGGTTTGCCTAACCAGTAACTCCTTTTATGTTTGGTGTTTCAGCTGTCAGAATCTTCAAACTGGTCTTTCATATAAGATGGGCTTCTGGATTCCAAATTGAGGAGCTGTATGAAGCACACTTTGTCCTCAAAAGGGTATGTTCATAAATCTTTTTGAGTGGTGTTGATTCTCTCTGTTCTCCCTCTTCCAAGGTTCAAACTGTACTCTGCATTGTCTTAATTTGAGTTTGATGTGTGCTCATTCCTCTTCTTGATGGATTACATGCCTAGTCTGTATAGAGTTTTCTTCATGCTTTTGGTATGTTTCTTCATCTTTGTACATGTCAAGGTTTGGCCATCTGTAGTTACTCCAGTTTTGGGTGTTGGGAAGTTGTCTGAATGGGAGTCACCAAAACTGCAGTATGGTTCCACACATGCATTTGAAGAAGCAACACCAACTTAAGGATCCATTACCATAAGCCCTCACCTGAATAGGTAAAGCCCCGCAGAAGTGATCTGTACAGTAGCCAAGAGGGACATCTGGACATGCCAATGTGAAGGATGGGAGAAGCTGAATCATTTATTGTGGAGTAACAAGATTGACAACCTAACCCATAATGCTCAATTGTAAGTAGTTCCTAATTACCACTCTATTCCATATTTGTGCATGTTCTTGTTACATGAACATGCAAGAAATTAGGCAACAGATCTTATGGGTAAGATGCCGGAGTTCTGAATGAGCATATCCAAAATATATTGAACTCTCCAGGTTTTTATCAGATCGCTTACAAGTCCCCAACTATTGTAGAGGAAGTTAATCAGTAGAGTTACATTGAAGTGGAATATAACTAGGTTTTGGTATGATCTGGAGACATCAGTTCATACAATGTTGTGGCCCCAATTTGGATGTCCTTTCCATGAACTTTGTATTAGTTGATGTGTGTGGGTGGCTTTGATTCGAGTTCAAGTGTGGCGTTTGGTAATGTGCCACACTTCAAGTTGACAAAAAGAGAAAGACAAGGCGACAATAGTTGATACAATTTGACCATGCAAGGTACAATGGGCTTCAATTTTGGGGACAATTCCTTTCATGTGAAATTTGCAAGTTTATTGATAATGGGAGGTTAGAAGTGAGCATTGCTTGGAGATTTTGATGTGCATTCTTCAAAATGGTACATTTAAGATTTGTTAGGATGTGAACACTCAAGTGAAGAAGATGAAAAGTTCAATCAAGATGGTAATTCATAGGAAATGGAAGAACATTTATTGGATAGAGAATATGAAGACACCTTATATTGGATTGGATCATCATGCAATGGAAACATATTTTTGGAAAAATGCTTAATACAAACTATGTAAAGTGGGAAAGTTCAATCTCAAGGATAAAGCTATGTAATAGTTCAAGAAAACCAATTTCCAACTCTTCAAAATTGGGGATGCCACCAATGATCTAGTGATTTTGGACATTTTTAAGTATGTTAAAATTGCATTAATCCTTAATGCACATTCCAAAAAGATCAAGTTGGAAATCTATGGTTGTTTTAGGGTTTAAATTAAATTAAAATAGCTAAGAGATTTGCAAGCTTATAAATGTGACTTTTGAAGTACACTTGCATGTAGAATGTTGAAATCCATGACAATGATGTTCTTTTAGTATGGTTGTTAAGGTTAGGCCTTAGAACCCTAATTGTGGAACCAAAGAAACTACCCAAGAACTTTGAAAATTGATTTTGCATAGCTTGTCCGATAGAACTCTTCTTGTTAGTTCTAAGTGCTCCTCTATTGTGATTTGTATGGCTAGTTGTTGTTCAACTATAAATACTAGAGGTAAAAGTTGGAATGTAATGAGATGCAACTATTTGACATTTCAGTCTGATGGCAACAAGCAGCTCGAAGAAAACTTCAAGTTCCTTTGTTAGATTATAGTGAGGATATGCTTTTGAGTTAACCCATATAAAGGTAAATGCAGAGGAATAGTATGGTATGCATTCTAAAAGATTATCCAGAATAATAAATAGGGAAGGAAATTGAAACTCCCCAAATAAATGGAAAGTGCTTTGCTATGTAACCTATCCTTAATGAATGTGCACAATTTTTTTGGAAGTTTAAGCATGCCCAAGATATATATATATTCTATGTTGATGATGTGGAAAACCAGGCAACTTCAAGGTTTCATTTTTAAATTGTTACACTTTATCAGCTACCCTTTACATTGGTAAAGCATGAGAATTGACATAATGAAATTTCACAACAAACGACAAACTGAATATCTTGAGGTACAACAAAACAGCATCTAAGATAACCTTCTATAAACTTGTTAACCAAAAATGTTATATTTCAGAAAGTATGGCAAAAAGGAAAAATAAATTTCATATCACTACAACAAACTGGACCCTATATTAGGGCAAAAACACTAATCTCAATTGCTACAGAAAAGCAAGCTAGACACAAACATGGGCTCAAAATATGGTTGAACATTACCAATGTAGATGGTTGTATAAATGTTGATTTGACTCAACCAGAGAGATCTCCAAGTGCTGTTTTATTTGCACTATCTTATTATCACAGTTTGCAGTCCACTTTCAAGCACCCAAATACCAAATCACCAAAGTGTCAGGAAATCTGTATATGAACTGAAGACCTAATAAACACAAACTACCCAAATCCAAAATCCTCCTTTTAAAAATCTTCTCTATTTTGAGCTACTCAAAGAGTAATAATAAACACTCGGTACCCACTTGGTATATCCAAAATTCTCTCTATTTGAACCACCTACTCAAGACCCAATGCTGAGGTTACTTAGGATTGATGACAATAGAGGTGGAATGGAATTCAAAAAAACCTTCTGCAGTGTGTACTGTAACAGAAATTCCATTCTTTGATGAGTTGCCAAAGGAGGAAAATCACAGCTTTCTTTCTCTCATTTATTCATTACAAGGAAAGATACTATCTATTCTCCAGCACATTCAATGTGCTGTGCTGGACATATCATTTAATGTGTCTATCACACCCTTGAGGTTTGATCAGGCCTGCCATTTCAAGGCTTTGGAACCTCATGACTTGCATATGTACTTAGGACAGCCAAGAGCATTAAATGCTGAGTCTTGTTGCCATTGAACTCTGGGGGACCTCATGTCTTTCATCCACACTAATCAATATGTTTGTAAGATGAATCCACAGTAAGATTATCTGTAGGTATATATATATAACAGGATAAATTCATACCCTACCCAATTGATAAATTATATTTGATACCCTTTTTAATTACCCTACCCGGATGGTAAATATTTCATGCTTATCCTATCTTTAGTTTACTTGACTAGTATATTATTGTGGAGGTTCACAAATTTACTCAAGGGAGGGTACTTGTTTAGAAGTGAGTAAATAAAGGATATGTGCCAAATTCCTCATGTAGCATATATGCATTTTCATATATTGCAATGCATGTGATTACAAAGAAATTTTGTTCAAATTATGGTGACTAATTATGAATGTATTATGTTTTTGTGGCATTTTATTTTATTCTTTATATTGATCACCTTAAATAGCAAAATTCTTACCGAAAGTCTATCTGTACAAAATCATGGCCCATATGCTCTCTGAATCCCTCTAAAAGTTATTGGCATTTTTCATTCTAAATTTTAAAAATATATATTTTTAACATTATTGATTGATTTGATTATATTTTAGGATGTTTGAGATTTCACATGTTCATGTTTGTAATGCCAATTACACAATTAATTGTCTTTCTTCACTTTGAAATGTGCCATATTTGTGTCAATATTGTTTTGCCATACATTTACCCACTTATACTCACATGAGATAAATCATGAAATATTTAACCCTATCATGTTCATCATTTTTTTAACCTTTACCTAGATTGATAATTTTGCATCATTGGTACCCTTTGCCTTCCTTGGTTTAAATTTGTTTTGAAGGCTATATACTTACTCAACAGCTATATGTTTTGATCCTTTGTATTTACCTTATGTGAATGATATATTAAAATCAATATACCCACCCAACAATAGCCTTTTAACTCTCCACCTCCAATGACACCTTTCTTCCAAATAAGTGTTGTAGATAGTGCTGGCAAAAAAGTTCAGGTTTCAAGTGCTTGAAACTTGAAGGTTTGTTTTGGGAATAAATGTCCTCTTCAAGTTCGTCACAGTTCCTTTTTGCACACTCAATGGGCTCAATGTCAAAGATCAAAATTACAATGCATGATTGGAAGAAAAAGAAGTGGGTTGCAAAAATGTCAATGCATTGGCTACTACATTTTCTTTTATTTTTAACTAGATACTAATGTAGCCTGCGTCGTTGGCTCAGGTGTGAACACGTTCTTTATTTTTCACATTTTCAGAATTGAAAATTTCTAAATTTGGCAATGTGAACACATTGAGGGCTCAACTGATTTTTCCTTCCAAACCCAATTTTTACTATTTGTTTGAATTTCCAGCAACATTCAAAAATCAATATCTTCCACACCTTAGCTCTGAAATTTGTGAAGTAGATTCTATCAAATCTGACTCACCAAAGGTTTTTCAATAACACCAAGAATGCCCCCAAATTCCAATATGGATTTCAGTTTCAATTTTATTACAATTTCATTGAGAAAATGATTCAATAATCAATAGCTTCCACACCATAGCTCCAAATAGTCTCAAACCAAGTCATTACACCCGTACTCATTGAGAGCTTTCCGAAGATACCAAGAGTGTGACATGAAGCACTGTGGCTTGGGAGAACTACTCGTGACAAACAAAACAAAACAAACTACCTTGCTTCATAGATAGTTTTGATCATTTAGATTCTACATCAGTTGGCAATGTGGAAGTTCCATGCCTACCAACCTGACTCACAAGTTGAACAAGCCATTCTATGGTAATGTGTTCAAGGATAATTATTTTGGAATTTGGTTACATCTGAAGAATAAACTAGAAATTGAAAAATTAGGGATAAAAACATCAAAGATAGCTTAACCGGTTGTAGTAACCCACACAAGGAGTTCAGTACATTAACATGTGTTATTTCATGAACAAAATTTTAGGAATATGACTATTTTCTTTTATATTACCAAGTTATTATAGGAATGAATTAGTTGGCATCTAGCATAGGTCAATAAGCACATTAAGAGATCTAGGGTATAATTAATCAATGCAGCTTGTTCCACTTCATAATCTCCTCATCAAGTCGTTCTAGTTGGAAAATAATTTGACATATCAAGTTTCAACCAATGTTGGGCAATTTTCACTTTTTAGAACATAGAACTCATGGTTAAGGGTAGGGTATACCTATACCTTGACAAATGGTTTTCAAAATCATAGAACCAATTTTGACCTTTGACCTAAGGTTCCAAAAATTCATAGAACTGATTTTGACTGTAAATGGGATTTTGAAAAGTAAATAACCAAGTCAAGGAAACCTACCCTAAACTATGGTTCTTTGCTAGTTCTTTCACGAGGACCACTATTTTCTTGAAAAAAATCTATAACTCAAAATTGAAGGTTCTTTTGATTATAAAAATATTTAAAATTGGAACCTACGGTTATAAAATTTGAATTTTTTTCATAGAATCAAAATTCCAGGGCTTTTTTTTCTAAAAATTAAAATAATGAAATCAAAGGTTCTTAACAAAAATCAAAGAATCACCTAACACTAATGTTAAAGGGTAGTCTCATAGACTAGTTATTGTAGAAGGTTTCCTAATACCATTTTAATCATGAGCGGTAGGTCAATTTATCGCTTTTTAATTATTACAAAGTGAAGCCACTATTTTAGATAGGTTCAACAAGAGACTAGTGGTTTGATAATGGCCATTAAGTTAAGGAAATTAGTGAAGTAACTTGGAAAGCTACCACCTTTGCAAGAGAGGATGAGGATATTCATGGGCTTATCAATGGTGGGAAACTTTTCCAAAGGGAACATTAAGTGTTACAATTTTACATTATTTGCGTCAAACAAGCTATTATTTAGGGATATTATGTGAAAGAATCTTTTTACATCTTTTTTTTTTTAATACACATATTTAAGCCATTTTAAGTTGAATTATATTTTTTATTTGCATCTTTTTTTTATACTTAAAATTGTGAAAAATGAAGATACAACTAAACATGGTAAAATCATGTGATATGATTATTATTATTTTGACATATTGTATGCATTTAACATGTCTTCCAACTATGTAATTTTAAGGTGGTAGAACAAAATACCTAGTTAAGCGTAAGTTTTTAAAAATCAATTCAACTACCAATGGAATGAAAGATCCTTCATTTCATATTTTTTCATGTTTGGTTATTAGTTCATAATTTATTAATATTATTTCAATTGCTAACCTACTAAGATTGAACCTAAGTTAATAACTAATACTAAAAAAATTAGTACATATGTTAGATGTGTGAATATGGATTTGTTGTGGAAAATCTAGTGGGGTTATGAATACATATATTTTTATTCCATAGTTAGCAAATGTTGTCTGATATTAAATATTGTAGTTGATTGTAGTGGAAATTTTGATTTATTAATATAAGATACCACTTTCATTAATTAGTGATGGTTTTGGTCACTTAGGTTAGCACAAAATGTGGCCATTGTAAAGCTTGTTGACTTTTTACAACATCATTAACAAAGCTCAGGGAGGTTTGAGCTTGAGGCAACTTACAAGGTAGCAAATGAAGGGCAAAGTGGATCACCATTGTTAAGAACTTGTGTTGTTCAACAACTCCTAATAGGTCACATGTTCAAAGGGGAATGAATTTTGGGTGTGGGGGAGTGCATGCCAAACCTCCAACATTAAAGCCCAATAGAGTTCAAGGAAAATTATAGGCATTGAACATGGTGCTTGGGCATAAATTGCCATCACGGTGTTGCTAATAGTGGTGTTCGCCATTGCCCCAAAACTTCAAGATAGGCTCAAAAATTTGCCAACCTTGTGTGGTTTGAAAGTTAAGTTTGAACTCAAAGTGTAAGCTTGGGTCCAACAATCTTTTGTTTGATTTATTTTTCAAATTTTCAGGTCTTTCATCCATAAATTGGATGAAATTCATTCATTTATTTTTCATCCACCTGATTTACAAAATAGGGTTTGGGGAATGATTGTACAAATGATCAAACATTTTTCACCTTACAAGTGGATTGGGTGATAGCAAATGAAAACATTTGGCAAGTTCAACCATGTTAATAAAAACCCTAGTTGACCCCTTAGACTTGGGTTTTTTCATTATATTTTTCAAAAATATTCTTGGAATCCTTTTAATACATCATTTTTTTAAATATTTTTTTTCAATTTTTAAAAATATTGTTATGTTAATGTTTATATAAAAATTTATCAAAAACATGCTATTTAAAAAAAATTCAAATTATATTTTTTGTGTTTTTACTATTTAATTACCACTTAAAAACATTTGTTACATAATATTTTTATTTATTAAATTGACTGTGAATTTTTTACAAATGTATACTAATATATTGAAAATAAAGTTTTATTAAAAAATCCATTTTAAATTTTTTTTTACAATTTGAAATACACACAATTAAATAGGGATTATGATTAGGTCCATTCACGGTTGAGGTACCAAAAAAGGAAAAAAAGATTTAAGGACTGTTTAGAGCTACTTTTTACAAATAACATTTACATGAAACAAATTTAAGTGAGAAAAATTGAATAGTCAAATAAAAGATAATCATGTGTTGATGGTGATTTTTCACAATCACACATAATTGTGTATGAATATTTTAGTTTAATGCCAAAAATGCAAAAAATCTCAAAAAATCCCAAAATGAGTTTCAATGGACAACCAAACATGTTTTTTGGAATGTTTAATTCCTTCACATGTGACCTACATTTAAAGTTAAACATTTTGAACTCACTGAACATAATTTTTTTATCAAATGGTTTAAAAAATGAGTCCTTTGCATTGTGGCCTTTTTGTTCAAATTTTCAAAATTTAAATTTTTTTGAATGATTTGGTTTTTCATCAAGTTCATCCAATGAACATGTATTTTCATAAAAGGGGGCACATTTTTGTTATACACAAAATTTGAAATCAATTGTATGATTTTATGCCTTCCTCTTGATTATTTTTTTAAAAATGTAATTTAAACATTTAATTCCTTTATTTTACAAGATTCGAAATGACGTTAACATAGTATATAATACATCCAAATTATTTTAAAATTATTTTAGTAATTTAAGAATACATCGTTTTATTTATTGGCATAAAAAAATCCATTACAATTATAATAATGTAAAATAAACAAAAATCCAAAGTTGTCATTTGCAGTGTTTTTTTAATTAAACACTCCTTTTTGGTACCCGATTGTGAATGGACCTGATTGTTAATGGTATGTGTTAGTGTGATTGCACCTTGGGACATTCGAAGTTTGAACAACCTAAGGAATGTACACATTTTTCACAACCCTTTTTTTTGGGCAAAAAATCGCTAAATGGCAAAAAGAAATTGATGTGGCAACAAATGTGGTGATTTTTTGAGTCTTTCATTGTTAAAACTCATATCACAATTTTTTTTAAAAACCAAATAACAACCCCTTATAGGCCATTTATAGCCAAAATCGTAGAGGGACCATAATTATTTAGCTTAATATTTAAAATTTTATGTCAAATTTAGCTAAATATTCTTTGAGACGATCACCATGTCAATTGAATCATCCAAGTGGCTTTGCACTCCAACATTTTCACAAAATTGAAAAAAAAAAGGTTGATTTCACATCATGATATTGCCCTTTTTTTGACATTGAATGAATATTAACTAGGCACCACAATGCAAATTGATTAACCCCTAAACATAATGCATTTTGCAAAAAGTCAGTGCCCAAACCAATGCATTTCGAACTCACTTATCCCTCCATAAATTTTGCATTGTAATTAAGGGTAGGTGTTAAGCGATGGTGCATGGTATTTGGGCAGCCTTAGATGTACAATTTCAATGGGTGGTGTTGTAGGTAGATGTTGTGAATACATTCAACATAATCTTTTGCAAGGTCCTATTCTAAAAGCTTTGTGAAACAAGTGGCCATTTGTCCTAACTCATATATTTTGTCCACTTTTTTATGCCTTGCAATTCCTTTGTTCTTCAGTCATCACTCCATTTGGGGAAGCCTATCCATTATCCATTCCTCCATTAGCATACATTATTCAATCTATTATGAGGGCCCCTTTTCACCTTTGCCCATCTTTTGAACCTTGCACAATTTAGCAAACATTTTCCCTTCTTATTTGTTCACATTCATGGCCAATACCACCCACATCATTTGCCCAACCTTATTGTTTTTATTACTTTCCATCATTTTGCTTCTAATTGGTTTTGGTGGGGATAGTGATCCAACCATGTAAATACATAACTTGGTTCCCTTCCAACCTACCTTTTGGTTTTTGCCTTCCTATTGGATTTTGTTTTCCTTCATATGACATTAGAGTTTTAGGTGTATCTTTTGGTTTTCCTTCCTTTGCATCTTCCCTTCTCCGAGACACCTTGGATGAAAACATGCACCACACAAAGGTGGGGCCTTGAGGTTGAAGGATGTTAAAGTGGTTTTTGGGATCTTTTTTCAATGTTTTGCCCAAAGGCTATCTTACCTTCTTCATTCTTCCCCTTATTCCCAAGTTTCCAACATTATATAACCTCCTTTGATTAGAGTTCCATCTAGGTTTTGGGCAGGCTTTTGGGTTCATGTTTTTTAAAGTGTCAAGGCCTCCCTAATTTGTCAACATGCATTTATCTCCCCATTTTTAGAAGGGGGATAGGTCTCATTTCTGTTGAAGTTGTTGCCCATGAAAACTATTTGGCGAATTAAACACTTGTGGCCCCAATGATTATTTCTAGATTTTTGTATAAACATTGCACATTTTTATTAGAAGTTATAAGAGCCAATAATATAGGTCCACTTCCATTTTAAGCCCACGTAAAGTTAACATGTAACCTTCCTCCCTTTCTAATGTAAATTGTCACTCCCTTTTTCTAACAATTTTTAGAGAAGGGAATGGAATATCTTTAGGATAACATTTTAAATAAGATACATGAGCATTCTTTTTCAAAACATCATCTCTAACATGTGTTTGATCCCTATTGTACCCCATTGAGATTTATCATAAGGCCAAATTCATATACAAAGTTTTCTCTTCGCTTAATCTTTTCATTTTGTTGTGTGGCTTTAAAAAATTTCTTTTCAACATTACACATTAAGTTGGGTCTCCCCCATTCAACAAGTTTTGATTTGCCCCATTACATTTATGGCTAGCTTATAGTTTCAATGTCATGCCCATATGCATGGCCTCATACATGTCGGCCGGTTACGGGCATGCTAATCATGCCTTTTAGGATACATTTTTAGGGTTAATGTATATTTTTAGGTTATTGTACATTATTAAGTGTTTTAGGGTTATGGCTTGTTTAGGGTTTCAACATGTTGACGACTATATCAAAGGCCAAGTTCTTCCCTTCTCTTGTTAATTTTTCTAGAATTCCTTTGTCATGGAAAGTTTCCTCCATAGTTAAATTGGATTTCTAGATGCTCACGATGACTATTACATGGCCACCATTTACATACATTACGTTTTCTTTCCTTTTTTTCAATTTAAATCTAGAAAAATTGCTCTATGTCACTTAATGTTGAAAGCGATAGATTTTTCCTAGCTTTGAGTTTCTTGGGTTTCTTTTGTTTGTTGATTTCTTGTGTCCTTGAATTGTTATTATTTCTTTTTCTTTTTCTACTCTTGTACTATAGCTACAACGAGAACAATAATAACCATAACTAGTAACAGTGTAAGCGAGGCAGAAGGGACATCGAAAACAAGCTACAAGCTATGAAGTTCTGAATTCTAAAGCTTCAAAGGGAGGAAGGAACGAGCAACTCTAAAGCTTGTTTTATTGCCAGCTTTAGGTCTTGGGAGCACACACACACACACACACACACAAGGTTTGATTATAGTACAAGATCTACACCAAGTGATGCAACCCCACATACACTTGTTTTCTTTGTTCATGGGTTTTGAGGTTAGCATCTGGGCTGTGCATTTTTGTGTGTTTTTGAGCTTGCAGTCATGTAATGAGTAGCCCATGTAACAGTTTTGGAAAAAGAAAAAAAAAACACATGAAGTAGAAGAAAATAAAAAATAAAATTTCTTCTGCACGCCATCATTACAAAGTTCATGGACATAGATTGTTTTGCAGTGTCATCATCAACGGAGTCGCCATATGTTCGCCCATTCTGTTTTCGTTTCGTTTTCGTTCTATTCCCATTTCGTTCTTGTTCCATTCCCGTTCCATTCCCGTTCCATTCTCATTATGTTTTCGTTTCATTCTCATTCCATTCTTATTCTGTTTTTGTTTTCGTTCTGTTCATGTTCCGTTCCCATTATGTTTTCGTTCCATTCTCGTTCCATTCCCGTTCCATTTTTGTTCCATTCATGTTTCATGCTTGTTCCGTGCCTGTTCCATTGCGGTTCCATTCTTGTTTTGTTCATGTTCCATTCTCGTTCCATTCCCATTTCGTTTCGTCCAATGTCCATCGTTGTTCCCTCCGACGTCCATCGCAGTTTTATCGACTAACATCTGTCCGTCGTCATTCATCCTCGTCAACGCACTGTATTCTTCAAATCATATGTTGTGTTAGAACTTTGTAGCTAGTGTTTTATATTGTTACAAAATTTTGAGGCATGGGACAACACCATGTCCTCGAATGATGAGAGCACTAGCGCTCGACCAGAGCCAAAGTATCAGTTACAAAGTAACACACAATCATTTGAGCCGATTTCTTTAAGCTCACAATCTTCACAATGGTACCATCAAGCATCTACAACACCGCCATCATCGAATACAACTCCTACGAGGAATTCAGGTTTAGGGTACACTACATCAATGGTACATTAGAGTCCATTTGGAGGGGTTAATAAGTGGGGTAAGCTTGTTATCGCACCAACTTTCACACCATCATCGTATATTCTATTATAAGCCATTACCTCTACACCCATATACACCATGGAGGTCAATAGTTCCTTTGGGAGAATTGAAAAGTTCAACGGAAAATCGAGTACCATTTCTTCGAAGGAATTTAAGGCAACTTTCTCAGCTATGATTTGTGAATTGGAGCTCAAGTATGTCGCTAATTACACCGAGGCGTTCGCATTCAAACAACTAGCTCGTTATGTGCATTATGAAGCATTGGATGTTTATGAGCAACATTCTCCAAGGATTTTGAACGTCACCCAGATCCCCAATCCAGCTTATGCCATAGCCATCACCACCACCTCTCAAGCTACATTGCAAGCTTCCATTGCACATCATGGGATTTTGCCCAATAATCCAAATCTAATACTTATTTCAATAAACCTTACTCTTCAACAACTCATTGTTGTTACCGCAAATATTCCTCTCACCGTCGATGCACTAGCTTTTGTTGATCTAGTGGGGGAATTTTTTCGAATTCTTGAGTTGGAATTTCTGGTCAAGAGTTCTGAAATTTTTTTGCAGTTTGCCACCTTTTTTTGGCAGAAGGATGAAACCCTCAAAATGTTTTACATGAGGCTTCTCAAGCTCAAAGAGGATACTTAGAGCATCACAAACTTGGAAGCTGCCCATTGGTATTTTGTTCGTTGGAAAGTACTCCGACACTCCATGTGTAGGTTTTGTAACAAGTTTTTGTAAAATTTGGAGATTTGTACACTTTGTTAGATGTGTAAACCATTTCTAAAAAGTTGGAACTGGTTCATGCACACTATGAGGCAAGTACTATGAGGCCTCCATCACATTCAAGGCCTCAGCCTCCACTAGCTGCGTCAATTAGATCATCACATTCTTCTTCAAGGGCTAAAACGGTGCACTCAGCTACACCCATCGTACCTTCTTGCAACTATTGAGGCAATCTTCCCCACAAAGCTAGTGAGTGCAACATTCCTTTTGAGGATCTCTTTTGTGATTATTGTGGGAAAGAGGGACATCAGGAAGTTGTTTGTTTTGCCAAGTTCTGGGAACGGAAGCAATTCCGATTACCACAACAAAATCTGCCATCATCTTTTGTTGCCCCTCAACCAAAAGCCAAGGCACCTCAGCCTTCCATTTAGGTTTTCCTCACCAAGGGTAATTCTAGTAAGAATGTTAAAAAGAAGGAGCACAATGTTGATAAGAAAGAGGTGCTTTAGGCCCATGCCGCTCAAGTTCAAACTTTGAAAAATGAACTCGAATCATTAAAGGCCCAACTTGCTAATCTAAAAAGCAAGTCTTCCCAACTAGTCAGTCATGTCCAACCTATATAGGGTTCAGGATCACGGGAGGGACCTCCTAGGTCATTCTATGGCCTCACACGATGCCATGGTTAGGGAGTATGTTCTTTCCAGTGCACACAATTCTAATCTCACACCAAAATTTGCCACTTCTTTTTGCCCTTCCTACTTTGCGACATAAGAAGTTAATGTGGCACCTAAAGTTCTTACCACTAGGCATGTAATTCATAATGATGGATCCACATCTGGTTTAAGTCCTATTACCAAGCTAGAGGAGTTCGACTAGTCATGCCACAATCTTTTTGTCCTTTCAACATGGAAGAAGAATGCACCTTGTTGGGAGGGGGGAGGAGACTACTACACCACAAGTTGCTAGGGCATCAAATTATCGTGTCCCAGGAATACATGTACATTAGGAAAACACACAATTTTCCACTAATCAGCTTATGGAGTGCCAACTTCAAATGCGTGAAGTGGCACAAAAGCTTATGAATACACTGTTATTTGGTTTTCAAGATTTGAAGCTAAGCACCAAAGACATAATTGCAGTACTAAAGGATACCATGAACATTACATTAAGTTTTCTACCAATCCCTAATTCACATGCTATAGGGGTCACATCTAACAACTTGGAGAGACACTCGATTGGCTCACGTGTTATAGATGGCGTTCATAATTTGGTCATTAATTTTATCATGGTTAAACTAATGGGCTCTCCTACCTCTGATTTTACATTCCTAAACCCTAAACACAACTAAGAACAGCTCATTTGTGGATTTGTTATTCTACAAAAGCGTTATGGATAGCCATTCTCTCCACAAAATCTTTCACTCATTTCCGAAGGTGGTGCTTAGTGAAAGAACTTCCATTGCCATCGGAGTTGCCATTGTCGACAATACTAAGTCAACAATCCAAGTGGGAGGACATATACCCAAATTGGCACTTCTTTATATAGGTTCCCAATTAATGATTCTTGGAGTTCAATTCGCCAAGAAGATGTGCATGCTTAACTCCAAACTATGGAAATCTATGTGGCAAATTCACACTGCTAGTGGGAGCATAGAGGAGGTACTTGGGGAGAGCTCGAATTTGATTACACTTAACTTCAATGAAGGTACAAATTAGGAGCTTTGCCTATAGGTCAAATGTTTAGTCACTAATGCCATGAGTTATGATGTGCTCATTGGGCAACAAGCCTTGTTTCCACTAGGTTTCACAATTGACAATTAGTTTGAGCATGCATATTACCGAATGGATTGGGAGACTAATGGCCACCACATCGGATACATACCCCTTGATTTACATGGGAACCATAGTCCTATGGCTCACCATTGTATGCTCAAGGAAGCACACATTATTTCCTACATCCAACAAGTTAGCCACGAGTGGATAGAGGGAGATGAAGAGGAAATAACTTACGCCCAAGCTATTAAAAGCTTGAAGGTGATTCCTACGGACATTCAACACGGACCAAAGGTTTTACAGAGGTTCAAAGTAACTCACGAGCCCTTGGTCAAAACTCTATCTAATTTTGAGAACATGGAGAGCCATGGTGAACCGATTAAACCAGTACTTCATCAGCTAATCACCTGGACACTGCCTTAGAAGGGGATTACATTACTAGAGCTTTTTGGTGGTATTAGTACAGGTCTCGAAGCCCTACTACAGTCAGGGATGGTGGTTCAAAAGTATTTCTACGTAGACATTGATCCTATTGCAAAGCAAATGGTGGCATTGAGAATGATGGAGTTCACAACAACATTTCCACAATAGTTTACAACCATCGCATGGAAGGCCAACTTCACTTTCTTGCCCTCTAACATACAATTAATTCAGAAGAAGCATATAGAATTACTTGGCCATGTGGACTTCATCATTTCAGGTTGGGAGTGTCAAGGATTTTCAATGGCTAGATTTGGAAAAGGCTTGAGTGACACAAGATCTGGTCTCTTCACGGACATGGTACGATTGATCACCTAGGTTCAATCCATTTTTCTTATGCTTGTTATGTAAATGAGAACACCTTTTCTCAGCTTAACTAGAGGGAAAAAGTCCAGGAACACTACATGCTGGTCAAACATTACCTTGGAGAGCCGCTCCTACTCAATGCGACACAATGTGGTTCCTATGCGCGTTGGTTGCGCAACTAGTGGACTAACCTTGCACCACTCTCAGTTTTGTAGTTCTCTCTAAGACACACCATTAAAGACCCCAACATGTAGGTTTCTCACATATTGGATGATCAGAATTCTTGCTAACCAGTTATGAAGCAAGAGAACCCTCCTTGGTTTCTTACGAACACAATAGGAAAACCAAAAGGTGCTTGGCCCACCTTTGTCTCTTTCCCATGAGCACATGCCTTTCAGGGAGATGGACTAGGCTTAGTGTATCGTCATGTTTCAGCCATTTGGGATGAACCAAGCCTAGAAGAAAGAAAAAGGGCTATGGGGTTCCAAACTAGCACTACTAGTCACACCAAGATGATTAGATTGGAGCGTAACGCTCTACAAGGGAGAGGCATGGACCTAAACTCCTTTACATGGTTGTTGGTAACATGTGTACTATTTCAAATGTACACAACAAAACATTGATTTAATCAGCTTGCAATTCTGGCAATGCGACTACATGGCACCCGGACTAAGTACGCTTGCCTATCTTCAACACTCTACACTTCACTTTTAATGTTGGGGGGGGAGGAAATACCATGTAATTTGACTCAAGTTGTTTATGATACACCTGGAGGTACATCAATTTTTGGAAAAATAATTACAACCTTCTATGAATCTGCACAGTTAGATAATGGAGAACCCAATACACTAGGTTCTTCAAACACACTTTTTCTAATTCCATTCCATGTGTTTCCAACTACCCTTTCGTTATGGGGAACTAGCTCACCAAAAAGGAGAAACACCATGTCACAAACTTGTTAATTAAGTATGAGAATGTGTTCGCATTCTCAATGAAAGACTTATGTAGGTGTAAGACCATGCAGTTCTCTATAAACTTTACATATGAAACACCCATCTATCGAAGGAGGCATAGTTTGAGCAAACATGAGTGGGAACTAGTAGATGAAAGATGCAAAGAGTTCCATGAAGCTGGTCTCATTTAGCCATCAAATTCTAATTTCGCAGCTGTTATAGTAATGCGAACAAAGAAAGATTCAATTGGATTATGGAATGAAAAAAGGATGTGCGGGGATATTAAGCCTTTGAACCTGATTACATTTCAGGACAAGTACCCCATGCCCATCCCTAAAGAACGATTTGATAGCATTGGAGACTTAAACATCTTCGTAATTATGGATATGAGGCAAGGCTTCAACCAGATTATGTTCGCTGTGAAGGATTGCAAGAAAACGACATTCCATGGAAGTAACAAGTTGTGGGAATGGCTTGTGATGCCTTTTGGATTAAATAATGCACCTATCTTCTTTCAGCGAGTCATGGATTAGGTTTTCGAAGGGCATATTTCCTGAAGTGCTACATAGATAACGTCCTAGTGCATAACAAAGGACTCTTGTAGCACTTGGCTCATCTTGAGGAGTTATTCAAGAGGTTCCACGAAGTCAATATGAAGATCCATCCTAAAAAGTGTGAGTTTGTTGTCACCTCAGTAATTTGCCTTAGACACATAATTTTGCCAAATGGTATTATGGCTCATTGGGCTAAAGTAATAGCCATTTTGGAAATGCCCAATCCTACTAATGTTCACACTTTGAGGAGTTTCATCGGACTATGTAATTACTATCGGATGTATGTCCAAGACTTCAGTACTATTGCTCATCCTCTTTATGCATTGTTAAAGAAGGATGTTGTTTGGACATGGAGTGAACAGGTTCAGGAAGCTTTCGACACACTCAAGGAAAAGCTTTCAAAGTTCCCCATTCTGAGAAGACCTGATTTCAGCAAGGTTTTCATTCTACACATTAACTAGAATGCTTTTAGTATTAGTATTATTCTTGGCCAATTTGATGAGGAAGGTAAAGAATATGTTATCGCCTATGCATCTCGAAGCAACAACAAGGTTAAAAACAACTACTTTTCATACGAAAAGGAATGTCTTATTGTTGTATGGGTCCTCATATATTTCAGGCCCTATTTTTATGGCACCAAGTTCACTTTGTATACCCACCACTAGCCTATTAAGTGGTTGATGACCAACGACAAGTTTACTGGTAAGTTAACTCGTTGGGTGCATATACTTCAAGAGTGTGAATTCAAGGTTATTCATTGACCTGGTATTACACATTAGAACATGGATACCATGTCACGGAGACCCCTCATTACCTTTGAAGAATCTCAAAAGCCAAGCTAGACTTCAACTAGATTCCAACAATACATGTATCTGATGCATCTAGTTATCTTGCACTACTACAATGTAACCTGGTTGAGCATCCCATTGTGGATATATGGGAGGACTTGGACACTCTGAGGTTTCTTTAACATCGGGAATACCCTCCCCAAGTTACATCAAGTCATCGAGATTACATACAATAGTGGTCCCAATGCTACTCATGGAGGGATAATCACCTCATCCAATGCTTACCACAAGGCGACAAAGTGGTTCCTCCACCACATGAACGGCTTGGTCTTATTTAGAAGGTACATTCGGAGCTTGGACACTTTGGTGTTAAACATACTTATATCCTTCTCACTCCTCATTACCATTGGAGAGGTATGTATGCTCAAGTCCAAAACGTCATTGCTAGGTGTGAACAATGTGATAGAGTGAGAACTTCCTTTTCCTCTTGACAGCTCACGCTTTTTCCACTCCCTATTTAAAACATGTTCTATTGATGGTCATGTGACTTAGTTAGAGAGTTACCATAGACCTCAAGGGGTAATGTCTACATCATGATTATGATTGAGCATTTTTCAAAGTGGGTCGAACTTGTTATGTTGCTGGACAAGTCATCATACAGCACCAACCAAACTTTCTTACAATAGGTCCTAAGTAGGTTTGGGGCTTGTGTTGAATGCCTTACTAATCAAGGATCAAAATTCAGAGGAGAATTCCAAAACCTATTTGATCATGTTCTCATTGACCATCACCGGACTTTAAGGGATCATCCCCAAGTTAATGGCCTTGCAAAGAGGATGGTTCAGACATGTAAGAAGGGATTTTGAAAGATTTGCCTCATTGGGAAACAAAGAGGATTGGGACCTGGCCCTACTTTACATCGCCATGGGTTACAAGATGTCCAAACACACTTATTTGTCTCATTTCTCTCTTTATTTTTTGTTTTTTGGGAGACATCCCATTCCACCTTCTTCCATTGCTATTCAAATGGACCAAGTTGTGGACTTGGACTCCTCAGCCACTTGGCCCAGGGTCATCGCAAAAAGGGCTGCTCTATTCAAGAGGGTTATGCCCATGGCCATGGAAAATTTTTCCATTGCACAACATTGAGACACCTTATGGTATGCACACACACGAGCTAGTAGTTACAAACTTAAGGTGAGACAATTTGATGTTTATGATTTTATGTATCTCTAACGGCAACCTAATGATATTCTAAACATTTTTTTCGTTCACACTATCTTGAGGATTAAGGCGATTAGGCCTTCAGGTGTGTTGGAGTTATAAGGAGCTAACAGACGCACAATTCGGGATCATTCCAAAAACTATGCACCCTACCACTTGCCGAACTTGGATCCTACCATCATCATGTCGACTTGGATTCATCCATTTGACTATCCATGTCAAGTATGTCAAAGGATAGATGATGCTGATCAGATGCTGCTTTGCGATAATTATAATGGTGGATACCATCTATTCTGCCTCAATTCGGAGCTCATTCAAGTTCCCATTAACCTTTGGTACTATTCATCATGTTCACTTGTAGCACCTTGATTTTTATTCAAACCATGCCATGCTTTTCTCGACTTAGGTCGGGGGGGGATACATGAAAATTTCATTTCAGCCTCCTTTTGTGCATTATATATATATATATATGTGCATGTATATTTTTTTGGTTGATTAGTTTCTACCTTTGACTAATTTTAGTCTTTTTGTTCAGTAGAATTTACTATGGATTTACATCTTTACAACACTGAACGTCACGACATTACACGTCATGATAGTTGTCATGCTCGTATGCATGGCCTCATACATGAGGGCCGGTTATGGGCATGCTAATCATGCCTTTTAGGGTTAATGTACACTCATAGGGATAATGTACATTCTTAAGTTACTATATGCTATTAAGTGTTTTAAGGTTATGGCTTGTTTAAGGTTTCAACTTGTTAACAATTGTATAAAAGGTCAAGTTCTTCCCTTCTCTTGTTAATTTTTCTAGAATTATTTTGTCAGGGATAATTTCTCCCATAGTCAAACTGGATTTCTAGATGCTCACGGTAGTTATTGCATGGCCACCGTTTACATACACTACATTTTCTTTCCTTCTTTTCAATTTAATATATATGAGAATTTCATTTCAACGTAATGTATGTAAAACGGTACATATATATGTGCGTGCATCTTTTTTTGGTTGATTTGTTTCTACCTTTGACTGGTTTTAGTCTTTTTGTTTAGTAGAATTTACTATGGATCTACATCCTTACAACATCGAATGTCACGACACTACACGTAACAACATCAATGGGATTAAAAGGTTTATTCCCATGGAGGGGACTTGGGAATGCACTACATCATGTTATTGGAATGCCTTTGCTTCCACTATTAAAGATGTTTAGTTTCATGTTTCATATGAACATACACATCCTCTTGTTGTTTTCCTTCTAGTCTTCACATTATTGGGTCAATATTGTGTTAGATTCACAAATAGGGTTCACATTTTGGCTAATCTCATCATTGTCAATAGCACGAATGAACAAATTGCATTTTGTGAACTACAATTTTGTGAAAACTAATGGCTATAATGATTGTGACCTAAGAAAGGACAAGTTTTATTGCAATTGGAAGAATGTGTTTCTCCCTCTTGCCATCAAGGCATTTGGGTACTTGCATAAACAAATTGATGTTTTTTTTCATCATTTTATTAACCTGGCATGGTCAACTAAGTGCATTAAATGCCTTCTTCTTTTATGCTCATACAAATTTTATAAGTAAAAAATCTTAATGGCTTTGGAACATAAATCCCATAATCGGGCGGGGGGGGGGGGGGGGGGGTGATTCCATAAAAAAACCATACTGCATTCATTTTGAAGTGAATTGTTATTATCAAAAAGGCTTTTTCTAGGGTTTTCACCCATTTCCTTGTGTGATTTATTTCACACAAATGGTGAGAGGATTTAAGACATAGGTTATTATTTTGCTTCCCTTTGGTGGGTCAAGTTGTTGTTTGTTATTTTAACCTTTATTTGTACACTTGCCATTTGCTCTCCCCACCCAACCACTTTCCTTTACCTTTCCATTTAATTGTAAGGGGATTCCATTGTTGTTTCTAATTCATTGCAAGAGGATGCCATTACTATTAGTGTTGAAAGCTAGAATTTGTAAATCATTTAAAAAAACACACAAAATCTTTTGTGATAGTTGTTACAGTAGGATGAAATTTTAGTTGTCTTTGACATTTAATGTAACATGGAGTGAATCCAACTAGGAAATGAAATGATTGGACTAGCATACATGAAAAACCAAATAAAATTTTTTGCTTCTAATTTTGAACAATTGAAGAAAACAAATTTCCATTTGTTTGGTGCATGCAACTTAACACTTTGTTTTGGAAGGGCAATGGAGGAAGGGGGAGTTGAATGTTAGGACTTGGGAGTGGTGTGGTGTGCAATGGAGGTTGAAAGAATCAAAGTGCACAAAATTTTAAAGTTTTCTTGCTTATGTTCTTCACAAAGTTCTCTTGCATCTAAACCTTGTTTTCTTTGAAAAATTGTTTACATCCTCATGCTTGCATTTGTCTCAATTTTTTTCGAAAAAACTTTGATTGATTTTTTTTTTTTAATGTTTAGATTTCAATCCACAAAGGTTGAATGTTGCATTTGTTTTTGGTATGTGAACTTGAAAATAGTGATCAATTTTGAAATTCGTGTGAGAAAAATGCCTTTTATATATAACTTAACATTTATGAGAGGAAAACACTAGTCAAATCCATTTTTGAAGCTTTTTATCCAAATTTCATTTGTGCACCTTCAAACCTAAACATTGTGAGAAACACTTACTTACATTTGTGAAAGCCCTTAATAAACTTTTAATTAAACTTTTTGTTTATTGTGGATATTTTAGTCATTTATGTCCAAATTTTGCTGGTGTGCATTTTCAAACATGAGTATTGTGAAAAAAATGCCTATTGGGTGCAATCACAATAACATTAACCATTGTAAGTGTAATGCTTGTTATTGTTTTTCATGTTTTAAAGTTGTAATTCAATTTCATGTTGAAATTGTAAGATTTGTTTATATAGTTGTATTTTTAATATATCATGGGAACATGTGAGTTAACTTGAAATTAATCCAATGAGTAAAAAATAACAAAAAACTCATTAAACACTATAACATTTGTTTTTAAGTAGTAAAATGGCTTGTAAATGGATTTGAATTTTTTTGAAAATGGCATTTTTTGCTAAATTTTAAACATAAACCTTAATAAAATAGTATGATAAAAAAAAATTTAAAAAAATAATTCAAAGATTAAAAAAAAAATCTAGCAAAATTTTCCAAAAAGTAATCACAAAAGCATTTAAAAAACAAACTGGTGTGGCTTGTGTTATCCCATTTGCACCCTACTTGCATTTGTAACAAAAAAACATTGAAAAACTGTAAATCAAGTTTTTTCTTATGTTCAGATTTTGTTTGTTTTTGTCAAAATTCCATTTGTGTGCACCTTCAAACCTAAGCATTGTAATAGAATATTTATTTGCATTTGTGAAAGCCCTCAATAAGCCCTTAATTGAAGTTTTGGTTTAATGTGGTAATTTTAGTTTGTTTTTGTTCAAATTTTGTTTGTGTGCATCTTCAACCGTGAATATTGTCAAAGAATGCCTACTTACATTTGTAACAAAAACCTCTAGAAAGTCGTAAATCAAGTCTTTTCTTATGTTCAAATTTTAGTATGCTTTTGTCAAGATTTTATATATGCATCTTCAAGCATGAACATTGTGAAAGAATACCTAATCAAACTTTAGATTTGCGATATTTTGCAATTTGACATTTGTGAAAGAAGTTCCATCAAATCTGATTCCAATGTTGTTTGTTTGCATTTTTATTTATGTGCATCACCTATGGTGCCACAAAAATCACCAACCAATTTCAAGATTTGTTTGTTTTTTTGCATTCATATTATCTATGTGTGGAAAAATTTGTAACTGCATGAATTTGAAACATTCATTGGGTTTTCACCATTATTTTATGAAGAAAGACAATTTCACCCAAACACTTATAGAGCTAATTAAATCTTTGTATAACTAATTGAATTCATTGGCCCCAAAAAAAAAATGCCACCTTGGCATACTACTAAAGACACATGATAATCATTCACCTTGAAGAAAATGAAAGAAAAACATCAATGGTACAAATCAATGTTGGGTGTGTATCAAAGAAAAAGGCGAGAACTAGCTAAGGTTGCAAATTGGTTCTCACCTTGTAGATTATATAGGGTACCATGTATGACACTTGGCTTGCAAGTTCTCAATAGACTAAAACTTAGTCCTTTGAAAATTGGCCCTTATAATCCCATTTGCATTGTTGTTTTTTCATGTTCTTTCTCCTTTTTTTTTTGGTCCATTTCCTTTCTTGACTTTTTTATTTTGCCTTGTCGTTTCTTACAACTTGTGGTGCCATTCCTGCTTGATGTTCATGTTTGTATTCTTGCTCATCCCCTTGTTCAAGGTTGCCATTCCTCCGCTTACTTGATGTTGTTGTTTGTCCTCTTCCTCAATGTTGTTGCTTGTCCTCCTGGTTGTCAGCCTATTGAATGTTGTTGTCCATTCTCCTTCTCACTGGTACTACTTGTCCTCCTTTGATGCTATTGTTGCTAAGTTGTAGACATATAAAATGTTGGAAGAATTTTTTTTAAAATATATTTTTTCATTCTTTTAAAAACCTTTCTTTGGTAGTTTTTTAAATTAAAAAAAGCATGTTAGAAATAATAATTTTTTGATAATTGGTATGTAAAAACTGCATTTGAAAAACCATTTGGTATGAAATGTGTGAAAATTGGTTCAAATTACTTTTCCCAAAATTTGGAAACCTTGTTCAGGTCTCTTTGAAGATGGAAAATAAAAGTTAAAATAAAAATGGGGTGAATCTTACACACCTGGACCCAGCAGTTCTCAGAAAAAAGAGAGAACCGCCTAGATACGGTATAAACATTTGCCCACTAATTGCATAAACTAGTTACATTTTTTGGGTGCAATAATAGACATTTGAATATACCACAAAACTGCAATTTGTTTAATTGGCAGACTCTGGTCTTGGAAGCTGGGACCCCAAGACTGAAGTCTTACACTTCAGGTGATGAGTCTGTTTTACGCCCATTGATCTTTTCTGACATGATATATCATCAAGTATGTGTGGAGATTGTATGGAAGAAAGGGTGTGATCATCAACTATAAAAGAGTCCGGGACCTAATGTAGGGTGTTTTATTACCACAAACTTTGCAACTTGCAAAGCACTTTAGGTGTCTGTTTGAGGGACCTGTTTCTAGTTCTGGGTTTCTTTCAGTGGAAAAACAAAAACAAGGTCAGAAGTTTTGAACATAGTTCTGTCCTAGTGTAAATTACAGACCTGCCATAAGTCGAATCAACGAGTGAATTTCATTATTAACAAGCCACACAATATAGTACACCAATTTGGGAAAAAAAAATAGAGAAAAAGTTGCAAGTTGCAAACTGCAAAAGTATCATGGATCATCGAGTTGAAAATTTCAAGTGTCAAATTTGAGTTACAAATGTATGTACAAGATCTCTGTTGTCCCTAATAATTTGAATGAACCCAACAGGGAGAAAAACACCATTAATTGGATTGGATTTTCAGGTGCAAAAAGGAGACAATTGCATACCTTGCCCCTCCCACACCCAACAATGCCTTTGAAGCTTGCCATTGGTGTCAAGAAGATTGGTTCAACTCTTGTAACGGTGAGCTTTACTATATTGCAACTTTGGAGAATCCTAAATTCCTGAATCTACATGGAAGTGCAAAATTCAAACATCATCATATTTTAAACAATTCAACCATTGAAGGACTAGCCGTGAAAGTGATACCTTAATGTCTGGAAATTGGCATTGACAATGCTACTATATTACGAACACCTACCCCACAAGTGCACCATTAATTCACAGTACTTGTGTTAGAAACTTTCCAACCCAGGAAACACCGAGGGTGGAGTCATTAACAAAGATCAAGCGGGGTGAACTATGAAACATTGTTAAAAAAAATTCTAACTTACCTGGAGAGACACTACGAGTGGAGTCTTTGACAAAAGTCTTTGACAAAGGTCAAGGCTGTGAAGGAGTATTCCTTTTTGGGTGTTGTTGGGACTCCAAAGATCCATCATCACCAAACCATGCAGAATCTCAAACAGGGTTAACCACATTCGATTCTCGTTATTTGGGGGAAATGCATGGAACTTGGATATTTGTAGGTAGGATGATTATTTGCTTTCCAGTTTAGAATTTTCTTGGAATCTGTTCATTCTGTTCTTGCAGGAAAAGGCCAAATAAGTTTTGGGCATATAGTAATAACTGACTAGGTAGCCCCTAGTTGAGTTGGCAATGACCCATATCTACTACGGAATCTTATGTAAAACAAGATGTAAAACAAACCAGGTTAATGCATCATCGCTTGGAATGCAATAATGTTGGAAGTCAGGAAAAAAAAATGATGTACAAAAATGTGAATATTTTTTTGTTCATAGTGTACTTGGATTGTGCAGAGGAGCAATGGCAGCAAAATCATGGCAAATATAACAAACAAATATATCTGGACATATATATGGAATCTTTTCAAGATAAAATGCAACCCAAAAAACAAAAAAACAAAACTAGTTGATTTCAACCATCATACAAGTGGGGAGAGAAAAGATAGAATCAGTTTGAAATGATTCAAATATATTTTGAAAGTCTTGTAATTGAGTTTTGGGATTGCATTCATAATTCCACATTTCAACTTCGGAGTAATAATTTCAGTGAAATAAGGTTAAGTTTAATGTAAGCTCACATCCTAGAAAACTTTGGTTTAATCCGCCCATAGTCAACTTTTGCCTTCACTCCCTGCCAAAGAAAAAGAGAAGGAAAAATAAATCATAGAGATTAACCTTAACCATAAGCACATGCCTTTGTTGTCTGGATGCACCAGACCTGAGTTCCAACTGGCAAATTACATTGCAGGCAAGCTGTGGGAATCAGCTCACCACTTTTGATTTCTGTCATAGCACATGATGAGCTAAATTGCATGCCTAAAATGTGTCATTTCAGAGTCAAACTACAAAGTTTGTCTTTAAGCTCCTGGAGCAACAGATTTTTGTCCTCGGTCCTAACCAATTTGGAATTGTGGAAGAAGACTTCGCCCGTGCCTTTGACCCATTCCGAATTTTATTCCCTTAAGTAATATTTTAGGGTTTAACCCATGTTCTAGGGTTCAACTTCTGAACAAGTAGGTATATATGTACTAGAGCAGGTCCACAGCATCAGTAAGATGGCCTGTACAGAGTAGTTTGAAACATAACACTTCAAATAGTGTGAAAAATAAGTGTGAAAAGCAATCCACACTTAAAAAAAGATTTGATAAACTCAAGTAGAGGCCCAAATGTGGGTGTGGGTAGACTTGATTCTAGAAAAGTGGGTGTTGTGTTGCTTGAGCTTGCTAATATTAAGTTATCATAGTTTTGCAAATGGGTGGCAAGAATGCTTCAGCAAGCTTCCCCATACCTGTCAGACTGGTTGTATGGTTCATAAATTGTCATGTATGGAAAACAAGGGCCTATTTAATTATGGACTGTCATGTGTTTTCAAACATGACAGTTGCTCATTATAAATATTTTCTCATTCCAAAGCCTGGAAATTGTGTGTACAATCCGCTTGCTCTTCTTATTTTTTTCTCCTGTCCATCAACAACCAAGTGTCAGTATATTGGTAGGTTATAATTAGTTTCAGATTTCTCCCAGGTATTTCCATGCGAGCAATTGGTGATGTCAATCATCAAGCACAATTTGCCACATACAAAAGATTTATTTTCAGCCTCAAGGACATTGGTATACTGGTACTATTGAATCTCATTCTTGATGTCCACCCAACAATGGTTAATCCTATCCAAAATTAATCCCATCCCACCCAAAATTCCTTTCCATTTTCACTATACAGTCCTGCAAAACATGCAGTGTTCTACAACCATTAGACTTGGTATGTAGCCAATGCATTACTTTCAATGTTCAGAAGAATGAACCTGAAATTTATTATGCTGGAGCTTTGAAATTATTGGTTGTATGATCAAGATGCAGATCTATAACAGATGTGAAGGTCTTTAGCTGTGATTTTAATTGCATATACCAGTTATGGATGATAAAGCTCAAGAGCTTATTGAAGAGCAAAAATTCTTTGAGGTTGCCTATTGTATCATAAAATGGATCCAGTGAGAAATTCTGTTAAATTGTTTTTGATACACAACTCGTCACAAATCAAAAACCTTGAGGTGAATGCACATTACATTGGACCAATATTGATGTCACAATGAAGATTTTGATAAGAACATTTTGTTCAAAACCCTTTTGGGGTTTAGCAACATCATGTTTTATCCAATGGATGTTGGCTTTAAATTATTAAGTCAAATACAAAGACATAAGTGTGATCATATTTTAAGTAATTTACCTTAAGTTAAGTGGGTTGATTTTTGAAATTGCAATGCATAGATGTGTTTGCTAACATTGGCATTATATGTTTTTTGGAATTTTCATTTAGAAATATTTGCAAGGGACTCAATAAGCCTTGTAAAAAATTATGACAAATCTAGAAATAAGGTTCTTTTGGAAAAATGTTTTTGTAAAAATCTTGTTATGGACTGACTATTTATGGTCAAATTGATGCTTTTAAATTTTAAAGTCCATAATTTTTTTAATGTTTTTTTTCTATTGAATTTTTGTGTAACATGTGCAAAATAATGATATGTAGTTAAAACTTGGCATAGATGGAAAACCATTGCTGAGAACTGATGGATTTAACAGTTGCCTACTTACTTAGTCATCCCAGGGTTGAAAAAAAAAATCCCAAAAAAAGGACTTAATGAGAATGCTTTCATTTACTATTTTTGGTCCAGTGCAGTCATGTGCCCCCCTTGTTCACCATGATGATTAGTAGCACTACTGATTTCATGAGCAGCTGCAAACCCCCTTCCTTAGGGTCCTAGTCTGAAGGTCCCAGTTGTCCAACCTTTGTCTATGGGGCATTTGGAACCAAAATGCAATACCTACTGTACTCAGTAGGCTGGACAACACTCATGTGTTAACCATTGCTTACATATGTAGGAGAGCACCATTCATACTTTTGTGTGTTGCACGGCAAGGATAGGACATGACTTTTGCTTAGCAAAGGTCATTTCCTTACTTTGTCACATGGGAGCTAGTTAAAGCTCCCCTCGGCCCTGGAATGGGAACATGATGGAGGGAAGCTTTTTTTTCTCTACTATATTGTGTGTAATACTTATTTTACTTGTGAGTTTCACCCCCAAGGAGTTGTGAAGTTTTGTTAACCTCTGGGGCAAATTGGAGTAAATTTGTTGCTCTTCTAAAACTTTGTGTAATCTCAGTAGTGGGCTTATATTTGAACGATGTTTCTTGAAGCATCTGTGCCCAAGATTGGGCAACAATATATTGAAAGAGTTGCAGGAAAATCCAATATTTGGCAATTGAGTTAGATTTTCACCTTGTAACTTAGTTCCAAATAGGTGATCGAGTGCCACCAAAGGGGACACCACTAAGGAATATGTATCCCCCCCACCCCCATGCACAAGTAAGCTTTACATGGAACCCATTGGTGGACAAATGGAGGACATTTGTGTATCTATTTCAAAGAGTGGTCATGGGCCACTCTACCTCAATTTGGACTGAGTTTTGTTTCAAACTGAGTTTTGGGCAAGGGGAATGGGTTTGGTCCCAAATTTTAATGGATATTGTGATTAGCCATATTCCATTTCACCATCCCAATTCTGCAAAATTGTAGGGTTTTACTTCAAGCACTTTTCAGAGAAATGTATAACTTACTTGGGTTCATGTTTTGATGGGCTATTGTTACTAGCCAACCCTAATTCCCAAAAGATTATAGGGTTTTACTATAAGAGGAGTCTTGCAGGAAGGTATAATTTAAGGTTCATGGTATGATGGGCTATGATAATAACATGTCATTCATGCTTCTACATGAGTTTTCCCCCTTTCTTTGAAAATCTTGCAAAGAAAAAGAAAATTGCTTGGCCAGGCCTTTGCGAAACCTTCTTAGACAAGTGAAAAAGCTGGTAACCCATATGATACGCAAGTTGCACTTTCTGACTATAACAGCACTTGGATAAAGTATGAAGAATTTAGTGGATGAGCGAAGGGAGCATTAGGTGATGGGTACACTAATTTTGTCCCAGATTGATCAACTCCAATGAGGTGTTTAGCTGATATTCAGGTAAATTGTTGATCAAAATTTCACCCCGAAAACCTCAGACATGTGAAAGGTTTTTGTTTCCTCCACACTCTTAAGGGTCATGACCAAAGAGAAGGAAAAGATGGATGCTCAATCCAACAATGAAAGAATTTTATTTGTAGATTTTACTTTATAAAACCTAATTGGAAAGTTTCACAGAAAGTTTTTGTGTTTTTTCTTTTTTGGGGGCAATTGGCCACGTTGATTGGCCTTTCACAAAGAATATTTTTAATGCTCCCCAAATAAAAGCTTTTGCTACCAACACTGTGTTGCATTTCATCAGGTTCCTTGGTAGGATTAATTGGCTAATCCTAGTGAGATGGCAAACCCTATAGCAATCAATGAATTCAAGGAACAACAACAGGAACCTTCCAAAAACTAGAAATAAATTGGAAGGCTTAAAATTTTTCATTCAGTACTACTTTTCACTTTGAAAAATGGCAGAGACAATCCTCAGCAAATAAGTACTAGAAATAAATAGAATTTTTTCAACTACCTACATTTGTTGTGATTAATTAGCTACTCTTGGTCACTTTGACAACAACAAATAAGCACTAGGACTAATCCAATACTAATGTGAGTTAATGAGCTGATCCTGATCAAATCCTGATTAAATCACCAAAATCCACAGCTGGCTTGTTGGATCCCACCAACTGATGCCAACAAATCCAGCAGCAGAATAAATGTGTAGGCTACTACCAGAATGAATACAAGAAAATACGTACAAGAGGACGCTTCTTAAAACTCTAACAGTCAGAAATTAGTCTATAGTCTAAACGATAGTTTTACTACTGGGATTAATTAAGAAAATCCCAAAGATCATCACACTTAAAAATCGCATTCAAAAAAATCCTAGACAAAACTGTACCAAATTGAAAGAAATTAACATGAATTATAAGACTAAGAAAAGAAAAAGCCTGATGGACTTTGTGACAGAATCTTTCGATCCCTTGTAAATAAATTTGTTGGTTGTTGTTGTGCCTGTGAGCCTCTCAGCAGCCAACTGGCTTTGGTTGCTTCATAGCAATTGCTGAGTATAATAACTAGCTAGGCTAAGCTGTAAATGTGTTATGATGTACTTACCACAAGCTCTGAGGATGACGGGGTGAAAGAGAGATCAGCCAGGGTTCAGAAGATGCCAGGAAGGAAGGGGAAGAGGGGAAGGAGAGAGAGAGAGAGCGAGAGATTGCAGCCACATGGGCGTCAAAGTATTCGTGGAGCAGCCCTGGGGGCCTATTGGGAATAATGAGAAAGTGTCAGGGAGTTTTAATGAGGAGGATGTTGGCAGAGCTTTTACACAAAGTGTGCAGTTGTACATTGTAAATGCAGCTGTTGCAGTTTAAACTTCCTTGTCTCTCTCTCTCTTTCTGTCTCTCTAGTCTGGACTCTCTGTCTGTAGCCTGTGTCACTTGGTCATCACAAGAAAGGAAAATGCTTGAGGAGTGGTTAAGTTAATTGGCTTGCTTGGGCTCCGTATTGCTTTGCATTACCAGTGATGACCAACTACTTTATTTTTTCTTCTTATGTTCTCATAAGGTTCTTTTTTAAAATTATTATTCTTAAGACAAGAAAAAAAGTCTTTAAATAACATAAAGATAAATATTATGAACATGATAAATGCGCATGTTACTTCATCTTTTTTTTTATATCCACGTTGGTGTGTAGAGGAAATAAATGAGATAATGATTTAAAAAGAAGATAGTTATTAGAAAAGGAGCGAGATGGTTTCAAGTTTGAATATGATCTTCCTATTCTAGTTAGCTAGAATTATCAATTGACAATCATTCAAAGGATTATGCAAGATCCTCATTCATATTCCATTTATCTGGAATTATCAATTGATGATCATTCAAAGGATTATGCAAGATTCTCCTTCATATTCCAGTTTGCTAGAATTATCAATGGACGATCGTTCAAAGGATTATGCAAGATCCTCGTTCATATTCCAGTTTGCTAGTATAATCAATGGAAGATCGTTCAAAGGATTATGCAAGATCCTCGTTCATATTCCAGTTTGCTAGAATAATCAATGGAAGATCGTTCAAAGGATTATGCAAGATTCTTATACCAGCTCCGAGAAAACTCATCACTGAAATCAAAATCATGCAAGAAGCTAAGAAATTAGCAAATTAGCAAAGAAAGAAAGTGACTATAGAAACTGGCTTTGAAATCGCTGTTCGAGGAGGGTACTGCTTACCACTTTTGGCAGTGGTAGACTTTTTGCAGCTGTTTCCAGTTCAGATGGTGTTCAGATTTTGCTCTTTTGCAGTACTGTTTTTTTGTATTTCTTTATTATTTCAGAGATGGGTGGCTCAATACGGATCATCCACAAGAGAACTTCGCCAAATTTGGCTACAGATCATGAAATGAAGTAGAAATTTGTTGTTTTTTTTAAGGATTCCTTCTAAATTGTTCTGGGGACATGTTGGAACTTGGAACCTGGTTCTGTAAATATGGCGACTTCGGAAATTTTTTTTCTCTCAGAATGTGTTGATCTGGTGCCCATTTCTAGCTTTAAAAGTCCTTTGTATCCATTGGCACCAGTGCTTTTTTTTCTTCTTTTTTTTTCAAATTTGTAAGTTAGTTGGCTATTATCACATGAGAACTTAGCCAAAGTTGGGCTACAGGTCAGAGAGGAAAATAGAAAAGTTTAGGAATTGTGCTCTAATTTGGCCACATACTACCTATTGTCTAAATATGGCGATTTCTCTTTTCTTTTTTTTTCCTTATAATGTGGTGACTTTGGGGCTTTTCTTTCCCAAAAGAAAAAAACCTTCTTATTTGTGGCAATGACTGTTTTATTTCTGGTCACTAGGAATCAAGGGTTTTGTTTTCAAATTTCTGCAGTAACAAAGGCTGCTATCAACCATAAGAAAACGTAGCCAAATTTGGCAATTCCAAACCATGAAAGTTGAAAATTTTAAAGATCCTCCTACCTATGTTTTTGGTTACTTGTTTCAGCCTGAGATAGAATGAAAGGCTATTCAGGCCCAAAAAAGTCCAAATAAGGCGAACTATTTTAAAGAACTGAAAAAATCTTATAATGGCAAAACTAGGATATGTATCACAATTTGGCGAAATTTTGGCACAAAAAAACTTGACAGAACCAGGGAGCAAAAATGCGCCTAAATTTAAATTTTAAAAAAAATTATTTAATTTAAATTTATTAATAAAAAATTATTTATATTAAAAAAAAAAACTGATGTACACCTCCACGTTTTTGTCGCCAGGATGCGAAAATTCGCCCCGCTCAAAATAACAACAATAATAATAAAAATAAAAAATAGAAAAAGCATTGGTAGCTTACTAGGTACCTTTGTAGTTGTGCAATTTTGTCTTGCGCTAAGTTGGAAGTGAAGTTTTGGCGTGAAGCGAATTATCACAGACGACGGGCATCGATTACGTGCATGAAAGTTGCAATGTGTCATGTACTACAGGTAGGTAGGTAGGATTAATGCACGCGCAGCTAGCTACCTGCCTACCTACGATTCCACCACACGCACTCGTCGTCAGCCTTTGGCACTGCAGTTTTTGATGTTGCCTTCTGCCTGGGTTTTGTGATGCCAAAGGACCCAAGTGATTTGCAACCGTGGAGTGTGTGATGTGATTCATGAGAAAGAAAGAAAGAAAGAAAGCGCACACACACTGTCCAGGAGGGAATAGTACTTCCAGTTGGTGGTTGCTGCAGTTTTGTTTCTTTCTGGAGATGCCCAGTGCAGCGAGGACTTCACGAAAGATCAGCAGCTCTGCAACTTCACAGAGCTGACAGTTAGTCAGCCAGTAAGTAAGTAAGTAAGTAGTTGCATTTCTTAATTTATTCATTCATTCTTTCTTTCTTTCTTTCTTTCTTTCTTTCGTTTTGGGTTGGGTTCAAAAAAATTCTACTGTCTTTAATTTTTGTCTGTTGCTGCAGGTCGCTTTGATTGATTGTGTCGTGGTTTGCTTGCAGCTGGAGTGTTGCTGCTTCTGCTGATGTTGCAGCCATCTGGCAATAAAGGGACTTCGTTTGTTTGTTTGTTTGCTGTAGAATTACAACTTCATACAACATGACTCCTCATGGAATGCTGCTCTGTTTCCATTATTGAAGCTTTTGGCTGTCCAATGTACTACTACCTAGCTAGCTACCTGCTACTCATGGCTGCTGGCTGCCCCGCATGCCGGCCGGCTGTTGCATATGTTTGCGAGTCAGCAGCGTCTGTTTTGATTTCGTCTTAGTCACCACCCACCAGCACAGCTTCTCGATTGAGTTTTTTTTTTCCTTTTCTCCCTTTTTGGTGCTGTAGCTAGAGCAGCTGGGGTGCTTCTTTGCAGTCGTAAGCAGATTGAGAGCTGCAACTAGCTATCTAGTTCATGCCCTTTTAAACACTTTCCTTCCCTACACGGGGTTTTTGCTTCACTAGGAAACTCCCACGGACATTTCCTGTAGCTAGCTACTAGCACATTGCTGTTTGCAGTCCAGTAGGTCGTTTCCAAGCATTTGGGTGTTTTCTGTTCTGACATCTTCGAGTCAAGCCTGGCTTAGCTCGAGTTGGCTGCAAGTTTATAAAGCTGTTTCCTGGCATCACTCATCCACTGCATATTACTACGGCAGAGCTTGATCGCTTGTCCCGGTGAAGCAGCTGGTGATCCATACAAGAGGTTCTTACTACTAGGTCCGCTGCATTGTTGTCCCCATACTACGCCATCTCGCACTGAACTCGCAATCAAAAAATGTAGATTTAGTCCCGCTTCTCAGCTCGAACTGCATCATCGATTCTCGACACCCATTTCTCGACTTTGTAAAGTTTGCAAAGCTTCAATACGCGGGGATATCGCCTCTCTCCTCTCTGTCTTTTTCTCTCTCTGTGCCTTCCATTCACGTGTTGGTCAGCTTGACGTTGCCTCACCCACTCCAGCTGATGCGGTCTCTCTTTAGCTCGATCGCACCTTCTTGCTGCTACTCATTTCAAATTTACACGAAGATAGCATTCGGACCAGCTGCTTCTTCAAGGTGCAAACACTATCGTTGCCGCATTCCTGCAGAGTCGAGTACACAAGTACTTGTCATCACCAGCTCTAGCGATTGACGAAGAACCTGCATAAGGCGTAGTTCTTCGTTGATGCTGCCAGCAGGTACACAATCTTCTCTATGATCCCGGAGACCCTGAAGTTCATAGCTAGGAGCTAGCAGTCGACGCGGTACTCCAGCTGAAGTACTTGGGAGCAGCTCCAGACTGCATTGAGCTGGTGAAAGAGCGGTAGGCGGAGGAGCTCTCAGCTGCAGCAGCAGGTGATTCTAGTGAGGATGGAAGCTCAGTGCTCCATCGGCATGCGGAAGCTTCTATATACCCTTTTCTTCCTATCTGCAACGACATTCCTAAAACCCTGCGAAGCGCAAACAGCAGCAGGAAATGCAACATGGGCATTGTTGCTACAAAATGCCGGCATTGCCGCGATGCACGCAGCGGTGACATTCATGGGGCCGGTAATCTTCCTCGACAGAACTGACATCGGTCCTTCACAAATCGCGCTTGCAGACAACAGGTGCCGAAGCGACTCTCTGGATGAGACACTAACCTACGACTGCTCCGCCCACAGCGTCATGTTCGATCCTGCCTCCAACACAGTGCGACCGCTGTACATCGCCACAGACACCTGGTGCAGCTCCGGCCAGTTCTTGCCTAATGGAACTCTTCTTCAAACCGGAGGCTTCAACGATGGCGTCCAGAAAATCAGGTAACAGCTGCATGCCCGATTCTTTAGCTAGCCAGCTGCTAGCTAGTCTCTCAGGATAGATCTAGCTAGAAGACTGCTGATCACATCTTCTTCCAAGGATTTCTTGGGTCTAGACTTTGCTCGAGAGTTTGATCCGGGTTTGATGCATGGCGGCGGCGGCGCTTCGGCTTGCATTGCAGGTGGTTGTCACCATGTGCAGCAGATGGGGATTGTGACTGGGTGGAGTCGACGACAAACGTGTTGCAAGCGGGGAGATGGTATGCGACAAACCAGCTGCTACCAGACGGCACACAGTTTGTTCTTGGTGGACAGTTCTCCAACGCCTACGAGTTCGTTCCTTCGAATGGGTTGGGTCTCTTTAATCTCGATCTGTTGTCGACGCAGGGCTACTTCGACTGGTACCCATTTGTGCACTTGTTGCCGGATGGAAACTTGTGGATCTTTGCAAACAGGGACTCCATCTTGCTGGACTATACCACAAACACAGTGCTCCAGAACTATCCTACCATTCCTGGAGAGCCCAGAAACTACCCTTGTGCTGGTTCCAGTGTTCTTCTGGCTCTGGATGGTGACTACACTCAAGCAGAAGTGTTGGTTTGTGGAGGTGCCAGTGTCATGGCTCCTGGAAATGTCACAGCTCAGTATCCTGCTTCTCAGACTTGTGGCCGCATGGTTCTCACTTCTGCTACTCCTGCTTGGACTATGTTTGAAATGCCCATTCGACGAAACATGGGAGATATGGTGATGCTGCCTACAAGTGATGTAAGCTCTAATTCCTGCACATATTGAGCTTGCACCCCCACTGCAACTCTCTCTGTCTCTGTCTCTCTCTACTTTTGTTTATAAAACATCTTTGTTTTGCTCTTCACAACTGCCTGAGATTCTTGACTGGCTATGAGAAAGTACTGTGAAGAATGTAAAAAAATCCTACAGCAAAAAATCTGTTACCTAGATTGTTTTTGCAGCAACTGATCCAGCTTCTAAGGCCTTTAGAAAACTTGTATCAAAATTGTTTGTGCAGCAACTCCTGCACATTCTATAGCCTTCAGAAAAATCATATCAAAATTGTTTTTTGCTGCAACTCCTGGAGCTTCTAAAGTCTTCAGATAAATTTTATCAAAATTGTTTTTGCAGTCAACTCGGAGACCTTGTAAAGCCTTCAGAAATTTTTTATCAGAATTGTTTTTGCAGCATCTCAAGCTTCTAGAGTCCTCAGGAAAATTGTTACCTAGATTAATGTTTTGCAGCAATTCCAGTCTTTTGGAAAAACTAATTGTTATCAAGATTGCAGTTTTGTAGCAGCATCTCTGGCATGAGCAGCTTCTAATTAACAAAGTGCTGGTGGATCAATGATGCTCCCTTTGCAGATATTGATAATCAATGGAGCACAAAATGGTGCACAAGGATGGGATTCAGCAACAAATGCAGCATTGAATCCAGTGACATACTACCCAGATACATCAACATTTGTGGTTGAACCTGCAACAACAATTGCTCGAGTGTATCACTCAGTAGCTGTTCTTCTTCCTGATGGCCGAGTGCTAATTGCAGGCAGCAACTGTCACATATTGTACACATTCACCGGTGATTTCCCAACAGAGCTAAGAGTGGAAGCTTTCTCACCTGAATATCTAGATCCTGTCAATGATCCCCTGCGACCACAGATTACCACAGCTCCTGAGATTCTAGGGTACAACACTTCATTCACTGTGCAAATTACTATTCCCACAGCACCCACAGGAGTTGTTGGTCTCACTCTCGTGAGTGTTCCTTTCACAACCCATTCTTACTCACAAGGTCAAAGACAAATCAAGCTACCTGTTACTGCACCAACAGCAATTGCAGGCAGTGCTACTCCTGCATACAGTATTTCTGCAATAGGCCCTGTAAGCGGGACTGTTGCTCCCTCTTCCTATTACATGCTCTTCGCTGTTAATAATGGTATTCCTAGCACTGCTGTCTGGGTCAATGTGCAAGAATGAATTGAGCACCTCTCTCGGGTTCTCTCTCTCTCTCTCTCTCTTTCTCTCTCTCTCATGCCGCCTGTTCGGGAATATGGGTGTCTATACCTATTCTGTGTATATCAAAAAAAGTTTGAGAAGGAAACTGCAGGATTCATGAATTATGGAGGAGGATGTGCTGTTCTAGCAAACTAGGAATGGTCAATCTTGGTAGAAACCAATTCAAGCGGTTGAGGAAATATTTCAACAATATTAGAGTAGAGACTGGAGAGTGAGTTTCAACTCTGATGGATTGATTGTAGCAGAACTTTCTTTTTCCCTTAGTGATTGAGCTGCAGGTAGAGTAGTAGTAGGTGAAATTCACATATAAGGGGGAGTATTGTAGTGTTTATTAATTAATTTTTTGCCAAGATTTTCATTAACATAGATTGAATTCCAAATGGTAGAAAATTTGCCTCATTTTTGTTTCCAACTTTTTTCAGTAATAAAAATGGAAACCACCACTGTGTGTTCTTCCAACACATTAACAAACGTTTACATTGAATGCAAGATGGTCTTGTGGGAATCATTAACTTTTTTATTACACTAGTCAGAGTCACCTATTCAAGTTCTTTAAATGTTATATAGCAGCCTTATAGACAATTGAACAAACATAAATAGGAAATTTAATAAGCTTATTCAAGCATGCAGCCTTTCAGTTGTTACCAAGGAAGAGGCATTGACAAAGAAAATAAGAAAACAAGTGGGCTCATCACAAAATTGCTCTTCCCTTTCAATGACATCCATGAGGCTAATAAAGATTTGACATATCAAATTTCAAACAAAACATTGTTAATATTTATTTGTTGGATCATGTATTGAAATAAAACATTATTAATAATATCTATCATCAGTGATTTTCAAATCAAAGTTTCTTTCCAATTTTTCAACTTTCAAATGATCGATTGTTGATTCTGGACTTTTGAAAATACATGAGTTGCTTCAAAACAATTCAAATGCTCCTATTGTAACAACCTTGTTGACCAAAGTGAAAATGGTTTCCAAATTTCCTTAGATTTAAATGCCAAAGGAGATTGATTACACCTAAACTTCTTCCATGAAGATTACTAGTAACTGCTCTCTCCCTTGCTTGTTAGCCAAGTCTCCTTATCATTCAGACATGTACATGTAGAACCTTGATAGCATCAGAAGTGTCATATGTTCTCAGATACTAAAAGCTTGTATGTGAGGACTATCATCAGAGACCTAACTACTCATCCCTTTTCTAAAACCAGTGGAAAATCTTAAGGACCAGGAATGTTGAATTTTCAGTTTGACAAAAAAACTACTTGATCAATCATCCTACAGGAATATCAATCCCTTCTGAAATTTGTCATGGATCAGCCGCAGAAAGACTCTAGTATAATAGCAGACAAGCTCACCAAGCAAAGAACAAAAATTGGTTTGAATGAAACTTCTAGTCCACTCTAATCAACATTTTCTGGTCTAGTCAATATGATCGAGTCTCTGCAATCGAAGCTTCCCCAGGCTTCCTAAGGACAGGCAATATCTGTGCAATAGGGTGTTTGGGAGAGACTGAACTGCTCTCTTGAGAAGTCCATTGCAGAGATTGGCAGGGATTCCCCATAGGAGATGGTTTTCTATGGCATAATTACTGAACTACAGTGGGCTTTAAAGCAATTGAAGAATGAAGTGAGGGGGGAAGCTTCAGAGAGAATCAAGTCGATAACAAAACTACTGATTCCAACTGTAAATCTTAGGTTTAAAGCAGGAGACAGATAAGGAGAAGAAACTTATCTTTCATCCAAGGGTCTATTGGGAGGGATAGCCTCTCGCAAAGGAAGATTTTTGGAATGGGTGTCAATTTGCTGTCTGTTTGACTTCCGGATGCTTCTTCTTGATGAAGAGGTTGCATCACCAAAGTAGGATGTCTCTAGCACTGATGAGGGCATTTCATGAGAAATCTCTCCATCCGAGGTTGCATTTGAGAGGGAATCATCAGTGCAGCTGTCACCAGTAATCTGCCTGCGCTGGGAAGCAAAGCTCCTTTCCCTTTGACCTGGACTTGCAATTGGAGATGAGAGATCCATAGGAGAAGGTGCACCTCCAGTTCCCTGGTCGTTATTCAATTCTTCATCCTTTCTGGTGCGGGAGAAGCTTGCTCTAGCAAGCTCCCGCAGCAGCTTGAGCTCATCTGTTTGGCCATCTTTGATAGAACCTTTGGATCGTTTCCCTTCAGAAGGCCGTTGCTTGCTCCACTGGTTCCATGATTGTTTGTCAGACCGTTGCAGACCTTCACCTCGAATCTCTCCAGAAGGTGACGTGCTTTCATCATCATTCCCATTTACAGGTCTGATAGATCTTGGTTGAAGAAATGCTGAAGGTTCAGGGCTGAACATCGGAATTGGAGAATCTAAAGAACCTTGTTCAAGGGAGCTTTGCCTCCCTTGATCCTGATTACTTTGCTCTTCAACAGGAACTGTAGTGCAAGGTACAGGGTTTGCATCTGGTGGAGGCTTGGCCTCTGGAGTGAAAGACCTTGACCAATTGTCATGAGGGAGAAATGGAAGGACAAATCCATCAATAAACTTCTTGAATCCCTCTATATATGAAGGCTCATCACTAGAAGACAGCTGAAGAAGTTGCTTCATCAGAGCATACCACACATTGGCCAATTGTGCCAAAAAACTACTGAGCAGAAGCACCAGCATAATGATTCCTATTTTTGTGTGATCCTCCAATGGCTGATCTCTAGCAATCAAGACTAGTGCAGCTGCAAAAATACCAGTCTGCGAAAGAAGGGAGATTGACTCTGCCAACTGCACCCCTCTCTTCCTGAAAGGCTTTAAGACCAGAAGATACAGAAGCTGCAAGGCAGTGAATGCAAGCACCACAATCACTTGCCTCCATGATCTACGAGATCCAGAATAAACACCAAAGAGTACCCCAAAGAGAATTCGCCTTGCAATGTCAACAAGAACATAAGCTGATCGAGCACCCCCAACAACTTTATGTGCTAAGGACACAGTTATCTCATCAGTCCTTCTGTTGGAGCTTGATGTCTTGATTTTCTCAGCCCTATCCATTTCAGTGTCAACCAAGCTCGGTACACTGGTGACTGGATTCCCTTCATACAGATTCACCAGCTTTGGTGGCCCTTTGAGATCCTCAAAGAGAGAACCATACCTTGGCAAGAATGTGGAAGCCAGGCCTTTTTTCCTGAACCACTTGCCTGGCCGGCCTGAGCCTGCCAAGAGGGTAAGAGGAACATGGCATTTATGCACTTCCATCTCATTGCATATCTCTTCATATTGTACCAGCTCCCCCATGAAAATGCCATATGTAAGGAAGATGGATACAGAGAAAAGTAACGATGCAGGGATTGAGAGTAATAACACCCCAACTCCAATGCCTGCCTCTGTGCCTCCTACAGTCACAAAGTTTGACCTTCATTGTAAGAAAATACGACTCCTCCATTGGTACATACTGGACAGACAGCAGAGATCCATCTTGAGACACAATTCCTGACACACAATCTCACAGGCATCTGCAAGTCAATACATCTACAAAGCATGAGAGGTCTGCTTTTGCAGAGGGACTTACCTCTGATGGTGAATGCAGAAGCTTGACAAATAGCTGGTAAGGCAAGTACGAGGACAAAGAGTTCAAACCGAGGCACACTGAGGGCTCCTCTAAGAGATGTCTTGGTTCGCCACCGCAAGAAAACCAACATCAGAATGTGCAGGAAGATGAGACCACCTCCTACCACTGCTAACCAAAACATATTTCTCTCAAAATCTTGCCACCTACAATGCAATGGAGATTCACCAATTGGTTAAGATAGTCTCCTTTTCAAAAATATTGAAGAGACTTAAATCTTGTAATTTGAATCCTCCATACCCAACTTCAGATTCAAGTCAAGGAAGTGAATCAGAAGCGGATGCAACAAAGATGTTCAGCATCAAGCTTCCAGCAGGAAGGTCCGAAGGCACAGTTATCTCACATCAACAGAGCATGAAAAGGGCTGATGGATGATGCACCAGAAAAGTGCTCTGTTGGTTTGTGAAAATAACAGGAAGGCCCTATTCTAGATAAGAGATTGAACAATGAGATTGAATAACAAGATAGATGAATGAGCAGGTTTCAGGAGGCACACAACAAGGTGGTTGTATTGCATGCTTACCCAGTGTACACCCTTGTATTAAGCGTGTCCCTTAGTGACTCCAAGTTCAGGGATTGGTTCTGCAAAACATATATCAGAGGCAGTTAAAGCATGGTGCATGAGTCACTGAGTGACAGAATAAGATTTACATCCCCTGATCCTTTGGCCAGACGCAGCCTTATGTTGAGTTTCAACAGATAAGGAATGTAGATACTTGTAAGTTTTCCATCAAATTTAGCCACAACCTCCATGAAAAATTTGAGGGAAGTATGCAAGGCAACAAGCATACAAACACACATACACACACAGGGAGGGAAATCTACCAGAAAGTACAGCTGGTATTCATCAGCTGCAAGAGCAGGTCCAAAGAGGCTTGTGTTGGATCCTAGCAGACGTCCTCTATGGATATATTTGCCAACTTCCTCTTGATGTGGGGAGCAGTTAATGTCCCCTGCCACAAACTCATACTGTATCTGCAGAGAGTTCAGGACAAGAGGTCTCAAATGAGTTTGCTGATGGAAATAGAGAACAGGGATACCTTTCCACATTCTTGTATTGGTGAGATATTAAATGTTCAAAACATAAAACAGATGTTAGACACAAAGCAGGTCTACACAGACTCATTGTTTACATCTCCATACAGCTTTCGCACCTTTCCTCTTTGATGTCTACAGCTCAGTATGAAATGCTCTTCAGCAGGCTTGTCTTCAACAGAAACTTCCATTGTAAGGACACTTTCCTGCATTAGTAACCGTCGTCCTCCATGTCTGAAAAATTGGACCACAATTGGAAGGTTGGTCACTATATTGTTCCCAAAAACAGAGTCACTCTTGGACGTCCAACTGTGTTGCCATGGAGTCTTCACATGGGGAATCAACCATCGAAGACCTCTGACTGTCTCACTGTAGTCTGTAGGGAGGCTCACAGCTAACCAATCTGATAGTGCAAGAACCTGGAGATGACTTGCCATACCCTGCACAACCAGAACCGATGACAAGCTAGAGATTTTAAAACTGAAAAAGGATTCACACAGCAATACTTGTGTTTTCATTGATCAAAATTGTTTGATCCAGAAGAAACTCAGAATCTCAAATATCTGACATACCAAAGGTGAATGAAAGATGGAAGGAGGATTTATACTCATCCAAGGACTCAACTAAGTTTTCAGAGAACAACAAACAAAAAGTGAGCACACAAATCAACATTCTTATTGCTTTGCTTACCAATAGATTCCTGGATGGGTCTGCACCAATGGACCCAAATGTCCGGCTGGAGAGAGCACCTGCAGCTGCTAGACTTGCGGATGATACTGAAAGAGCTGCTGAGGCTAAGGTTGTGGTCAGAAGCCCAGCTGTAGTTAAGGAATACATTACAACTGAGACTGCCGGTACCGTATCTACATCCCAATGGACAACCGTCCCGGTATCAGTGAAAGCAATCACTTTCAATAATCATTTAAAACAGTCAGGAGTTTGCTGAAGGATTGTTAGCAGACAATGAAGAAACTTACAATGTCTCACTTGAAGAATGGGTGAGGCCAAGTTTGAGTTTCCAGCAATATCCATCGCTTGATTCTCAGGCACAACAACTGTCATAAGCTCGTTATCAACTATGTACACCTCCAGAGCATATGTTGTTTCTGAGACCTCTTTGAAGCTGTCATACAGTTGTCATACAGTTGCATTAGACTGCAGATTCCTTGAAACAGGCAGGTACTGGGTGGAATTCACGTTTGTCATTGCAGAAGGACTATGATGCTCATGGTACTCAACAATGTGAAATGGTAGAAAGGCTCAAACGAACACTCATATAACTCTCATGAGAATTGAGAAATCTCCATATTCACAATTAAGTAAGCCAGAACAAACAAACAGTAAGCAAATCTAGAGGTGAGGATTCATGCACCTGCCTTGTCAAATTTCCTCCCAGTATCATTACCCCTGTCGAGTTGAACAGGAAGACAGGTTCTGTAAATTGTATCACAACAGGAATATAGTGGCTCTTTGTCTTTGCTGGTGATGTGGTACTGAGAAGGACTTGAGGTCTTTCCGTATCTGATATAGTACCAGGAGGGGTAAGATTCAGTGCATCCAAAAGAATAGGTCAACAACAGCAAGAGAGGCACACAAGAAAGGTGCAGAAAGATAATATCATCATTCAAGAAGATGAGGAAGGGAAAGAAACCCTTCCCTTCTCTTGGTTTCTTATCATCCTTCTTCATGAAAATAACACAGAGAAGCTTAGAACACGCACCAAAGAGGAATGTGGTATTTGTTGTCTCTGCAACTAGGGCACCATATACACTTCGCACTCTGTTTCCTGGCAGTGATACAGTCACTACAGCAGGGTTGGAAGTGTTTCCAAGCTGCAAAAAACATAACATAGGCCATGAACAATGAGACATTTGATGTCTAGAGTCCAGGCTCTCTGTCACAAATATGCTTCCTGGTTGAAATTCAGTAGCCATATCTCTCTGGAAGAAGATGGTACAAACATGATCAGAGAACCATCTCCAACACTGATTTCATCAGAAAGAATATCATTCTAAGCAATTCTGCTTCATCCTTGAAAATACTCACAGTATAACCAAAACGCCGATTCCCAAGACTTTTCCGTCCTGTTGCAATAAGATTAACACCACTGCTGACATCAAGCATTTGCTGAAGCTCACTAGCTGTAGTGATGATTGGTTGAGAGAAGTCTAGGAAGATTATCAAGTCAGCAACCCTGTTTGTGGCTTGGATTGTCCTTGATTGGTTATTTATTGTAACTTGATAGTCTGGAGAAGCTGTCCACAGATTGACTGAAGGAGCAGTTCGGTCTGGTCACAGGAAAAAATAAGAAAAACCAATAAGCAGACATGTAAGGGTAGAGTTGTGTGGTAAGAACAACACATAGAAAACCTGGTCTACAATTTAGACAGCACAGAGATGCTCAGCCTGCCTGAAAATGAGAAAACAATTCTGAAACAACATCAGTATCAAATGTTTCGAATTGAAGTACCAAATCGGATGACAAAACTAGAATTTGCACTCCTTTCGAATAGATTGCCTGCTGCATCAGCACAGGGTCTTCTTGCCGTCACAACTGTGACTTTGCCACTTGGAACTTGAGTTGAAAGCATGACTACAACAGAGTAGATGAGCCCATGTTCAATCTCCTCAAACGTTGATGGTATCACAACCCCAGGTCCATGGACTAGCAGCTGATTAAGAGAAATAAACAAGCAATCCATGAGGAAAAAAAGTTCACTTCTTGAGGCAATGATGCTCCCCAAAGTCCACATTCAATCTCCTTAAATGTTGACAGTATCACAACCCCAGCTCCATGGACCAGCAGCTAATTTAGACAAAGAAACAAGCAGTCCGTGGATTATTTTTTTTCAAAGGTCTAGTTCTTCAGGGAAAGATGCTCTCCCACTTCTCTAGTACCAAGTGCTGTTCAGTTCATTTAACACATGAAGTTGGCTCCAAAACTTACATCACAGGAGCTTGTGTTTGGACACACAAAACCCCCATCTTGATCACACAATTCGCTAAAGGTTATGTTGACTGTGACATTGACTGCATCTGTGTATGCGTGCCCAGCCTCAACAAAAGCTGTTGGAGGAATTGTATCTGCAAAACATCATGACAAGATTGATGAGTTTCAAAAGTACACACCATTAGCCTTCCTTGGTGCATAATTTTTCAGTGAGAAGAACAGGGTATTGTAAGATGTTCATCAAAGTCCTCAAGAAGCATGACTGCATTCTTATCACTTTGGTCGAGAGCATAGAAGTGTGACAAAATTCTCCTTGCATTTCATGAGAACGACTACTCACTACTTTTCCTTCAACTTCAACAAGGGATCCCAAAAAAAAGACACATTTCCAGGATGCTCAATCCCCTCATGTGGAAAATACGAATGGATCCAAGTTCTCAAATCTGGAGCTCACAGCACAATTCATGAACACTGCAGGATTTGCTTGACAGCAACCCAAATCCACAAACTGGAATTACAACCAAAAAATCCCTTTGAATCATAGAATTAAAGGTCAGCATTTGCTCACCAACTGTCCACCTGAACTGTGAGACAGCTGATGCTCCACTGGACGAGTTCACTGCAACAGAAAACACATGTCCTCCATTTTCAAGGTTGACATATGAGTCTTGGCGGCTGAGGCAATCCTGAAAGTGACCTTGATCCAGCTGCATAAAAATCAGTAAACCAAAAGTTGGGAGTCAGAAAGAGAAGATCGAGAGAACACCTACAGGCCCATTACTTGTGATGTTTTGTTGATTTCAGCAAAGTTCACCCTAGCTCATGGCTCAGGATGAGCTAGGGTGCCATAGCTTGGGATGACCCAATGCTTGAATTCTCCAGCATTTACTCCCAAGCTCTATTTTGTTCCAGAAGAACCTAGCAACAGTATACTATTGTATAGAAAAAAAGAGCTTCAATCACCTATGGATCTGAAGCAGATTGACAAGATGCAGATCATGGCATCTGCAGCATCACAAAAGCTCCGTCCAATTTCTTAGGGTTGCTTTATATCAGTCCCCTTGCTGGTTTATGGATGTGTGCTGTTAAATTCTTCTCCCCAAACATGCTTCCCAAGCCATGTGAGCATTCCATTGTGGCTTGATAGAATTTGCTTACCTTGCATTGAATTGAGCAGTGTAGCTGTCCGCAAGGATCATTGCCATTGGCACCCAAGATGTCAAAACGGAAAGTTGCACTGGTTCGGGAAGTTATAGGCGGAGGTGTCTCTGTAAAGGCAATGCTCACAGCAGCTTTCTGTGCCCCCTGAACAACCAGTATGATCGGTGCACAGAGCAAATACACTACAACAGTGCTCCAGCAAGCTTCAAGCACTCTGTACGTCCCCATCCGCTTGCAGAGTAACAAAAAGCAATCCCTCGTCATACTGGACTCAGAAAGCTTCCCGTTCTGCAGAAGAACCTGGTTGAGCTTACAATCCACTCGTCCATCACGTTATCGACCTCTCGTCATGTCGAAGTGGTTTTAATTTCGATTACAGATTTTGACTCAAGGACAACAAAAAAACACGAGCCATGGCGACATTGCTCGTGTTTGTGAAGAAGTAGAAGGTCGACAGCAGCAGGGCCGGCCTCAACAATGAGATAACGATGATAGGAACAGAGCTTCTGTGACTCTGCTCATGAAGAAGCTTGCTTTCGGCTTCAATAGCTAAATGAGAAAGGAAACCATGACAAAGACAGAGTTGAAAAAGACACAGAAAGGAGGCAGCTGTGTGTGCCTTGACAAAACAATGCCAGAACGGAAGAACTAGTCCCTCAAGCTCAGGATTATTCTACGCATTATCGAACTCTGGCCAACAGAGGAACACAGCTTCCGTGATACTGACTGTAGCCTTGATGCTTGCTGGCTTCCGTCTGCATGCATTGAGCGGCGAAGATAAGAAAACGAAAACAGAGCCATCACAACGCCAATGTTCACAAAGACAGATAGAAGAAAGAAAGATTGCGACTACAATACTTATCCAATGCGGGAAGGGGGAACTCACTTCAGCAGCGCCGCATCACAGGACTTCCCACTGCTTCGGCTCAAATCTGCCTCTTGGTGCAACTTTCCACCAAAACTTTTCTGCAAGCGCCGCCGATTACGAAGAATGTCAAGGTTCAGAATCCTACAGCAAACACAAAGAAACCGTGTCGTTATTCTTCTGCTTCTTATTCTTCTTCTTCGTCGTCGTCGTCCTATTCTTCTGACATAATCCAAACTACGCTTCGTCCTCGAGTATTTTTGCACTACAACGACAGTCGCATACGTGTTTTCCACAGCTTCGGTAACTACTTTGACAACGCTCATGCATCGGAAAAGAGCGCAACGGAAAAACACTTTGTAAAAAACAAACAAAATCGTGACAAAAGACCAAAGAACAACCTTCTTGTCCTCCCAAACACACAACAAACAAACAAACAAAAATAGAGTCTTGTCGTCTTCGTCGAGCATAGAGCCAAGGAGATTACCAATAATAATGATAGTACTAACTTTCTCCAACTCGCAATCAAGCCGCAGCGTCAAGCTCCATCATTCATTCCTTCTGAAGCATTTAATTCACACGAAACCGCCACAGCAACAACTACAGCGAGCAGCAGTTTTCAATGAAGGCCCCCGGGGTCCCTCCCTCGCTATCTCCTGAATCCATCATCGTCTTCTGTCTACTAAAGTTAAGATATGGTTACTGTTTCGTCTGCTGCTGCTGCTGCTGCTGCTGAAGCATCCGTCCATCACAACAACCAACTGCTAGTATAAATCCAGATCGCGACATTGCTTTGCGCATTGCGAACTCGGGAGGATCAGAGTAGCAGCTGCTGCAGCAACTGGCGAGCTCGGGTGAGCTCGGGTGAGGGGAAGTACTCGCGCGCTGCGATGCCGCAAAAGCGCAGTGGCAGCGGAAAGCAGACGTTGGCTTAGTTGCGGCAGAGATTCTCAGAAGACAGTGAATAAAAAATAAATCAATTAAATATTTATTTAATCCAATAAATGGTCAGAACACATGAGAAAATTATTTAATTAATGTAATAATATGCCATAACTAATGAATAAAATATTTGTGCCAAAAATTTGTCAGAAACCAAATAACAAAACTATTTAATAATACCACTAAATTGAATAAGTGTTTTTTTTTTCTCTCGCAACTTGACCGATTTTTTATTCTGAGAAGTCAGGAATTAATAATTAAATAATTAAATATTAAATTAACCCTATTACATGTCAGAAAACATGAGTAAAATATTTTGATTAATGTAGTAACATGTTAGAATTAATAAATAAAATATTTTGTGCCAAAAAAAGTGTCAAAAACCAAAAAAAACTAAACTATTCAATAAATTAAATCAATGTTTTTTTGGGCGAATTTTCGCAACTTGGCGAAATTGTTATTCTCAGAAGTCAGTATTTAAAAATAAATCACTGAAATATTTAATTCATCCAATAACATGTCAAAACACATGAGTAGAATATTTAATTAATGTATTAATATTTGTGCGAGAAACAATTGTCAGAAACAAAAGAAAACTAAACTATTTTAAAATACCAATAAATTAAATCAGTGTTTTTCTTGGGCGAATTTTCGCAACTTGGCGAAATATTTTTCAGAAAATGAGGGGGAAGAAAAACACGAAAACCTTTCGCCATTTTTCAAAATAAAAATAATAAAATTAGCCACATCTAAACCTATGCACCTCCTAGGTCGCCACTTTTAATAGCACTTTTGCAAAAATGCTATAACCCACCTATGACAGTCGCCATTTAATACGAAACTATTGCTAGGGATCATTATACCAGTGGACCTAATTGAGGAATTTTTTTTTTAAAAGAAAAAAACCCTGTGTCAAATTACATAAAAAAAAATTGTGTAATATTACCAATAATATCTATGTCAGAAACCAATAAATAAATCAATTTAGTATTACAAATAATATGTCACAACAAATAAATAACATATTTATAGCAAAAACGTGTTAGAAACACACCAAGTTTTTTTAATATTACCAATAACATGTCAGAAAAAATATCAATCTTATATATATAATAAAATAACGCATTCAAAATAACTTTAGGACCAAATATATAATAATATAAAATATTTAAAACAACATAAAATAGAAATAAAATAACATATCCAAAATCACTTTAAAACTTAGAACTACTAATAAAAATATTTTCTATATATATAAATTCAGGTTTTATTTTTCATTTTTGTGATATGGAAATTTTGGGGAAGTTTTCCAAAAATTTAGCAAAAACTATTCTTATTTACACTACAAAAACAAAAAGTTTCCTAAATATGGGTCCAAAAAATACACTAATAACAAATGTCATTAAACATATATGAAATATTTATAACAAAAAAAAAATTTTAACTCAAGATTTCCTCTTACAAAAATATATTGTACATTTTATTTTTTTTCCAACATTTTTACATTAGATAGTTTTTTTAGTATTTCTGACATTTATTTATTTATTTTGTCAGATATTGATTTGGTATCTCTGACATGTTTTGCATCAGTATTTTATATACATTATTTTCTGAGACATTTTTCAGTATTAAATAGTTTATTTAGTAAATCTGACATTATCTGACTCAGGATTTACCGAATTTTTTAATTTTCCTCATTGGATACCTATTTAAATTATAGTTCACTAATTTAGTTTTTGGAAATTGTTTATATTCAGAAATTGTAATTTTAAATTTTTTTAATAATTTGTTTTTATGGGTTACATCAGTCGCCCCTGCGCTATTTGGATGGGGTTTTTTTTTTTTTTTTTTTTTTGGGGGGGGAGAAGGGGGGGGGGGGGGGGTGGGGGGGGAGGGAGGGGGGAGGGGGGGGGGC